>Ga0163144_10000796_pt1 | contig 74295 bp, 68 predicted proteins | sample OliLak19BULKMAT1_FD_123175 | JGI IMG/M metagenome (GOLD analysis project Ga0163144, IMG submission 123175) | Freshwater microbial mat bacterial communities from Lake Vanda, McMurdo Dry Valleys, Antarctica - Oligotrophic Lake LV.19.BULKMAT1 | ecosystem: Environmental > Aquatic > Freshwater >... | reverse complement strand
TTGCCTCCGTTCTTTCAGCATACGACGACTTGATAGAAAACAACGAAAAGCGGATCAAGATTTTGGAGGAGATGGCACAGCGAATGTACCGCGAATGGTTTGTAAAATTTAATTTTCCTGGCTCCACCTACGCCAAGGCTTCGGCGGACAGGCACGAAAAAGTCCGCCTCATAGACTCCGGCACCGAATACGGCAAAATCCCTGAGGGGTGGGGGGTGAAGAGGTTGGGAGATATTGTAAATGTCGTTTCAGGATTTCCCTTTAAAAGCACAACTTACCTTGAGGATGGAAAGTATAAAATTGTTACGATAAAAAATGTTCATGACGGAGTTTTTGTATTAAATTTTGATTCTTTTATTAATGACTTACCCGCAAAACTTCCAGCTAATTGCGTTTTAAATTCAGGCGATGTATTACTCTCCCTGACTGGCAACGTTGGAAGAGTTTGTATCGTATATGGAGCAGATTATTTGTTGAATCAGCGCGTGGCAAAGCTTGAGCCTATTGGTTCGAGTGTCCGTGAGTTTATGTATTTATTGTTTAGACAGAGAAAGTTTCAGCAAAAATTAGAAGCAATTTCGAACGGCGCCGCACAGCAAAATCTAAGCCCAATACAAATGAAAGAGCTTGAGATTGTAATTCCACCAAAAAATATTCTCGATAAATACAGTGATATTTGTAAGAATTATTTTGATGAAATAGTTGTACTTTGCGATAGAAATCAAAACCTATCCAAAACCCGCGATCTTTTAATTCCCCAGCTGGTCACGGGGAAACGGGAGGTAAAATAAATTTATGAAAATTAAATCTGTAACAGTAAAAAATTTTAGAGGATACAAGAATCAGAAACGTATTGATTTTGATAATCTAACTCTTATTGTTGGTAAAAATGACATAGGAAAATCGACATTACTTGAAGCGGTAGATATTTTTTTTGGTAATCATAAACCTGATATTAATGATTTAAATATTTTTTGTGACAAGGAAACAGAAAAAATTGAAATTGCCGTGGAATTTTCAAATTTTTCAATGGAAGTTGATATTGATGCAGGGGCAAAAACTTCATTAGCGGATGAGTTTTTGCTAAACGCTAGTGGAAACCTCGAGATTAAAAAGATTTTTACACCTGGCAGTACTTCGCAACCAAAAGTATATCTTAATGTTAATATGCCAAAAGATGTCGACATTTTGGTAGTTTTAAAAAATTCTGAGTTGAAAGAAAAAGCTAAAGAATTAAGTATAGATGCCTCGAAATATACAGCTAGCATCAATAACTCAATTAGAAAGGCAATTTGGAATGACCATGGTAGCTTTCTTCTAGAGGAGAAATATATCGATATCAACAAGGAAGACGGAAAGAAAATTTATGAAAAGTTAGAGTTAGAATTTCCCGTCTTTACATTATTTTCAGTAGATAGAAGAAATACCGATCAAGATGATGAAATTCAAGCACCTATAAAAGCGAGTATAAAGGAGTTATTAGCTGGTCTTAATGCCAAATTAGATCCAATAAGGGATGAGATTCTCAGGGAGTTAGATAAAATCTCTGACGGTACAATAAAAAAACTCGCGGAAATGAATTCGGAGGTAGCAAAGACATTAAAATGTATTGCCGACAAGCCCGCATGGGAAAAAGCTTTTTCAATTAATATTGAAAGTGATGGCGTACCTTTGAATAAGCGCGGTAGTGGAGTAAAAAGGCTGGTTTTAATAAACTTTTTTAGACAAGAAGCGGAAAGAAAGCGAAAACAAGAAAACAAGGTTGATGTGTTCTACGCAATTGAAGAGCCGGAAACTTCACAACATCCAGATTGGCAGATGAAATTGTTTGATGCATTTCAAGAGTTAACACAGGAAGATGGAGTACAAATAGCCATAACTTCTCATCATCCGGAATTATGCGGGCTAGTAAACCTAGATAATGTAAGATTCATTCAAAAAATTGACGATGATTTACTAATAAAAACTGGAGATGAAAATAATTATAGGGAAATAAGTAATACGCTAGGAGTCCTTCCAAAACTTGATGGAGTAAAAGTAATTGTTGGTGTGGAAGGTCCGAATGATGTTGAGTTTTTTAAAAACATAGCTAAAGTTTTTAATGTTGACGGAGACAATCCTAAAATACTCTGGGTTCCAATGGGGGGTGGAACTTTACGAGATTATGTAGATAAAGGATATCTTGAGGTGCTAAATCTACCGCAGATTCATTTATTTGATCGAGATGCGGACCAACAATATAAAGAAAGCGTAGATGTATTAAAGAGCAAGGACTTTTGGGCTAATTTAACTGAAATGCTAACATTAGAGAATTATATTCACCCGAAATATTATAAAAGTATTTGGCCAGATTTAGAAGGTAATTTTATCGATATCACAAATTCTGAGTGGTTGTCCGTGTGGAAGGATAAAAATATTCCTGTAGATTTATCAGCCTTTATAAAATCTGAGTTTGAAGGTGGAAATTTAAAACTAAAAAATTATGGCAAGGAAAGTATCAAAAAAATATTTGCCAAAGCTGCCAATAATTCGACCGAATCAGATTTTAAAGAAATGAAAACTCATCATGAATTGAAAGTATTTTTTGATGAAATAAAAAAATATCTATGAACCAATTCTCTGAAGACAACCTAGTAGAACAAACCGTCATCAAGCTCGTCAAAGAGGTATGGGCTGATCCTGCGTGTCATATCAATGCGTATTCCGACGAAGATGACGCCAAGCTAGGACGAGCGCATCGTGGCGAGGTGGTACTCAAAAAGTATCTCTTGCCCGCACTACAAAAACTCAATCCGGAACTTCCAGCTGATGCGCTAGATCAAGCGATGGAGCAGGTAATGCGCGATCGGTCGCATTTGTCTTTGGTAAATGCCAACGCGGAAGTGTATGCACTGTTGCGCGGTGGCGCAAGTGTGCAGGTGGCAGGCAGAGATGGCGAATTTGAGGACACAACGGTGCGATTCTTTGACTTCCAAAACCCCAGCAATAATGATTTCTTGTGCGTGTCGCAACTTTGGGTGGTGGGTGAAATGTATACCCGCCGGCCGGATGTGGTGCTGTTTGTAAACGGCATTCCATTGATACTCCTAGAACTCAAAGCCTCACACAAAAGCTTGGTAGATGCGTACCGCGACAACTTGCGCGACTACAAGCGCACCATTCCAAAGCTTTTTTGGTACAACATGGGCGTGATTATCAGTAACGGCATAGAAAACAAGTTTGGCTCGCTGACTTCACCGTTTGAATTTTTCAACGAATGGAAGAAAGCCAAAAGCGAAGACGACGCACCCAAAACCGACCTCGCTACTATCATTGCCGGTATTTGCGACAAAGGGCGGATGTTGGATATTTTTGAAAACTTTATTTTATTTGACGCGTCCGGAGCTGAAGTCAAAAAGATTGTTCCGCGCTATTTTCAATATTTCGGTGTCAATCGCGCTTTTCAAAAAGTGATAGACAGACAGCAAAACGAGGGCAAGCTCGGGGTGTTTTGGCATACGCAGGGCTCGGGCAAGTCATTTTCTATGGTGTATCTCTCGCAAAAGGTACTGCGCAAACTTCCGGGCAATTTTACGTTTGTCATCGTTACCGACCGCAAAGACCTTGACCGCCAGGCATACAAAAACTTCGCGACCGTAGGTGCGGTATATGAAAAAGAGGTGCAAGCTACTTCTGTTGAAAATCTCAAGGAACTTTTGCGGGCGGATCATCGGCAAGTATTTACGACTATTTTTAAGTTTGAAGATATAGAAGGCGCGTTGTCTCTACGTGATGACATCATAGTGATGACCGACGAAGCGCACCGCACCCAGTACGACCGCATGGCCCAAAATATGCGCAAAGCCTTGCCCAATGCCTCATTTATTGGCTTTACCGGTACACCACTCATGGCCGACGAGCCTTTGACCGAACAGGTCTTTGGCGAGTATGTTTCGGAATATAACTTTGGTGACTCTGTGCGCGACGGCGCGACCGTGCCTTTGTATTATGAAAACCGCGTGCCCCGTTTATTGAACGTGAATGTGAACCTCGAGGAGCAAATGAGTCAACTGATGGATAAATATCCTCTCGATGAAGACGAAGAAGAAAAGCTGGAGCAAGAATTTTCTACTTTTTATCACATTGTCACGCGGGAAGATCGTTTGAATGCTATTGCGCGCGATATCGTGCAACATTTTGTGGGGCGTGGCTATGACGGCAAGGCGATGGTGGTGTCGGTGGATAAGAAAACCACTTTTAGAATGCATGACAAGGTGAAGAAAGAATGGGAGCGTTACATTGGCAAGTTACGAATGGATTTGGGACGAGCGACTGACGACTATGAACGCGGGAAAATTGAAGAACAATTGGCACGTCATGAAAATGTAGACATGGCGGCAATGTTTAGTCTTGGTAATAACCAAAACGAGATGGCGGATATGGAAGAGTTTGAGATTGATGTGACGCCTATTCGCGCGCGTATTCTGACTGGCAATTTGGAAGAAGAATTCAAAAAACCAGATAGTAATCTGCGCATCGTGTTTGTTTGCGCTATGTGGATGACCGGTTTTGATGTGCCGAATCTTTCGACATTATATTTAGACAAACCGCTCAAAAATCACACGCTGATGCAGGCGATCGCCCGCGCAAACCGCGTATCACCAGACAAGAAAAATGGTTTGATTGTGGACTATATTGGCGTATTCAAAAATATTGAACGGGCACTGGCTATTTATGCCACCTCCAGAAGCGATGACGACGATATTATCAGAAGCAAAGATGAACTGATGGCCGAGTTGTTGGGTGCGCTCAAAAGCGGTAAAGAATTTTTGCAAAGCGAGAATATTGATGTCGGGAAAATATTATCAGTTCCGCCAGCCGAAAAATTGCTTTTGATTGAACATGCAGTCAATACTATTCTGGGTGATCAGATCAAGAAAAAGAAGTTTCTTAATTTAGCATCTGAGATTCACAGCGCTTATCGCTCGGTTCTGCCGGATCCAACTGCAGATGATTATTATGAGGAAGTGACAGCGATTCGTGTTATCGCTTCTCGCATTCGTGATGTAGGCCTGGCAAGCGTTGATGTGACGCAGGTGAAAAAAGATTTGGAAGATTTGCTGGATCGTTCTATCCAGGCCGGCGAATATGTCATTCCACAGCACAAGAAATTGCGTGACTTAAGCGCGATTGATGTGGAGGCGTTGCATCAATTTTTTGCAGACTTGGATAATAAAAATATACAGGCGGAAAGTTTGAGCGCGGAGCTAAAAGACAAAATTGAAGAGATGGTGCGAAAGAATCGGAAGCGTGCAAAGTTTATTGAGCGCCTGAATTCGTTATTGAAAGAGTACAACAGCGGCGCGCACGATATTGATCAGCTCCTCCATGATTTGGTGGACTTGGCAAAAGATTTGGACGATGAAGAAGAGCGCGCAGTCAAAGAGGGATTGACCGAAGATGAGCTGGCGATATTTGATTTACTCCAAAAAGATAATTTAGATCCCGATGATACGGCCAAAGTGCGGTTGGTATCTAAAGAGTTATTGGAAAAATTGAGGGAAAAGTTGGTTCCTGGTTGGCGCGATTTTGAGCCGTTGCGCGCTGGTGTGAAAATTACTATTTCTGATGTCTTATTTCCGAGACTTCCAGAAACGGTTTATACCGAACAAGATTGTGAATACAAAGGTATGGAGATTTATAATTTTGTGTACGAAAGGTATGCTGATTCGAGAATGCTAGTGGGCGCGTACTAGCCCTGCTGCCTGCCGAAAAGTTTTGGGGTGAAAACGGGGCCACACGACGAAACCTAAATTAATTTAGATTACGTCGTGCGTCCCCCAAAGCTCATCAACTGGATTGGGGAAGGTCATAGATTATGAAAAAACTACTACAGGGCGAAAAACTATTAGAAAGAGCTAAACAGCTGGGTGTCGATATTCAGGGTGAGCTATTGCACCAAAGCGCATGTGGAAGACAACAAAAAGCTAGTGATTATGAATTACAACGTCGTATTTTAGAAACTGAAAGAAGTTTAAGGGAAGTAAGGTTATGGTTGGTTGCGCTTATATCGGCAATAGCCTCCGTCATTAGTGCCACAATCGCCTTGGTAGCAGTTTTGAAGTAGCTTCTTGAATTTGCCGCCAAAGAAAAACTTGAAATCGTCCATTCCGCAAGCGTCGAAGAGAAAACGGGGCCAAGAGAAAACGGGGCCAAGAGAAAACGGGGCCACACGACGAAACCTAAATTAGTTTAGATTACGTCGTGCGTCCCCCAAAGCGTCCCAAAGCCGGATAGGGGAAAATAGAATCGGATGAATGAAGATAAAAGTATTACAAAGTGGTTCGGCAAAAACCTTGCAAAACAGCTTGCTGATAAGATAGCTCCAGTATATCCAGGGTTTGATTCGAATACATACTGTAAAGGTATTGCCCGAAACGCTAAGGATCTTGGATACACGGCACGCATCGAGCTCCATGCTGATATGTTGCGCGAACTTTTGCCGATAGACTTTACTAAAGCAATCAATATTCTCGTGTCCATACTCGGCCAAGAAAACCCTAAAGAAACTGGTATGTTTGTCAACTTTTATTGGGTGATGCCAATTGGGAAATTTATTGAAAAATATGGTCTGGACTATTTTGAAACCTCTATAAAAGCCATCGAAGAAATAACAAAACGTAATACTGGCGAATATGCTATCCGCCCGTTTCTGCGTCGCAATCCTAAAAAAACGATCACTGTCATGAAACGGTGGTCAAAATCAAATAATTTTCACTTACGTCGTTTGGCTTCAGAGGGATCCCGTCCTAAACTGCCTTGGTCAACTAAGCTCGATACGTTTATCAATCAGCCAAAACCTGTATTCGATATTCTCGCGAATCTTATGGAAGATGAAGTTAAGTTTGTTCAAAAGTCTGTCGCCAACAACCTCACTGATTATTTAAAGGTAAACAAAATAGCGACGATTGACTTTATAAGACATTACCAAAAGTCAGAAAACAAAAATACACAGTGGATACTTAGACACGCAACACGGAAGATAAAGATCTAAGAGCCAATCGTGCGTCCCAAAGGTATAAAAAAAACCCACAAAACACTTTGCCTTCATTTCCCTCAGCATATATACTGATCTCATTCAATAAACACTACAAAGGAATATTCATGTATAAAAATCCAACCTTCTGGATCATTCTGCTTTGTTCAATCCTTCTTGTCTCCCAGGTCAGTGCAGCAGATGTTCCGCTTCCTGCCGGAGCGGGCCGCGAGGAAGCGATCGAAAGCGAGTTGCAAAAAGCTTCCGGTTGGGCGCAGCGCGAAAATGAAGAGCAAAGCCAGGAGAATATGCTCAAGAGAGAAAATAAAGTTATTTCTGATATCGATCAAAGCAGCAAGAAATTTGAGTCTGATAAAAAGATGGGTGATATGACGGATGAGCGTTTGCAGGAAAAAGCTCATCTCGTTGATGTTAAAGATGTTTCTCAGGAGCTACAGCAAAAATTTGCTCAAGACAATGTCGCCGTGATGGAAAGAAATAAATCGGCAAGTTACGCGGCTTTTAATAAAGATGAAAATACTTTCGAAGTAGAGACTGAAGCTTTCGAAAACCATCAACAGGGCCCGCATCAATTTGAAATTGCTCCGGAAGTCTATTACTACAAATACACTGAGAGTATCGGCGTCAAAGTCAAAGGTATGAAAGGTGGTCTCACCGGCGCCTATCAATACCGCTTCTCTGAAAATGAGAGCATCGACAGTTGGGGTGATTTTTTAAGAGACGCCAGCAAACCAAATATTTTCCGTCTTGAAGGACGTATGAGCTACGGCAAAGTTGACTATGAAGGCAGTGGGACAGTGGACGGGATCCCGGATTGGAACTTCGAAACACGTGGACTCGTCGGGATGGAAGTGCCGGTCCGCGAAGTCGTTGTTTTAACGCCGTACGCCGGTCTCGGTTATCGATATCTTTATAACGATTTTTCTAAAGCTCCGGCCAAGTTTATTGGGGCTCAGGAATACTATAGCGGATACGACCGTGAATCAACGTACATTTATATCCCATTAGGGATGGAAGCAAAAACTAAACTTGATCATCAGTGGTCGTTTGCCGTTAAGGGTGAGTTTGATATCTTCCTTTGGGGAAAACAAATCAGCCATTTTGAAGACATGGTGGACACGAGCGGAACCGGTTCCGGTCTCGATAAACTTGAAAATACCCAGAAGCAAGGATTCGGCTGGCGTTTTTCGGCTCGTTTGTCCCGAGAAGCCGGTCGTTTCGATTTTTTCGTGGAACCGTTTATTCGCTATTGGCACATAGAAGATTCGGAAATCGAACTTATTACCGCGGGCGGTAGTGCCATTTGTCAGGGTAATTTATGCTCAGCTGGTCTCGAACCAGACAACAAGACCTGGGAATATGGTCTTAATCTCGGCGCAAAATTTTAGTTAATTGCTGTTAGATCTTTATTGAGAATGTATTGTAAAAATGTTTTTGAACTTATAAATTTTTAGAGCGGAGCCACAAAAAGTGGTTCCGCTTAATTTTTTGAGGGCAATTCATGTCACGTGAAGAAATCTATATCAAGAAAATTTCCGCGGAGTTAAATCTTCGTCCTGCCAATGTGGCCTCGGCGATGGAGTTGCTGGACGGAGGAGCCACGGTACCGTTTATTTCCCGTTATCGTAAAGAAGCGACCGGCAGTTTAGACGAAGTCGCTTTGACCTCGATCCGCGACCGTTCCCAGCAATTGCGCGAACTTGATAAACGCCGCGCCGCGATTATTATCTCCATCGACGAACAAGGAAAAATGAACGACGATTTGAAAAGGAATATTCTTGCGGCCGAAACAATGAGTGAGCTTGAAGATTTGTATTTGCCGTACAAACCCAAGCGTCGTACCCGTGCCACGGTCGCGAAAGAAAAAGGTCTTGAACCGCTGGCGCAAAAGATTTTTGAGCAAAGCGATTTTAACGTTGAGAAAGAAGCAGAACAATATCTCGATACCGAGAAAAAAGTTGAAACCGTAGTTGACGCTTTGTCTGGCGCGCGGGATATTATGGCCGAATGGGTCAATGAAAATGCGCAGGGCCGTGAACAGATCCGCCAATTGTATTTTGCCAAAGGCGAATTTACCGCAAAAGTCATTAAAGGCAAAGAAGAAGCCGGTAAAAATTATCAGGATTATTTTGAATGGCAGGAAAGAGTTAAAGATGTTCCGTCGCACCGCCTTTTAGCGGTCCGCCGGGCTGAGAAAGAAGAAATCCTTCTGCTTAAGGTGATCGTTCCAGAGAACGAAGCGCTCGTTATTTTAGAAAATCAATTTGTGGTGGCTCGCAACCGCGCCGGTCAGCAAGTCCAAATGGCCATCGCCGACTCCTTTAAACGCTTACTGTCGCTTTCGATGGAAACGGAAATCCGTTTGCTCACCAAAGAAACAGCGGATAAAGAAGCGATTAAAGTTTTTACGGAAAACTTGCGTCAGCTTTTAATGGCCGCTCCATTAGGCCAGCATCCCGTCATGGCCATTGATCCCGGTTTCCGGACCGGCTGTAAAGTCGTGTGCCTTGACGGACAAGGGAAGTTTTTGGCGTATGAAAATGTTTTTCCGACGGGATCGGAGTTTGAACAAGAAGAGGCCGCCCGGACGCTGAAAATACTATGCCTAAAACACAAAGTTGAATTTATCGCGATCGGTAACGGGACCGCCAGCCGCGAAACCGAAAGTTTTGTGCGAAAGATTGGACTTCCGGCAACGATCCAAATTGTTATTGTTAATGAAAGTGGGGCTTCGATTTATTCAGCGTCCGACGTCGCGCGCGAAGAATTTCCCGATAAAGATGTCACCGTGCGCGGTTCCATTTCCATCGGTCGTCGGTTAATGGATCCGTTAGCGGAACTCGTCAAAATCGATCCTAAGTCGATCGGAGTTGGACAATATCAGCATGACGTTGACCAGGCCTTGTTGCAGCAAAGTCTCGACGATGTCGTCATTAGCTGTGTTAACTTGGTCGGGGTGGAATTAAATAGCGCCAGTAAACAACTTTTGACCTACGTGTCTGGCCTAGGACCGTCCCGCGCGCAGGCGATCATCGATTATCGTAACACCAACGGTGCTTTTTCATCGCGCCAGCAGCTTTTTGACGTTGCAAAACTTGGCTCCAAAGCCATCGAGCAGGCGGCGGGCTTTTTACGTATCCGTGACGGTGAAAATTCGCTCGATAACAGCGCGGTTCATCCGGAAACGTATCCGATCATCGACACGATGGCCAAAGATTTAGGCTGCAGCGTGAGCCAATTGCTGGCCCAGGATGCTTTGCGCCAGCGAATCAATTTGTCCAAATATGTGAATGATAAAATCGGTTTACCGACCTTGACCGATATTATGGCCGAATTGTCCAAACCCGGCCGCGATCCCCGTGATAAATTTGAGGTTTTTCGTTTTGCCGAAGGCATCGAGAAACCGCAGGATCTTAAATTAGGTATGAAATTGACCGGCATTGTGACCAATATCACCAAATTCGGGGCCTTTGTTGACGTCGGGGTGCATTTGGACGGATTGGTTCATATCAGTCAAATGTCGGACAAATTCGTCCGCGATCCCAATGAAGTCGTTAAAGTTTCACAGAAGGTCAAAGTCACAGTTATGGAAATCGATCTAAATCGCAATCGGATAGCGCTCTCTATGAAAAAGCAACCCTAGGTTGTTTTCTTAAATAATCCCGGAATGCCCTTCGGTTCCGTAAAAAACTAGGTATAATTGACCCATGCCACTAAAATTTGCCATAACCGGTTCCACCGGGATGATCGGATCCGCCGTTTGCGAGTGGTTGTCGCAGCGCGGTCACTCCGTCACCCGTCTCATTCGTCCGACCACATCAAAGAAAACGCCGGAAGGCAGTATTGTCTGGGACCCGCAAAAGAAAATTATTGATCTGGAGCGTTTAGAGGGCCATGATGCGGTCATTCACTTCGCGGGGGCTAATATTTCTGATCAACGCTGGACGGCGGAATATAAAAAAGAAATTTTAAACAGTCGCGTTGAAGGAACGACCTTTCTTTCAGAATCGTTACGCAAATTGAATCGCCAGCCCCGCATGTTTTTTTCGACGTCGGCGATCGGTTATTACGGCGATCATCCGGCTAAGGACATCATTGATGAAACCGGTGCAAACGGTCCGGGATTTTTGGCAGAAGTTTCGCGGGCGTGGGAATTAGCAACGAAGCCGGCTGAATCAGCAGGAATTCTCGTGACCCATATGCGCATGGGTGTTGTTTTGGACACCAGCGGCGGAGCGATGAAGAAAATGTTGCCGCCGTTTTATTTTGGTCTGGGTGGTCCAATCGGGAGTGGCAAACAGATTTTGAGTTGGATCGCGTTGTGGGAAATCCCGCAGATGATTTATTTTCTGGCGATCAAAAGTGGAGTGAAGGGACCGGTCAATTTTACCGCTCCTAATCCGGTTAGCAGCGCGGAATTCGCAAAAGTTTTGGGCAGTGTTATTAATCGCCCGGCGTTTTTACCGCTTCCGGCTTTTGCCGTTAAAACCATGTTCGGCGAAATGGGACAGGAATTACTTTTAAACGGCGCGCATATTGTTCCCCAGCGATTGTTGGATAAAGGATATAATTTTGCTTATCCGGATTTGAAAACTGCGCTGGTTTCGATTTTAAAATAATTGAGGTGAAGTACTCGTGTCATATCTCGTTTTAGCCCGTAAATACCGCCCGTCGACATTTGCCGATGTCATCGGCCAGGACCATATCACCGAACTGCTAAAAAAAGCAATCACGGCCGACCGCGTCGCGCATGCGTATCTTTTCTGCGGGCCGCGCGGGATCGGCAAAACATCCTGTGCGCGTATTCTTGCTAAATCGTTGAATTGTCAAAACGGCCCGACACTGACGCCGTGCGGTGAATGCGCGTCCTGCCAGGAAATTGCCAAAGGTTCCGGTTTTGATGTTATTGAAATCGACGGCGCGTCCAATCGCGGGATCGATGAAATCCGCACGCTGCGTGAGAACGTGAAATTTGCTCCCAGTTACGGGAAGTATAAAATTTATATCGTCGACGAAGTTCATATGTTGACGGGCGAGGCGTTTAATGCCTTACTTAAAACGTTAGAAGAGCCACCGGAACACGCGAAATTTATTTTTGCCACGACCGAACCGCACAAGTTGCCGGCGACCATTCTTTCACGCTGCCAACGCTATGATTTTAAGCGCATTCCCTTGAAAGTCCTCGTCGCAAGCTTGAATGAGATTTGCAAAAAGGAAAAATTCACCGTCACCGAAGACGCATTGTATGCCGTTTCCAAAGCCAGTCAGGGGAGTTTCCGCGATGCATTAAGTATCTTGGACCAGATAAGTGCGTTGAGCGAACGTCAGATTGAAGACCAAGATGTTTATTCGATGCTTGGACTCGTCGAGGCAGAATTGTTGTTTCAGTTGACCGATGCTTTGCAAGCGAAGAATTGCAGTCAGGCTTTAGAACAGCTCGATATTATTATGGAAAAAGGCAAAGATATTAAACAACTGGCCCGTGACTTGGTCGAACATTTTCGTAATCTGATGGTCATGAAAGTCGGCGGTAAAAGTTTGGAAAAGCTCGTCGATTATACGGCCGCGGTCAAAGAGCAGTATTATAATCAAGCTCAGAAATATACCTTACCGGACATTTTAAGCGCACTTGAAGAATTTATTAAAGCGCAAGAAACAAGCCGCGTGACGGAAACATTGCGCACACCGCTTGAAATTTCTTTCGCCCGTTTGACCTACCGTCAGGCGGCAAGACCCGAGGCCGGTCCCACACCGTCGACCCCGGCACAGAGCAGACCGACCGCTTCGCAGCCGATCATCAATAGCGCGCCGCCCATAGCCAAACTTTCGCATCCGGAATCGACAGAACCGCTCAGTTTAGAAAAGATCATTGCCGCCTGGGATGCTTTGACCTTTGCGATCAGCCGGGAAAAGATGTCGATGGCCACGTTCTTGCAGGAAGGACTCCCGCTTAAATTAAACGGCGAACGCTTGACTATAGCTTTTACTAAAGATCATTCTTTTCATAAAGAAACGTTAGATACCAAAGATGCTAAATTGCTCGTAGACGGAATTTTTAGTGAGAAATTGCGATCAAAAGTCGTCGTCGAGTATTGTTTGATCGATGCCGCGGCCGGTGGAGAAAAGGCTGTGACCGATCACGGGCATGAGCCGCTGATAAAAAGCGCTTTGGAAACATTTAAAGGAAAAATTGTCAGCAAATGGCATAACGAGTAACGCTACTGTCATTCCCGCGGAAGCGGGAATCCAATTTAAGGAGATCCCCAATAAAAGATTTTGGGGATGACATTTACCATGTATCCTAAACTCGTCGAAGAACTTATCGAACATTTTGTAAAGCTTCCCGGGATCGGCCGCCGCAGCGCGGAGCGGATCGTGTTTTGGCTTTTGACTAATCCCAAAGAATCGTCGGCGGAGCTATCTAACGGGATTTTAAATCTCAAGGACCGATTGCGTTTTTGCAACCAATGTAAAAACTTGAGTGAAGCCGAACTCTGCCGCATTTGCATCGACCAGAACCGTGACCGTGCGACCATTTGTGTTGTCGAAGATCATAAACATTTGATCGCGATCGAACGTACCGGAACGTATAAAGGGATTTATTTTGTTTTGCTCGGGGCCATTTCTCCGGCGGAAGGACGCGGACCGGACGATTTAAAAATCTTTGAATTGCGCGACCGGATCATTGCCGAAAATATTAAGGAAGTTGTGATTGCCACCGATCCAGATACGGAAGGCGAGATGACCGCTTTGCATATTAAGAATGAATTGGGCCATTTAGGGATCAAAATCAGCCGGATCGGACTGGGGATCCCGGTGGGAAGTTCCGTAGAATATGCTGATCTTTCGACGCTGACTATGTCGATGGCCAGCCGCAGAGAATTATAGCTAAGTGTTGACACAAGTAACTTTTTGGCTATAATTGCAAAGTACGTTTTATTGTTCTTTACTAAAAATATAACAGTATTCTATTCCCCTGTAGCTCAGTTGGTAGAGCAGCGCGCTGTTAACGCGCTTGTCCGAGGTTCGAGTCCTCGCGGGGGAGCCATATTAATAAGAAAGCCATCCTTTTTAGGGTGGCTTTTTTATTTGCTTATTGCTGCCGTTGTATTAACATAATCCTCAAAGGCAGTCAGTCGGTGACAAATTGTCACCAACTGTAGAAAAGGTAATGTGTCCCAGTTTACTCTAAGATTTCATCAGTTTGATTAACAATTGCCTTTAGATCAAGAGAACCATCACCCGTGCGTGCATCCCGGGGAAGTTCGATGATGAAAGTAGTGCCTTTGCCCTCAACACTTTCGATTCGCACTGTTCCACCATGAGCCTCAGTGACCCCCTTCACTATAGTAAGTCCAAGGCCCCAGCCAGGTTTATTTTCTGCAGTTTGGGCCCGCCGAAACTGTTGAAATAAAATTGGCTGCTCGTCATATGAAATAGGTTTACCCTCATTGTGCACCGAAAATATAATCGTAGAATCGGTCTGGTGTATTGTCATGCTGATGGGGCTATTGGGGAAGCCGTACTTTACGGCATTAGTGGCAAGATTCTCGATGACTCGACGAATGTCGCTCTTGCTCCAGAAAACCTTTGCGGGAGATTTCGAAACAACTACGAAGCGATCTCCATGAATAAGGTTAAACTCCTGGGCGATTTCTTTAATCTGTATATCTAAGTCGAACTCTTTAATATTTAATGGCAACCGTTCACCTGCTCTTAACATGCTTACATCAAGCAACTCATGGATCATTGAATCTAATCGGTCCATGTTTTGGCAAATTTCATTTGCTATTTTAATACAATGATCGACATCTTCAGGCCGACGGAGAAGCAATTCGGCGTTCATTTTAGCAATTATAATAGGACTCCGTAAATCGTGGGTTAGGGTGGATGCCAATCGTTCTTGAATGCGTCGTAGTGTTTCACTAAATTGCGTAGCGGCATCATTAACGGACTGTTCAATTGCGCAAACAATGACTTCCCGCTCAACGGGAGAGAGCAGTTTTTCTTCTTCCAGCACATCACATATGACTTCACGCAGGATGTGATATTCAAAGATCATCTGATCCATTGTATAATCTAAGCTCCCGGCGCGTTCGTGCCCGTGTTTTTTGCCAATTCGTAAACTTTCTTTGCGATCCCATCTAACTCTAGCGGTAGTCCGGTCAATTGTGGTTGAGAGAGCGTCGGCAATTTGGGATAAAAGTTCGGGAAGAGAGTCCCGAAGGGCCAATGAGTCAAGCTTAAATGCGGCAAGAACTTCTTTATTTGCCCGCTCCTCCCAGTTCTTCATGATTTTATCCGTTCTGTTTTTAAGAAGATCGGATGCTTCGTTAGGCATGAAAAATTTACTTTCTTAAATAAAAAATACTTATAGTTTGATATATCAGTAAAGTCAATTATCCGGAACATTTCCCCCCTAACGGGGGCTTTCTCCGTACGGGACAGGGTAAAAGAGCCAAGGTCATACTTGTGAAATATGCTGCAAATTATACCTTTTTTCACCTCAAAAGTAAAACGCCGTTTTTCGATGACATTTTAAAATATTTGCTGAGAAACGGTCTGGCATTTCTTCTCAATAAGTTCATTCTGTTTTAATCCCCTATTAATATGTAATACATTACATTGCATTAAGTAATTTAATCATTATTTAAAAGGAGGTATTTATGAAAACCATGAAAGAAGAAAAACCTAACCGGGATCCTTTAACCGGTGAACAAAAAGCTCATCCTATTGGAACAGGCATTGGCGCTACGGCTGGCGGTGTAGCTGGCGCGGCAGCGACCGGTGCGGTATTAGGTGCGGTAGGTGGTCCGGCAGGTGCAGCGATTGGGGCAGGAGTCGCCGCTATTGTTGCTGGAACCGCGGCTGGAGCTGTGGCCGGAGGAATACTTGGAAAAGCGGCCGGCGAAGCGCTCAATCCGACACAATTCCGTGATTTTATTGAGAAAAGTGTTGTTGATTATGAAGGCCATAAAATTGGGACTTTGGCCAGTGTTCTATCAGATGATGCTGGTGAGCCGGCTTACTTGGGTGTTCAGACCGATTGGCTGGGAGTAGGGACAGTCCATATTATTCCAGCTTACGCTGTCGAGTTTGATACCAATAAAAAACAAATCCGCGTGCCTATGGATAAAGAGGAAATCAAAAACGCGCCGTCATTTAAAGCGGTACAAAAAGTGAACGCCGAAATTGAACAAGCGGTCTATTCATATTGGCCAAAGAGTTAAGAGTTAAGCAAAGCTTTAAAGATACAAAAATAGGGACGTCACCTGGTGAGGGATGTCCCTATTTTTTTGATTTAATTATTATGGATCATGGTTTCCGTCATATTTATGTAATGACCCTAGTTAAGCAAGAATTTTTTTGTGTAGGTTGAGTTCTTTGCCTGCCTTGTCGGCAGACAGGTTAATCCAGTGTTGATGGAATTCCGCAGGCGTTTTGAATAACAACGATTGATGCGGGAAGTCGGTATTGTAATCATGATCCAGATCATTTAGAAAACGAAAACAGATTTTTTATGGTTGGTTTGAGTTTTAAAACAAAGGTTTTGCTCGTTTCTCATTGCATCAGAGAACGAGGATCGGTGATCAGGATCATTTCGGCTAGAAAAGCAACAAAACAAGAAGCTCAAAAGTATTGGGAGGAAAAGCCATGAGAACGGAATATAATCTATCTAAAATGAAGTTTCGCCGTAACCCTTATTCGACCCGCTTAAAGAAGCCGGTTACTATCCGCTTAGGCGTTGATATTATTAACTATTTTAAATCGATGGCCGAAGAGATGGGGGTACCTTATCAAAATTTGATCAATCTTTATTTAAGGGATTGTGCCCAATCCCATCGTAAGATCGAGTGGATAGCTCATTAAATAGTTGCAAAACTCGTCCACTCGGGGGAGTTTTACTTCATAACCCACTGTTACCCAAAAAGTTGCAGTGGATTTTTGTTTTATAAAGTGATAAACTAAAAAAGTTATGACCGAAGAGCAGATTAATAATTTCTCAATTATCGAACAAGCGCAAGAGTGGTGCGAAGGCAAACAATGGTGGTGGAGATCTTTTGATCATCTGATCGCAGGCTTTGTCTGGTTGTTGGCTGTTTTATCGATGTTGATTTGCTTTTTAACTGGAGGATGGTTACTATAGAGAATGATTCTTTATAAAAAGTTGCAAAACCCATCCACTTAAAACTATGAATTCAGCTGCTAAAACGTTAAACGAAACGAAACATTACAAAACCGAAGTTGATCCGCAGAAGCTTGGCGAAAGCATCGTGGAGGTATCTTTTGTTGGACGTTCAAACGTCGGCAAAAGTTCGCTCATTAACGCTATTTGCCAAAAAAAGAACATGGCCCATTCCTCTCAGACCCCCGGAAAGACGAGAACGATTAATGTCTACGAAGTCACACGCGGGCGTTGGATCATTGATTTACCCGGGTATGGGTATGCTGTCGGGTTAAAAACAGAAAAAGATAAATTAGGGAAAATCATAGAAGACTATCTTCATGCCAGAGGGAATCTTTCCATGGTCTTTATCATCGTCGATGCTGTGGCCGGGCCTACCACGCTCGATATGGTCATGTTTGATTGGCTGGAACATTATTCTTTGCCGTTTCGAATCGTCGTCAATAAGATTGACAAGATTAAAGTTTCACAACTTCAAGAGCGAAAGCGGCAGATTGTTACGCAACTTGCCGTCGATCCGTCGGAGATTTTCTGGGTCAGCTCAGAAAAGAAAGCCGGCATCGCTGATCTGCAAAAAGAGATTGCGCAATTGCTTCAGATCTAAAATCTTTTTATGGATAGCATAGTATTAATTTTTGTATCAATTTTAGCCGGAGGCATTGCCTCGATTGCCGGTTTCGGTATTGGAAGCCTCATTACACCACTTTTAGCCATAAAAGTGGGGACGGGTCTTGCGGTCGCCGCTGTCTCGATCGCGCATTTTTTGGGAACAGCTTTTCGTTTCTGGAAATGGAAAGATTACGTTAATAAAAAAGTTCTTTTTAGTTTTGGTGTGACAAGCGCCATCGGGGGATTGATTGGCGCATTATTTCACAATGTTTTTGCTAATAACATACTGACAATCATATTTGGGTGCTTATTGGTGTTCGCCGGTTTCTCGGGCCTGACCGGATTGTCGGCAAAATTGCGTTTTAGCGGCCCTGCCGCGTGGATCGCCGGCGCACTATCTGGTTTGTTTGGAGGATTGGTGGGGAATCAGGGGGGTATTCGCTCAGCGGCCATGTTCGGTTTCGACTTAAAAGGAAAAGAGTTTATTGCAACCGCAACCGGAATCGCTTTAGCCGTTGATATTGCCCGTATGCCGGTTTATTTAGTCACTCAAGGCCGAGAAATTTTAAGTATTTGGCCGTTGATATTAATTGCGTCTATTGGAGTTTTAATCGGCACGGAGTTTGGTATTTGGGTTTTTGGTAAAATTCCCGAGAGATTATTCAAGAAAATCGTTTCCGGTATGATTTTACTGATTGGGATATTTGTCCTATTTGGTGCGTTTTAAAACGAAATATTCTCATCGATATTTTTGCGGGTTATGAAGTCGGGAAGTTCTTGGAAGGCCCACGGGCAAAATAACAAGTAATTGACACTCTACGTTAACAAGAATATAACAGTAGCACTTATAGGAATGGTTTTTAAATGAAAGAGGAACTATGCAAAATCCATTAGAAGTGACTTTTCATGATTTGATCCGCAATGCCAAGATTGAAGAACTGATCCAAACGAAATACGAAAAACTCAATAAACTCCGTCCCGACATTACTAAATGCCACGTCTTCCTTGAAAAACAAAGCAAACACCATCAAAAAGCCAATAGCACCGTCATCCGCTTGGATTTAAAGGTCCCTCGTTTGCAGGATATCGTTGTCAGTGAAAAATGCAGCGAAGATGTGGCATCACTCAAGACCACCGTCATCAAGGTCTTTAAGCGCAGTCAGGATCTTTTGTTGGAAAAGATTAAGTATAATCGCGATGCCAAACGTGCTGTCGGTCAAAAGGAAATACCGCTCGCTGATACAACGACGGAAGAAGACGAAGAAGAATAAAAGATTAAGCGAATTTGGTTTTGTTGATCGCCTTGAGATAGGCGGCTTCTTTTGCTACTTTTCCGGTTTTCACCAGCTCCATCAATGAATCATCCATTAGAACCATGCCTTGCCCACGGTTCATTTGAATTTCATTATTCAAACGGATACTTTCCCCGGTCAAAATGATGTTGCTCAGTGCTGAGGTGCGGATCAAGATTTCGTACGCGGCATAACGGCGTTTTCCGTCACTGCTGGGAAGAAGCTGTTGCGCGATGATCGCCTTGAGGTTTGCGGCAAGGATGTTGCGAATCTGGTTCTTTTGGTTAGAAGGAAAGGCGTCAATGATGCGGTCGATGGTTTTGGCCGCTGAATTGGTGTGCAGTGTCCCGAAAACTAAAATTCCCATTTCGCTAGCAGTCAAAGCCAGTTCGATGGTTTCTTTATCACGCATCTCCCCAACTAAAATAATATTTACATCACTTTTAATCGCGGTGCGCAAAGCTTGCGCGAACGACGCGGTATCCTTGCCGACTTCGCGGTGTGAAATCAAACAAGATTTATTCGGGTGAGTAAATTCGACCGGTTCTTCAATGGTGATAATTTTATGCGTAAAATTTTCATTAATATAATCGATGAGCGCGGCCAGGGTCGTGGATTTTCCGCTACCTGTCGGGCCGGTGACAAGGATGAGACCGGAACGCCATTTTGCAAAATCCTTGATGCGTTCAGGAAGTTCAAGTTCTGCGATGGTGCGGATTTTAGAAGGAATTAGACGGAAAACAGCGCCAAGGCCGAAGAAGTGACGGAAATAATTTGCGCGAAAGCGGGCATCGCGGTTGAACGTATAAGCAAAATCCAAGTCGCCATGGGATTGAAAATGTTTCCAATCATCGGGCTGAGCGATGGGCGACATCAAAGCCACCATCTTTTCTGCTGTCAAAATGTCTTCGCCGGCATCTTTCAAAGTTCCATGAATACGTACTTTCGGTTTTTGCCCTTCTTCGAGGTGCAAATCTGAACCGTTACGTTCGATTAAAATATTAAAGAGAGCGTCTATTTCTAGCATATTAAAGTGGGGGGCTGAGTTCTTTTTGTAAATTGTTAGGGTTCGTTGCCCGTTCACGCGCTTCGTCGATTGTGATCGTGTCGGTTGCCAGAAGCGCTTCCAGTGACGTGTCCATCAAAACCATGCCGAATGATTTTCCCGTCGAAATAACATTCTGGATTTGTGCAACTTTTTCTTCACGGATCAAATTGGCAACCGACTGGGTTGTGACAAGAACTTCGTATGCTGGCACGACCCCGCTGCCATCTTTTTTGGGGATCAATTGTTGACAGATGACACCACGCAGAGATTCGGAAATCATTTTACGAATGACCGTCTGTTCTTCGGCAGGGAACGAATCCACGAGCCGGGAAATCGTTTGCGCCGCATTGACGGTGTTCATCGTCGCGAGGACTAAATGTCCGGTTTCGGCAGCACTGATGGCCAATTGAATTGTCGAAAGGTCACGTAATTCGCTGACGACTAAAATGTCGGGATCCTCACGTAGGGCGGCCCGTAACGCATTGTCCTGCGTTAAGGTGTGTGTGTTTATTTCGCGCTGGGTGATTTGGCATTGTTTGGGTTCGTACACAATTTCAATCGGATTCTCAATGGTGATGATGTGCTCATGACGGCTCTGATTAATCATTTCGATCAAAACAGCAAGCGTGGTCGTTTTGCCGCATCCAGTCGGTCCGGCAATCAGAACAAGGCCTTGCGCCCATTGCGTCAAGTTAGCGCAGGAGGCGAGCATGCCGGTGGCCGCAAATTGCGGGATTTCCATCGGGATAACTCGTGCTGTTAAATCAAATCCGTTACGTTGCTTAATCAGGGTTATGCGAAAACGTCCATAACCTTGGATCGTGTGGACATATTCGAGATCACCGGTGGCTTCAAATTCGGCCATAATATGTGTCGGAACCCCGTTCTTGAGCAGCATATGAATCTGTGTGGCGCTTAATTTTTCGTTGGTAACATTGACCATTTTTCCGTATTGTCGCAAAATGATCGGCCGTTCTGCGGTCATGTGAATGTCGCTGGCTTTACTGTGGCGAGCGTAGGCAAAAATTTCATCAAGGGAATTTAAAGGGCTGATTCTTGACGGCGGTTGGAAGGAAGGAGTGCCGGTTCCTTTTGCGCCAACGAAGTTCGTTGGGAGCGCCGCGGGTTTTTTAGCTGTGGGTTCATTTTGACTCATATGCAATTTAAATTATAAGAATAGAATAAACAATAAACAACAACGAAAGTGAATTTTTTTCCCGCTTTGAATCCGAAAAGTCTTGATAAAAAAAACATCCATTGGTAGACTAAACCTCTTAAATAAAATACAAAGGATACGTTTTGCGAGACACCTTTTTCCTCTTACTACTTTCTGTAATATTAATTTTTCCGTCACCTGTAGTGGCACAAACGGTCGTCACTTCTTTTGATGCCTATCTACAAAGAGTAACCGACGAATCGCCCATTCTTAAAGCCGTTGAATTAGAAATCAAATCCCTGCGTTTTGAAATCGTCGCCCGCGACCTGGAATTGTCGGCGACTTTCGGTGTGAATTTGACCCGTTTCTGGGACAGTCGGCCAAGTTTGTCGTCGAATTATCAGACCAACGGGCAGGGTGCGGAGTTGATACTTTCACAGCCGTTCTCTACTGGGACCAGTTTAAATTTAACTTCGGCTTTGGAAACAGCGGAATACCGCAACAACCCGGGTGATGATCAGAATCTAATTAATTGGCAGTTTGGGATTACTCAATCGCTTTGGCAAAACAGCTTTGGCCGCCAAACAGCGATGCGCCGCAAGCGAGATCAGAGCGAATTGCAAAGCCGGTTATTAATCTTGCTCTCAGAGCGACAAAAAACAATTATCGATTTTGAATTATTGTATTGGGACCTTGCTTATGCGCAGAAAGAAGTCCAGATTCGTCAGGAAAATTTAGAACGCAGTCAAAAGATTTTTTCCTGGATTGAAGACCGCTTCAAGCGTTTTGCCGCCGAACGGGTCGATTATTTGCAGGCGCAGGCTCTGGTCGCAAATCGCGAATTGGCACTTGGGATCGCCACGGACAATCTAAAAACATTATCGGCGCAACTTAAGGGAAAATTATCGCCAAAATTTGTTTTTACGACCGATCCGAATGATCTGCAGCAAGAGCGCAACGTTTTGACTTTGCCAGTACATCTTGATTTTGCCCCGGCAGATCCGGTTTTAATCGATACCCTGCAAGCTCAGGCGCAGGCCGATTATTTGAAAATGAAATCGGAGCTGGAATCCGACCAATTGCGGCCGATTTTGGAAGTCGGTTATTCCTACGGTCAACAAGGTTGGGATACATCCTCCTCAACCGCCCGTGAACAAGCTTTTTTTGCCGACAACGATTATCATCAGGTCGGGGTGAATTTTTTAATGCCTTTAAGTTGGTCGTTAATTAATAAATCACGCAAGGCCACCCAGTATGCCGCGCAGGCGCAAGAAAGCCGTGCGGAACAATTGGAAAATGAGTCTCAGGTTTCGTGGGAAGATTTACAACGCACGATCGTTGAGCAAAAGCAAAGAGTGAAAACGGCCCTTTCTATAGTGGAATTGGAAACAGAAAAAAGTACCGAAGAACGTAGTCGTTACCAAAAAGGTAAGTCAACAGCGTTTGAAGCCATTACGTTTGAGCAAGACGCCGCTGAGAGTCAACTGCTAGCATTGCAAGTCGTTTCACAATTACGCCGTACTGAAGCTCAAGCTCGTAAGTATACGCAAAAATCAGGTCCGCAATAATGAATCTCATCAAGCTCTCTATTGAACGCACCGTTTTCGCCTGGATCCTCATGTCAGCGTTGATCATTTTTGGGGCAATTTCTCTGAATCGTCTTGGGGTCAGTCAAATGCCTGACGTGGATTTCCCCGTCCTTAATATTTCAGTCGCCTACCAAGGGGCCGCCCCGGAAGTCATTGAATCCGATATCATCGATCAAATGGAACAGCGCCTTTTATCGCTTGAAGGACTCGTTGAAATGCGGTCCACGGTCCGGCAGGGTGAAGGTTCAATACGTCTTGATTTTGACATCAACCGTAACGTTGATATTGCTTTGCAGGAAGTGCAAGCCGCGCTTAGTCAACTGCGTCTACCGCCCGATGTCGACCCTCCGATTATCCGCAAACGCAATCCTGAGGAATCCCCGATCATGTTTGTTTCTGTTTACGCCGACAAGCCGGTGCGGGAAGTGTTATTGTACATGGAAAATTTCTTTCTCGATCAGTTGCGTTTTGTTCCTGGGGTTGGTGAAGTTTCGATCGGCGGATTTAGTGAACGCAATGTGCGGATTTGGCCTGATCCGGATAAATTGCAAGCCGCTGAACTGACCGTGCTTGATCTGGCGGACGCGCTGCAAACGCAACATTTAGAGACCGCCGCCGGGCAATATACGCAAGGCAGCCGCGAGCTACGGGTCCGCTGGATGGGGGAATTTTCGGCGATCGAGGACATGAAAAATTTAAAGATCCTCCGGCGCGGCGGACAGGTCATCCAGGACACCGAGTATCGTTTAGGCGATCTTGCGGAAGTTGAAGATGGTCTGTCGGACATCCGCCGTATGGCACGGACCGAAGGACGCGAAGCGATCAGCGCCGGGATCCGCAAGCAGCGCGGTTCTAATGAGGTTGAAGTCGGGCGGGCTATTGAAAAGAAGATCGCTGAGTTAAGGACCCAGCTTCCGGAAGGTTACAACGTCCGCATCAATGCCAATTTTACAAAGCCGACTGAAGCGACGGTCCATACCACTTATCAAAAACTGATTATTGCGAGTCTCGTGACGATCTTAGTCTGCTTATTGGTCCTTGGCAGCTGGCAGGCCGCGCTCAACATTCTTTTTTCGGTGCCAACGTCGATCATCGGGACTTTCCTGGTTATCTATTTTTCCGGCTTCACGTTAAACCTGTTTACGTTACTCGCTTTAACACTGGCGGTTTCCATCGTTGTCGACGACGCGATCATGCTCTTAGAAAATATTGTGCGTCATTACCGGATGGGGAAGACGCCCGTGAAAGCGGCATATGAGGGAGCCATTGAAATTCTTCCCGCAGCCATTGCGGCCAGTTTTGCGGTCGTGGCTGTTTTCTTGCCGGTTATTTTTATGGACGGGATTATCGGGAAGTTTTTTTATCAGTTCGGCGTCACGATGTCGGCCGCGGTTTTATTATCGCTTTTGGAAGCGGTTACGATTACACCAATGCGGACCGCCGCCGTTTTGGAGAGAGCCCCACAAACATCCCGGTTCGAACATTGGTTAGAAAACATTTTCGGCACCTTTGCGCTGAAATATCAAAATTTTTTAAAACAGGTCATGCGCGTTCCGAAGATTGTCGTAATCTTTTCGTTTCTTTTCTTTGTCCTTTCCATGTTTTTGATCCGTTTTGTTAAACAGGAATTTGTTCCTGCCCAGGATCAGAACTTGATTTCCATCACCGCGCAAACTCCGCCGGGAACATCATTGGATGTGACATTTCAAAAAGCACTGGAATTGGAAAAGATCCTCAACGCTCAGCCTGAGATTGAAGGTTATTTTGTTTCCATCGGTGGTGGTGGCGGCGCCTCAGAAGTCAATCAGATGTCCATCCCGGTCACGCTTAAAGATCGCAAGAAGCGGGCGAAAAACCATACCCAGGTCATGGATGCCATGCGTGCGCAATTTAAAGAGCTCAAGGGTGTGAGGGTTACGATGCGGGACATTTCCGCGCGCAATTTGACCAGCGGTCGTCTTAACGCCCTCTCATTTAATCTGCTGGGCCCCGATTTAAAAATCCTAGAAGAGAAATCGCTGGAGTTGGTTGATCGCCTGACAAAAGAAAATTTAGCACAGGACATGGACACGGATTTTAAAACCGGCTTGCCGGAATTAGTCATTCGTCCTAACCGTGACAAAATGGCGGCCAACGGGGTCTCGGTTGATGCTGTTGCCCGGACCCTTAACGTGGCCCTTGCCGGAGTTAGGCAAAATCGCTACACCACCGATGCCCGTCGTTACGACGTGCGGATAAAGATTCCCGAACGTTATGTTAAGTCAACGGACGATATTAAAAGTATTATTGTCCGAAACCAGTTTGGTAACATGATCCCATTATCGGAATTGGTGGATATTACCGAAGCATCCGCTTATCAATCCATTACACGGATTAATCGCCAGCGTGCGATCGGAATCTTCGGCAGTTTGGCTAAAGGACAAAGTCAGGGAGCCGTTGTTAAAAGAGCGCAAAAAATCAGCAAGGAAATTTTACCGGAAGGTTACCGGTTAGCCTTGGAAGGTTCTTCTGCGGGCTTAGCGGACAGTTTTAATAGTTTGGGCGGGGCTTTACTTATGGGGATTTTGGTGGCGTACATGATCCTCGCTATTCAATTTAACTCATTTATTCACCCGATCACTGTTCTCATGGCATTGCCGTTTAGCTTAGCGGGGGCTTTGATTACGCTGTGGTTGACCGGAGTGTCTTTAAATCTATTTAGCTACATCGGTATCATCGTTCTCATGGGCATTACGAAAAAGAATTCCATCCTTTTGGTCGAGTTTACTAATCAGGTGCGGAAACTTGACCCATCCCAAACTATTCGCGAGGCTCTCGCGAAAGCCTGTCCGGTCCGCCTTCGTCCCGTTCTGATGACTTCAATTGCAACCGTCGCGGCCGCGATCCCGCTGGTTTTCGGCAACAGTATCGGCCAGGAAACGCGCACGCCGATGGGGCTTGTTATTATCGGTGGTACAATTGTCTCAACAATCTTTACCTTATTTATTGTTCCCTGTGTGTATATTCTTTTAAGCCGTTTTGAATCAAAAAGAAATAATGCCAAAGACATCGCAAAGCCAGACCCGTCCATCACAAGCTGATAGAGCTCCGCGTTCGCACAAAGCGATTAAGGAGTTTGTCAAAAAAGGACTTATTATCGTCCATACCGGAAACGGTAAGGGGAAGTCTACGGCTGCTTTCGGGACGGCGATCAGGGCCATCGGCACGGGGTATAAAGTCGCCATTGTCCAATTCATTAAAGGCAAGTGGCAAACCGGAGAAGTTAAATTTTTTAATAGTTTAAAAGGTCAATGTGAAATTTTTGTCATTGGCGACGGATTTACTTGGGACACTAAAAATTTTGCGGAAGATGTCAAGACGGCCCAGCGCGCCTGGAAGAAATGCTGCGAGCTTTTGCATGATAAAAACCATGAGCTGGTTATTTTTGACGAGATTAATTACGCAATACAATATAATTTTTTAGACATTAAGGACGTTCTTGCCCAACTGAAGAAAAAGCCCGCCCTTAAACATGTTATTCTGACCGGTAACGGCGCTCATCCGGACCTTATCGAACTGGCCGATTTGGTCACAGAAATGAAAGCGATCAAGCATCCGTATGACAAAGGCATCAAAGCCCAAGCCGGAATTGAATACTAGAATAGTTTTTAAATAAGCTTGTGTTGCGTATTACCATGCTTCAACAGAAAACTTGTTGTGGTACAACTCCTACGAAAAATAAGTCACTTCTAAAGCTAGTTTTTATTTTTTTAATTATTGCGTTGTCTGGCGCGCTATTTGCTTTATCGCTGTCCGCCGGTGACGTTACCGATTATGAAGTTGGGTTTTTGCCGCTCTACGCCGTTCTGCTAGCCGGAGAATATGCTGCCCCTGCTTTATGGCTCGCGGCCAACCCCACGGCTATTGATCTGGAATTGCTCGAACCTAATTTAGCAATTTTTTATTTAGAACTCCACGAAACATCACCGCCCATAACTCTTTCTTGCTAGTTTGCATCACAATCCAGAATTAATTCTTAGTTGAACTTAAGCAGAGAGTCATGTTTAAAAGATTGTTTTTAATGCTCATGTTTGGGCTTTTAATGACGTCGGTTTCTTTCGCTGAAGCCGCGCCGATTGCTACCGCACAGGGAGTCAGTACGAATAGAGCAAAAGTGAAAGCGGGACATAAAAATCGGAAAATAAAAAGAAACATTTTACTGTAGCTAAAAAAGAAACCACAACTGAAAAAATAACTTATTAAATAAAGGGAGATTAGTATGAATAAATTTCTTACTTTTAACACTCGCTACACTTTTGTCCACCGCATCCGTTTCGTTTGCCGACACCGCCATGATGGCAAAGTCAATGGCGTTGATGGGAACCGTTAAAACGATCTCGGCATCGCAAATTGTTGTCGCCGATCCTAGGGGAAAGGAAACAACATTTGCGGTATCTGATAAGACCCCGATCATGGGTAAAGATCAAAAGCCCGGCATGCTGACGAAATTGACCACCGGCGAAGGCGTCGTTGTTAACTATAAAGTCGTTAACGGTGTTAATGAAGCGACGGCCAGCAAAGTCAAAAGCTAAAATTCACTAGCGCTCAAAAAAGCGTGGTACTGAAATCAGTATCCCGCTTTTTTATGCTCCTAATCGCTGGATGCATGCTATATTGGTAAAGTTTTGTAAGGACTTTTATGCCAGCACCCAAGAAAATACCGAAAAGACATCAGCCTAAAGGCTACGAAATCATCCACGAGGATGTTGATATCATCGTTGGAGACAAGGCCCCCGGCTTTTTGACCGTCAGCGCTTTATGGAATAAGGAAACGACGATTCACCGTGCGCTGAACAATTATGTTCGCAAGGGCCAGCTAAAGTCCCATAAACGTGTTTTTGTGGTTCATCGGCTTGATCAAGCTACCTCGGGCGTCCTTATTTTTGCCAAAACCCCTCAAGCGCAAATATTCCTTAAAGATCATTGGAAAGAAACAAAGAAAATTTATTACGCCATTGTTCATGGCAAAATGATGCAAAAAGAAGGCCTGATCACCAGTCATTTATACGAGGACGAGGAGTACATGATGCACAGTACGGAAGACACCGAACATGGCAAGTTAGCGCAAACAGCTTATAAAGTTATTAAGGAAAGTGACCGCTTTACGCTCTTGGAAATCGACCTTTTGACCGGTCGAAAAAACCAGATTCGCGTGCATTTGGCGCAAGAGGGACACCCGATTGTCGGCGACAGTAAATATGGTAAACATACCAAGAAATATCCCCGTTTAGCCCTTCATTCCCATATGATCTCTTTTCTACATCCTTTTTCAAAGAAACGACTGACGTTTACGGTCCCCGTCCCGGAATTTTTCAATGCTCTTGTTCCAAGATAAACAATAAGAAGTTTTTTTCAAAAAGATATCCACGAGTGCTAAAGTATTCAAATTGTGGCGAAAATCAAACTTGATTTACATGATATTTTTAACCGCGGACGTGAAATCGACAGCGAACTACGACGTGTTTTCACTGAAGCGGTCGACAAGCGTATTTCTTTAATTGAAATCATCTCGGGCAAAGGCAGCGGCCAACTGAAAAAAAGTGTTTTAAGATTCCTCCAGCAGCCGGACATCAAAAAACTCTACCACCGGATTGAAAAAGATGATAAAAACTTTGGTCGCCTTTTCGTTCATTTCCGACATTAAGTTTTTCGCTTTTTAGTGAAGAAAATCCTATGAAAATAATTTCTGTCCTCAGCTTAGCTTTGTTAATTCTTTTAAAAGTTAACCCTTCTTTTTCAGAAGAACTGTCTTTCAAGCAACAAATTATTGATAAGATCGATCACACTTTAGCTCAAAGTGATATTGCGCTCAAAGAATTTGATGAACAGGTAAAAAGGGGAACTTTGCAGGTGGCCATGGACCCTGCGGTTTTGCGCGAATATGCTGTTGACGAACAACGCAAATTAAATAACTTTCGTGCTTTGGTCGCAAAAGCGAAAGACAAAGAATTGCCCGGTTTCCTCGTCGAACTATTTGTCAATCATACGCCTCAGAACCGATATCCTGAAATCGAAGAGTATATTTTGCAAATCGGCGACGCGACCGTTCCGACCCTTTTGAAACAATATGACAAAAAAAACAAAGATGTTTTTATGCGGGAAAGAATTTTGTATCTTTTGGGAAACTTAAAATCGGAAAAGGCCCTGCCGACGGTGAGAGCTGCGACCGATGATACGGCCCTGCGTGTTTCTTTTGCGGCTATCTCGGCACTTCGCAATATCTTAGGTGATAGAAGCAGCAAAGAACTTCAGCAGTTATTGGCCAAATCCCAGAATACGGAAACGGCAGAGTATATTTTGAGCCAATTGAATTTCATAAAAGATCCGCAGTGGTGCAGTTTTTACTTGGAGCAATCTCGGCAAAGACCTGGATTGCTCTCGAAAATGACGCTGACGACGCTGACTGATGCCGAAAGCTGTTCTGAGGATGTTCTCGGTCACAATGTCGACTTTTTAGTAACGACGGTACAAAAAGATGATCGGCAAAGTGCAACTTCCGCGGCGATTCTGTTGGCAAAATTACAACATGAAAAATATCTTAAGAAACTCTATCCCATTTTTCCCACCTTGCTCAATGGCCAAAACCGTATCGGTGGCGTGGCTAGTAACTATGGATCCACTGTTGAGGCTGCCGCCGATGAAACGGTATGGAGCTCATTACCAACGGAACGTGAGAATCTCCTAAATCGTATTGAAAAACAACTCACGAGTGCGGGTATTAAAGAATGGCTTAACAATAATCCCAAAGATCCGTTTACCCGCCTTTATTTAACAAATTTGCTAGCGAAAAAAAACGGACAGAAGCAAAATGATAGCGCTACATACATTTTTAAAATCAGTGTTGAAAATTCTCGTAATCAAGCTATTTGCAATGTTGACGTAGAGCTTTCGTTGAATATTGTCCAGACGGTGGCCTGCGCGGCAAATTATATTAATTTAACCTTAAGTACGATTGATACTGAGAAGGGACGTTTAAAGTTAGATCCTATTTTGATCGATTTGAAACCCAACGGGGTGGGTTTTTCTGCGGAAGTCCCGTTTAGCGGTGCCTACGTTATAAAACTAAGAGATGTGTCTGGGGAAACTTACAATTGGAATTTTAAAAATACGATAAGCGAGCAAGCTAATGGACAATAAACGTGAAGACAGTGACGAAATCCGGGATCAAGAGCTTGTGGCGCGCCAAGAAAAAGCGTGGGAATCCCAATGCACCCGTTGCGGGGCTTGCTGCGGAAGCACCAGCGGCGATCCGTGCGAAAATTTAATCAAAACGACTGACGGACAATACGGCTGCCGGATTTATGAAACGCGGTTCGGGGAACGCAAAACAATCAGCGGAAAAACTTTCCAATGTGTTCCGTTGCGTTGGATCATACACCAAAGGTGGGAAGGGGATGAGCTGTGCGGTTATAAAAAGAAAAAATCAGGAGACAAGATATGAAATTGTTAGATTGGGTCATTGAATTTACGGTGAAGTATAGTTTTCAGGCTTTGGGCGGTTTGGTCATTTTATTTGTGGCCTGGATTGTATCGCGTTATTTGGCCAATCTCGTAAGTAAAACATTATCGCAACGCAAAATCGATATTACTATTGTACGATTTCTGGCGCAGCTTGTCCGCCTGATTATTATGGTTCTTGGTGTTTTGATGATGCTCAGTTCGTTCGGGGTGCAAATCGCTCCGCTGGTTGCGGGGTTATCGGTCGCCGGTGTGGGGATCGGTTTAGCGATCCAGGGGCCTTTAGCCAACTATGCCGCTGGTGCGACGTTGATTTTTACAAAACCATTCAAACTCGGAGACATTATTGAAGTCAATGGGTTCCAGGGGGAAGTTTCGGATATTTCGTTGCCGCGGACGGAGTTGAATGGTCTAGACGGAAGTCGGATCATTATTCCCAATAAACATATTATCGGTGAAGTCATTAAGAATTTTGCTGAGCTGCGCAAATTGGAAATAAATGTCGGTGTCACGTATGACAGCGATATCAAAAAAGTCATCGGTGTCATTGAAGACATTATCAAGAAAGAAGAGCGTATTCCCAACCATGAGGTTTACAAGGTCGGGATCAAAGAATTTGCCGATTCATCAATTAATCTTCAGGCTTTTGTTTGGGTTCCGCAGACTAAATATATTGATGCAAAATTTGCGATCAATAGGGCTATTGTCGAACAGTTTCGAAATCATAATATCGCAATTCCGTTTCCCCAGAGAGACGTACGAATCATTGAGACAAAAAAAGCTAGTTAATTATTATTTGACGATATCGAGCAGTTGTTCCGGTTTGGTGATGAGATAATCCGGATTTTGTGCGGAGAGGACTTTTGGGGAATTATATCCCCAGGTGACTGAAGCAATTTTTATACCGACGCGACGGGCGGCATCGGCATCGCGGGTTTCATCACCGACATATATCACTTCGTCAAGTTTGAAATCGTGCGCGGTGATCACTTTTTTGATATTAACGTCTTTGCTCCAGATTTTTGAAGTAGAATTGACGAAATCAAAAACATCAAGGCCATGATTCTTTAAAAATCCCTCAACGTTCTGGGTCGAGTTAGAGGTGAGAATCCCCATCTGGACACCGAGTTGATCGAGCTGGATCAAAACGTCTTTGACGCCGTCAATCAGGCGGATATTGGTAATATCTTTAAAAAGAGCGGTCTTGGCTTTTGTGATAATGATCGGTATTTTTAAAAACGGAATGTTGAGCTGTTGAATAGTCTCTTTTAGGGTATTGTTTTTCATGACTTGCGCTTCTGACATCGTGATCTTGTGGAAATTATATTCATCCGCTAACTGATTGCAGATTGTAACGATGGCCGCGAAGGTGTCGGCAATGGTACCGTCGAAGTCGAAGATGAGAACCTTATTTTTCATTGCAAAAGTATAGCGATGGAAGCCGACTATTACAAGACAAAGTTTTATTGTTCGGGTATAATTCCGAAATTGTTAATTCAAACATTAAGGGGTTTGCTATGGATTCAATCATGCAATTGCTGGCTTCGGATTCGGTAGCGCATAGCCTTCTGATTTTTAGTCTTGTTGCTGCTCTTGGTCTTATTTTGGGGAACATCAAGATTCTCGGGATCCGCTTCGGTGTGGCGGGAGTACTTTTCTCCGGGCTTTTATTTGGCCATTTTCAAGTGACTGTAAAACCTGAAGTTCTGGAATTTTGTAGAGAGTTTGGTCTTATTCTATTTGTTTATACCATCGGCATGCAAGTTGGCCCTGGTTTCTTTTCTTCTTTAAAACGCGACGGCTTAGTTCTCAATCTTTTAGCGACATTTGTTGTGATTGCCGGCGTAGGAATAACGATTGCTTTGAGCTTCTTTGGGAAGATCCCTATTCCTGCGGCCGTTGGGATGTTTTCTGGTGCCACAACGAATACTCCAAGCTTAGGTGCAGCCCAACAAGCTTTAAACAATATCCCGGCTATCGCTCCGGAGCTTCTTAAGCTACCTGGCTTAGGTTATGCGGTTGCCTATCCCTTTGGGATATTGGGTATCATTCTCACCATGATCATCACAAGATTAATTTTTAAGATCAATATTAATCATGAAACAGAAGCACACGCTGTGGTTGAAGCAAAAAGAAAGATTCCCCTTGATGCCCGGAATATCCGTGTTGATAATCCAAATCTCGAAGGTATCGCGATCACAAATTTACCGAAAATTGATGAGAGCGGGGTTGTGATATCACGGGTGATGCATGATGGTAAAGTGAAGGTCGCTTTAGGGGAAACCAGAATACATGTTGGCGATATTTTATATGCCGTTGGCTCTACTGAGAATTTAAAAGCTTTGGAGATGACCATTGGCAGCCGTAGTGAAATCGATGTTCGACAAGTTAACACCAATATTGTTGTTCAGCGTTTGCTCGTGACAAAACCCGAGATCGTTGGAAAAACCATCGCCGAGCTTAATATTTGGGAAAGATATGGGATCACGATTACACGGATCAGTCGCGCTGAGATTGAATTCCCTGTTTCTTCTGATATTCAGCTTCATTATGCGGATACCGTAATGGCCGTGGGCGAAGAAGAGGATATTAAAGAATTCGCTGAGGAGATTGGTAACTCTGCTACACAGCTGAATCATCCTTTTGTGGTCCCGTTGTTTGTTGGTGTTGCGTTGGGGATCTTTGTGGGTAGCTGGCCGATTCATTTACCAGGGATACCTTTGCCAGTTAAGTTGGGTCTTGCGGGAGGACCACTCATTGTAGCGATCATTTTAAGCCGCATTGGCCGTATCGGAAGCTTGATCTGGTATATGCCGATCAGTGCCAATTTCATGCTGCGCGAGTTAGGGATCGTGCTTTTTTTAGCGTGTGTCGGTCTTAAGTCTGGTGATCAATTTATGAATATTATTGTTAATGGACAAGGATTGTATTGGATGGCTTGCGCGACATTGATCACCTTTGTTCCGCTCATGTTGGTTGCGCTTTTTGCACGGATCAAGCTCAAAATGAATTACCTAACATTGTGCGGGATCTTGGCCGGAAGCATGACCGATCCGCCAGCATTAGCCTTCGCTAATGGGTTAGCGGCATCAAATGCAACATCTGTGGCGTATGCGACAGTTTATCCTTTGGTCATGTTATTGCGCGTTATTTTTGCTCAATTGTTGATCATTTATTTTGTTCATTGATCGCTTTAGCTTTTCGTATATACGGTTTTAAAAGTGTAATAAAGAAAAGTTAAAATAATTTTTGACAAAAAGTTTTTTAATATAATAATTAACTTATTGCAGTATGATTTAAAGTTATTAATTAAATAAGTGGTTAGAAAGTAGGGCCACCTGATGTGGGTTTCGCGTCACATGGACAATCTGTTCTGCCATTATTTACTGCAAAATTCTTCTAAGCAAGGAGGTAGTAAATAATGGTCCGAGGTAAAGTAAAGTGGTTTAATAATCAAAAAGGTTTCGGCTTTATCGCGCAGGATTCCGGTAAGGACGTTTTCGTCCACCACACTGCGATCAAAGCAGACGGTTATCGAACACTCGATGAAGGGCAGGAAGTTGAATTTGAAATTGAACAAGGCCCGAAAGGTGATCAAGCTGTTAACGTTTCTAGAGTTTAATTGTTGTTAGTCGTTTAAAAGCCTCTTGTCAGAAATGGCAAGAGGCTTTTGATTGTCTTTATAGAGCAAGAGACAATCAATCCTAAACATACCGTTAGGTATCAACTGACAACATTGTGAGTAGACCTTACAAGGGAGAGTCGACGTGAATTCAAAAAAGAGAGTTTTGACCGTTTTGGTTGCGAGTTTAGTCGCTGTTTTATCGGGGACAGCCCGCGCAGAAGAAACTTTGAATCCCGTTGAAACCCACGAAACCCGGGTTTCAATCATTGTCAAAGATAAATACACCATAGAGAGTGATGCCAGCAGCATGCCCGGAGAGGTTTCCGTCAATCGAAGTGATTTGCAATTGGAATATGCCTACAAAGCTTTTGACGTTCTCCCGCTTACGTTTGGTATTTCTCATCGCCACGTCGATATTAAAGCCAATACACCGGTCAGCCTGCCTTCAGATCTGGAAGGACTGCAATTTATCGTAGGTGCCAAATTCCCGATGCCGTTTGTTGAATCGGATGTTTACTTTATGGGTTTTGATCTTATGCCATCGATGTATACGGATGATTTTAATTGGGAAAACAGTGCCTTCCGCTTACCGTTTCGTATCTACGGAATCTACAAGCCGGTCAATGACGATAATTTTTTGTTCGTGCTTGGCGCTACAATTAATGTCAATGCCGATAACCCGGTCACTCCGATCATCGGGTTTAATTATCGCCCTGATGACCGTTGGAACATTCATTTAGCGACGTCAGAACCGACGGTTTCATATAAACTTACAGAAAATTTGGCGGTTTTTGGTGAATATGGTGCCATTCTTGATGAATATGAAGTCACCCGTGCCAACCAAAGTGGCGTGGTCCTCAAAGTCCGCGAAGCTAGCTTCGGCGGCGGTTTCAAGTACCTGATCGAAGAATGGCTCGATGCGTCGTTGTCGACGGGTGCCACCATGGGACGCCGTTTTCAATATCGTGACGGCGTGGGCAAGGTTGACGTCGACGGAGCTCCTTATATCAAGGCGAGATTAAGCTTTAAGTTTTAACATGCCTGACTATCAAAATGACTTTGGTCCTTTCGACGGAAAAATCTGGCTCAATAGCGCCAGCGAAGGCGCTTTGCCAAAAGTGGCCGTGGCCGCACTGCACGAAGCGATTTCCTGGAAAATCAATCCTGTTTTACTATCTAATCAACGTTTTGCCGATGTCCCAAGCCATTTAAAAAATTCTCTCGCTCAACTGATCCATGCCGATTTTAACGATGTGATCCTCGGCAACAGTGCCACCTACGGAATTCACCTTTTGGCCAACGGCATCCCTTTTGCACCCGGCGATGAAATCCTTGTGATGCAAAACGATTTTCCGACCGATATTTTGCCGTGGCTGACTTTAAAAGAGCAGGGCGTCATCGTTCGGCAATTGGCACCCTTTGGATTAGTCCTTACTGCGGAAGAAATTTTACAGGCCATCACTTTAAAAACACGTCTGGTGTGTCTGCCGCATGTCCATACGTTCTCTGGACACGTGATTGATATTGAATCCATCGGCAAAATCTGCCGCGAGCGCGGAATTATTTTTGTCGTCAACGTGGCACAGTCGTTAGGGTACATGCCTATTGATTTAAGCCGTTGGCCGGTTGACGCTATTACGTCGGCGGGTTTTAAATGGCTGTGCGGTCCTTACGGCACCGGATTCTGCTGGATGACCAAAACCTTGCGCGAATCGTTAAAATATCAACAGACCTTTTGGATCAATGTTATGTCCGATGAAGAAATAAATTCGACGGGAGATTTGACTTGGATGCCGCAAAACAGCGCAAAAGCGTTTGATGTTTTTGGTACGGCAAATTTTTTTAACTTTGTGCCCTGGACCGCCGCAATCGATTATTTGTTAAAAATTGGTGTGCCCTTCGTAGCTGCGCATATTGACGGACGGGTAGAAAATTTTATTAAACAACTGGATCGTAAGCTCTATATGCTTATCAGCAGGGAAGATAAGGAGCATCGTAGCGGCTTGGTGGTTTTTTCTCATGTCGATCGCGAGAAGAACAATCTCGTTTTTCGTCAACTCATGGAAAACGGTATTTATACCGCCAAGTGGAAGGGAAACATCCGGATTTCGCCGCATCTTTTTAATACTGATGACGATATTAAAAAAGCCCTGAATGTTTTGCACAATCTAAGATAACCATGAGTATGCCGACAATTTTTGTCATTGACGACAATCCCGATGTTTTATCGGTGACTCTCGCCATGTTTGCCCGCAAAGGTTATGAAGCGGTTGGCGCGACCAACGGACTTGATGCGATCCAAATGTTGCGTAAAGTCAATCCGGATTTGATCATTACCGACGTTATTATGCCGCAAATGGATGGGTTTCAACTCCTTAAAGAACTTAAAAATAATCCGCTAACTTCCGATATTCCAATCCTCGTCATCAGTGGCCACGGGCAAATGGCGGACAGTTTTAAAACGATGGGAATCGATGGTTTTTTGACTAAACCATTTTCAACCAAAAACCTTTTGTTAAAAGTCCAAGAAATTCTCGGTTCTGATCAAGAACTAGACGATTCCGATGCCGCTTAAAAAACCTTTAGGAATCCCCATTTTCGCGGGCGTCTTGACCGTTGCCGGCGGCTTTACCTCCGTCATTATTTTTATCGAACTTATCGATTCGATTCGTTTTTATGGCACGTCCTCCATCGGAATTTCTAGTTTTGTCTCACTGTTCGGATTTATGATTTTTGCAATTACGCCGGTTATTTTGTACTCAAGCGGGGTAGGGCTGTTTTTGTCACAATATTGGTCCTGGCAGGCGGTTGTTTACGTCTTGCCGGCTTTATTATTTGGCTTTTTTGGCAATTTAGCCTACCGGATGGCCTGGGAAACAAGCGTCCTTTTGGAACCGACACCGCTGGATATTATCTTTGAAAATACCGATATTTTTGTCAATGTCTTCATGCGCTATATCGTTTTAGTGGCCCCCGCGTTGTATTATTTCACCCGCCCCGTCGTGAAACTGTATTTTGCCCAGTTTAAAAAAAATTAAAAAATAACTAGCTCGCCGATTGGCATAAGCCATTACCCATATGTTACACTTTCAGCATAGGCGAATAACTTATGCAGCAACGCGCTCTGATAACAATCTCCGTTTTTTTGGTTTTGGGTTTAATCCCTGCGGGAACCCCCCCGGCACAAGCTTTTCTTACGCCACATCCTTTGCAAAATTATGAAGAAGGCCTGAAGCAACTCGATACTTACCACGGTGACACTCAGTCCCTTCGCGAAGCCCAAAAAACATTTACAAAAATCATCGAAAAACACCCGAATTCGCCTTTTGGCTACCTTGGTATGAGCCAGCTCAAGACCATTGAGGCCTATCGTTATGGACAGCGCTATAACATCAAAATGATCAACGATGAGGCCATGCCGATGGCGTTAAAGGCCATGCGGATGGGTCCTACCCTCAATTTAGTACATTATAATTACGATCGTTTTGAAAAGATCTTTAAAGACAATGACGATAATCAGGATCATGTTCGCCGTTTGTTGTTCTTGTTCCCGGAACGCGCCGAAACCTATATCACGCTCGGAAATTATTTAATGGACCAGGGCGATTTTGATAAAGCGTTAGAATATTTCAAGGTGTCCTTGAACTTTGCCGGGACTGATGAGATCAAACTAAAGGCCGTTCAGCGTATCGCAAATTTGTATTTGAAAGATCTAGCCGATGCGCAAAATGCTGTTGAATATTATGAAACTGCTTTGTCGATCAATGGGAAAATGCCGGCGGTGTGGGAGTCTTTAGGGGAAGCATATTTGCAGCTTCAGCGTTATGACTTGAGCGTCCAGAATTTTCAGAAAGCTTTCGATGTTTTTAAAACGCCGCGGTTGCAAACGTGGTTATTGGAAGCCAAAAGTTTATTGCATGAACAGAATGGCGAACTGGATCTTGCGATCTCGGTCATCACCAATGTCCTGGGCGATAATAAACAAAATACGTCTTTACACCGTCAGTTAGGAAATTTATATTATAGGAAGAATGATTACAACAATGCTTATCATCATTTTCAGAAAGTCATCGAGGCGGGCGCCGATGACGCCGAAGCATTTTATTTTGCGGGACGCTCGGCCCACTCTTTAGGGCATGATGCACAAGCCAAAGATTATTATTCGCGGTTCTTGCATTTAAAGAGTGAAGGTAAAGAAGCGGAATGGATACGGCAAAATATCCCGGATCTTTCACATCGTTAACCTAAAGACCAAAACTTAATGAAATCACAATTTGGTAAAAAGCTCAGAGTTATGCTGATTGAAAATAACCCTGTTGATCGCAAGGTTATTTTGAAAATGCTTAATTCTTCACCGTATGGAAGTTTTACTCCACATTTTGCGCTGTCATTGGCCGAAGCGTATGAAGTCCTCAGCACAGCCAAATTCGATGTAGTTCTTCTTGATCTTAATGTCGATGACAGTAAAGGCATCGAAACGCTAACTCGCTTGCACCGAAAATTTCCCCATCTGCCAGTTGTTGTCAACACTGGCTCCTATCAAGATGATCTCGGTTTAAAAGCTATTACTAAAGGGGCGCAGGATTATTTGATCAAAGGGATGTATAAGTCCTACTCTTTGATCAAGTCGCTGTACTATGCCGTTGAACGCAAACGCGCCGAAGAAGAATTAAAAAACGCTTACAAAAAATTACAGCAAACCCAAATCCAATTGATCCAGGCCGAGAAGATGAATGTCATCGGTGGACTGGCGAGCGGCGTGGCGCATGAAGTCAAAAATCCTTTAGCCACGATTTTGTACGGCGTTGAATATTTGAACAGTGCTTTGAAAACCACCGATGAAAAAATCAATCTGACCCTTGATTCAATCCGCGAAGCCACCAAGTCGGCCAACACGATTATTAAAGGTCTTTTAGATTTTGCCAGCCTGACCAATTTAAAAAAAGCTCCCGAAGATATCAATACCCTCGCTGAGCACTCGGTCAATTTGACCCGGCCGCAATGCCAAAGGATGAATGTGAAGTTGGATATGAAATTAAGCGCGGATTTGCCGTTGATTAAGGTCGACCGTAATCGTATTGAGCAAGTCATTGTCGACCTGATCGTAAACGCGAATTACGCCATGAATGATAACGGCGGAACATTGACGATCAGATCACACACTAAAAAATTTATGGACCACGATATCGGCTGGGTCGATCGCCGTGGACGTTCTTTTGCCAAAGGCGACGAAGTTGTCATTCTTGACCTGGAGGATACCGGTCCGGGAATCAAAGAAGAATATTTAATCAAAATTTTCGATCCTTTTTTTACCACACGACGAGCAGCCGGCGGGGTCGGCTTGGGACTTTCCATTGCCCGAACCATCATAAACAGTCACGGTGGAATTATTTCTTTACATAATAAGCAGGGCGGGGGAGCACGCGCACGCCTCATCTTTAAAGCCAACAAGAAAGGCTCATTATGACGAAAAGAAAAGTTCTGGTTGTCGACGATGAACGCGGGTTTACCCGCATGGTGAAATTAAACCTCGAAGCCACGGGTGAATATGACGTAAAAATCCAAAATAATCCGCAAGACGCTTTACGGACCGCTATTGAATTTCATCCCGACGTCATTTTGTTGGACGTTATCATGCCGGAGCTGGAGGGACCAGATGTTGTTTACCAATTTAAAAACAACGACCTGTTAAGAGATATTCCCGTCATTTTTATCACCGCTAATATTACAAAAGAAGAAGTCGAAGCCCAGGAAGGTTACATCGGCGGTCACGCATTTTTAGCCAAGCCGGGAACTATTGAAGAGTTGATCGTCTGCATTGAAAAACAATTTTAGAATCCGCAACACCATCTAAATTTCCGCATTCCGCCTTTACATAAAGGTTGATTTCCGCACACTCGATTGTTATAATCCTTCCAGTAAAACTTAAATTTAACTCTGGTTTAACGTCCGCAAACCTTGAAATCTTCATGAAACATTTAAATATTACCAAGACCGTCTTTGTCCTCACGGCAAGTTTTTTTCTCGCTGGTCAATCGGCCCGAGCCGAAGACCCCCGCTTTTTATCCGCTTATCACAGCGAATACGGCCTCAAACTTTTAAATGATGAAAAGTATGATCTTGCCGTTGAACGGCTTGCCAAAGCTTTTCTCTTGGATCCCAAGAATAAAACCGCCAAAGAATCTTTACAAAAAATCGCCGCTGAACAATCGCGTCAAGGCTCGCGTGGATTGAAGATTTTGCGCTTTATCGATCAGGTCGAATACATTGATTTTCTCACCGCGCGCTACGAAGGGCTGACAGAGGAGAACGCACGGTTACTGCAATTTTTGCGGAATAGTAAAAATTTGGCCAATGATGCGCTTTTGTTGGAAAAGTTCCATACGGTGGAAACACAAATTTCTCTAAAACCTTCGGCTTTACCGCGCGTTGGTTTAATCGGTTTCGCTGGTGATGAAACTAAAACTATTGATTTAAGTTCACTGACAAATCAACTCGCGGATGAGCGTGCGGATTTGGCGAAAGAGGTGGTTTTTTGGGAAGAAAGAAATAATCAATTGCGCGATTTTCGCAAGAAAGTTCTTTTTCAAAACTCTGCCGAAAATCCGACTGTCGTAGCCGTTAAATATAAATCGCAGCTGGACGAAGTGGCGCGGCGGGTTGTTGAGAAAGACCAGTTGCTCACTGTTCAGCAGCAAAATATCGATTATTTTAAAAATGAACTGACCGCGGTTCGCAACGATTTTACCGCTTTGCAGGAAAAAATTAAAACTACAGACTTTAAGATCACTGAACTGACAAGCCGTATAGCGGAGATGTCGGTTGAACTTTTTGAAAAAAACAAAATTCTTGGTGAGAAGGACGATCTAGCGACCGATTTGCAAAAAGATTTAGGAATCGCCAACGAAAAAATCACGCTAGTCCAGCGCATTATTCAGGAAAAAGATGAGCGCATTTCCATCTTGGAAAATGAGATCACCCAGGTCCACGTTAACGTCGCTTCCGGAAATCCTTCCTCTGATGCGCAGGTGGCCCAAGTCCAGTCTGATTTGAAAAATTTTGAAACTGAATTCAAAGATCAGATAGAAAAAAGCCGCGAACGGATCGTCACCCTCGAAGTTCAGTATGCGGACTTGACGACGAAATATGAAGTGGTTTTAAAAGACGCGCAAGCGAAGAATGTTCTCGCCAACCAATACAAAGACGCTTTTCTCCAGACGGATCAAAAAGCCAATCAATTGATCGGCATGATCGAAATTTATCGTGGAAAGTTATCTGATGTGAAGCAGAATTTAAGCTCCAAAGAAGATGAGCTGCGGCAGCTGCAAGGCGTTTTGTTCAACATCAATGCGCCGGCTGCGCAATCAAAATCACATGAACAAACCGCCCCTAAAGTAAGCGAAGTTACTCCCAGTGCCGGTAGTTACGACCTGACGTTTTCCAAACCCAGTTCGACTAATCGCAGCCTTCAAACGAGGTAAAAATGCGTCAACTTCTTAGATTTCGCTATGTCGTGTTATCTCTTTTTTTCATTTTAAATCCCCCGAACGCAATAGCTAATAATGTTAATCCGCGCGATAATGTCGTGAAAATTTTCGTCACTTCCAACCACATGGATTATTTTCGCCCTTGGCAATCCATCGGAAATTCTTCGGCTAGTGGATCAGGATGTATTATTGCCGGAAACCGCATTTTGACCAACGCGCACGTTGTTGACGGTGCGACTTTTATTCAAGTCCGCAAAGAAAGCGACCCGCGTAAATTTACAGCCAAGATTGAAGCGTCCGGTAGTGATTCAGACCTTGCGGTTCTTTCGGTTAATGATCCGGAATTTTTTAAGGGCACCACACCGGCTCAATTCGGCGAATTGCCGTCTTTGCAGGACTCGGTGATTGTCATCGGCTTTCCTGAGGGAGGAGATAAAATTTCCATTACCGGAGGGGTCGTTTCGCGTATCGAATTGGTCCCTTATTCCAAGAGCGGTAAAAAACTTTTAGCAGTACAAATCGACGCGGCGATCAATCCTGGTAACAGCGGCGGTCCGGTTTATCAAGACGGCAAGGTCATGGGCGTCGCCATGCAGGTCATGAATAATTCGCAGAATATCGGCTATATCATCCCAACACCGGTTATTAATCATTTTCTTAACGATGTCGCGGATAATCATTACGACGGTTTTCCGGCCTTGGGGATTGAAACCCGCAACACGGAGAATAAATCTTTACGCGAATTTTATGAGTTGGATAAATTGGGCGGCGGGGTTTTGGTGACGCGGGTTGCGCAATATTCACCAGTCGACGGTATCCTAAAAGAAGGGGATACAATCGTCGAAGTTGATGGGACTTCGCTGGCCGTCGATGGGACTTATGAATTCCGTAAAAATGAACGCCTGTTTTTCTCGCATATCATTAATAGTAAATTCATGGGTGATGACGTCAATCTCAAAATTGTTCGTAACGGAAAAACATTGGTCAAAAATATCAAACTCGCACCTTATGTAAACCTCGTTGCGCCGCCCGATTATTTTGAAAAGCCGACTTATTATATTTATGGCGGTTTGATTTTTAGTGTCCTGAGTGCCGATCTCCTTAAAGCGTGGGGTGGGAGCTGGTGGGAAAAAGCTCCGGTTCCATTTTTGAACTATATTGTCGGCCCCGGAATGCTTAACGATAAGTCTAAAAAAGAAGTAGTCGTTCTTTTGGATGTCCTTCCCGATGAACTCAATGTCGGTTATTTGGACTTTGGAAATGAAGTTATTGCGAAGGTTAACGGTCAGGAGTTTAAATCCTTTGTGGATTTCGTCAAGCTTGTCGAAGAAAATAAGGGTAAATATTGCGTTTTTGAAACCGAGCAAAAAATCCCGATTATTATCAATACCGAAAACGTCGACTCCGTTACCAAAGAGATTCTCAGTCGCAATAATATTCCTGCTCAATATTCCGCAGATGTCGGAAATTGGCTCAAAAATACCCGCTAAAGGGGGCCTTTATTTTTTCTTGCCAACAAATACATAATGTGTATAATGCGTGTATGTTTAAGTCTATGAATCTTCGTTTTTTTACTATCTTATCTTTGCTTTTAATCGGTTCTGCAAGTTGTGGAACTGCTTATGCCGCATTGAACTTTAGTGTCAATCCTGCCGACGGGGGAAGCACAATTCGTTTTACCCGCGGTGATTTAAATAACGGTGTCACAAAAGAAGTTCGCATTCGTATTACGTCCAATGAAAATGTTCAATATCAAATTTATCAAGAATTAACGTCACCCTTTACCAATGAACGCGGCACAACTATTGATCGTCCGGTTTTGCAAGCCAGTATTCAGCCCGGGTCCATGGGCACGGGAACAGCGTATTTGTCAAGTTATGAACCGGTCAACCGCCGGCAACAATTGCTTTATACGTCGTCAGCGAATGGGATGAGTGAATCCTTCACCTTGGTTTATAATGTCGACACAAGATACTTAACCGATTCCGGTAGTTTTAATGGTGTTCTTGAATACACAATCCGCCCAGTTAGCGGGGGACAAGCACAAACCGCCAGAGCCAATGTATTTATTGATTCTAACGCTGAATTAAAGGTGACTGTAGAAGGTTCTTCCGGTACTAGGCTAGTGAGGGTGGATTCGCGCGATAATACCCGGCCAGCCCACGTCAATTTATCGTTTAACGGCAACGCGGGCAGCAATTTACGGGTTTATCAAGAGGTTTTGACCTACCCGATAAATGATTTGAATTCGGAGCTCGACTCAGATATACTTAAAGTGGTTTTAGAAGGCGCGGAACATGGTGAGTTGAGTTATCAGAGCCCGGTTGAACCACCCCGTAACCGTGCTCTCATTTACAAGTCAGACCAGCAATCCGATTCATTCTCAATCTCGTTTACTTTAACACCCGATCGCATGGCTAAATTACTGGCCGGCAGCTATCGTGGCGTGATTCGTTTTTCTTTTGAAACGGATCGCGATGTTAAAAATTTTGATATTGATCTCGATATCAAGATATCTCCGATTTTTGAAATCACTTTAAACTTTCCGCAGGGGCCCATTAGTTTCAACGGGATCCTTCCTGGTGGAGAACCGCAGATCAAACAGGTCGATGTTGAGGTAAAGACCAATCTCGGGCGTCCATACGTCGTTAAACAACGGGTCGGTGATCTGTTGGTTAACGATAAGGGACAAGCTATTCCAAAAAAATATTTCGTTCTCAGACAAGACGTAGATAATAAAAATGCGGGTAAACCCGCGAATAAAGATTTTAAACCCGTTGAACCGGGTGAATCAGAAATTTTTTACTCTGACTCGAGCGGTTCACCGGCAATATTCCATGTCTTTTATCGGTTAAGTCCTTTTGCGGAAATGAATGCCGGGGATTATAAAACTTCAATGGTTTTTGATTTAGGTGAGTTGTAATTTATAGATTCTTAAACTTAATAAATAAAACGAATGGAAGGGGGGTGGTGGGGGAGAAAAAACAAGTTTTAGGTTAAATAAATGAAAAAATCAATGTGAGGTATTAAAATGAAAAAATTATTCTTGTTAACAGCGTTAGCAGTTGCTGTTTTAGGTAAAGCCGCTTTCGCAGCTGATTTCCCTATCACAGCATTTATCCCGGCCGCTACAACGGTTAACTTCGTTGTATCGCAAGTTACTCCTGGACCAGTACCTGTATTCGTCAATCAACCTAGCTTAAACCTTAATTTCACCACGGCTGGAACTGGGATGTCGTATGATGCAGTAAACGGTATCTGGGTTGGTAGTCGTTTCTTCGCTATTGATCTTGCCCCAACCCAAGCGAATGGAACTCCGGCTCCGGGGACGTACGGTAGTATCACCTTTAGCTATGCTGCGAACGTTGTTCCGGCTGGCCAAGCTGCGGCTGAAGGTTTGAACAAGCGTGCAACATTAACCGCTGTCCGTGTTAATGCGAATGCTACTGAAACATCGTTACGCAAAGGTGCCATTGGCAATGCTTTCGCCAATTTGACCAATACTGACGTAGCCGGCGGTTTCTTACGCGTTTACGTTGGTTTAGCCACTGGCGAAACTGGCGCGAATGCTATCCCAGGTTCTGTGCCGTTCACCAATGCTGACAAACCGGGCACATACACCGGTACTTTGACGATCACTGCAACCTTGACCTAATCTCAGGGATGTTACTAAAAAACAAGAGGGCCCGGAGGAAAACTCCGAGCCCTCTTGTTTTAAAAAGAGGAGCGTTATGCGTTCACCAATTTGGCTATTAACATTTGTTTTTACCGTTCTTTTTATAAGTCAGGCTAATGCCCAAGTTATGATTGAACAGGGTAAAGTTGTGATTCGAGCTAATCCAGGTGAGACGATCGTAAATACACTGCCAATCCATAATACCTCAGAGCAAAGTCCAATTACTCTCCGAGTGTATTGGGAAGATTTTATGTACATTGAGCCTTTTAATGGTGATAAAGAATTTATGCCGGCCGGGACCAGCGACCGTTCCGCCAGCCGTTGGGTCAACTTTTCGCCACAAGAATTCACACTCGATCCTAAAGGTTCGAAACTTATCAGTTACTCCATACAAGTTCCGCAAGATGCGAAAGGCGGCTATTATGGAGTTTTATTTTTGGAAGAAGGCGGCGGGGATGCTCAGGGAAGCGTCGGTGTCAGCATCGTGACCAGAATCGGTGCATTATTTTTCATCGAAACAACGAATAGTTCGCGTACTTGTAAAATTGAAAATTTGGCTTTTAGCGACCAGGAATTTAAAGGTGACTTTATGAATACCGGTGATGCCGTCCTCATCCCGGATTCAACATACTACATTATTGATAAAGACGGTCTTGTCGCAGAACGGGGTGAAATCGCCAAGTTCTACTTAGCGCCCGAAAAGACCACTGCGGTCAAGTTCTCAGCCGGAGACAAGTTGGCAGTAGGAAGTTACACCGTGGTTTTAACATTTGATTTTGGTGGCGGCGAAAGTTACACCTACGAATTTGATTACACCAAAGCAACTGACGGAAGCGTCAAAGTCACTAAAATCGCTGCTTAGCACTTTCGCAAGAAGAAGAATGGCTGACTGGCTGTTTAAAAGACACTATGGCAAAAAAAACTCTTATAAATATCCTACTGATTGTAATGTGCTTTTTTATTCTGACGGTACCGGCGCACGCGGAATATGAAAGTATTTATCATTATTATGTTGAAGAGGGACTCGAGGCTTTCTATAAAGAAGATTTTGACGACGCTATCTTTTATTTCAAGACGGCCCAGGCTATTGATCCGACGCGACCGCAACCAATGCAGTATCTTAATTTGATTAAACGTGAGCAAGAAGGAAGATTAAAGAATTCGGGAAAAACTTCCGTTCCCAAAGCACCAGCAACAAACAATCTCTCCGCTTCGGTCAATCCACAACATCGCCTCATTTCGAAAACGACAGAACAGGCTATGTATGCGATTTTGCAATCGGACCCGCGGCAAGCTGACGATCAGACTATCAAAACCGCTTTAGATAATGCGGTTACGACCGTTAAATCCGATACGGAAGAAATCTTACCTGACGATGATTGGAATAAAATTAAAGCCCTAGCCACAACTGAAGTCATGAAACGTGTTGAACGTCTCAAAGGTCGCACTGACGACAATGCAATTTTAACAAAAGAACAAGAACCTAAAATTCTCGCCACACCGATCAATTCATCCGAGAATCCTGACAAAATATCCCCCGAATTCGTTCAACCGATGGATGCAGTCAAGGTTGACCTAGATGACGTAACACAACCGATTATTGCCCGCTCAACAGCACGCGAAAAAATAAACCCGCCAAGCACGCGAATTACGGCTGGCTCTACACCAGAACCCTTTCAAGCCAAATCTCCTTTAGCTCGACAATCCCAACGGCCAATGACAATCACTGATCCTAAGGGATCATTACGACGTTTTTCTGAGAATGAAGAAATACGTCTTAACGATGATCTTTGGGCCCAGCAGCGAACATTGACCTTAGAAATTGAAATTGGTAAACATGTTGTTTTTTCGGGAAAAAACATTATTCGGTCTTTAGTTAATCTTCAGGACCTGCTGGAAGTCGAACGCATCGATAAAGACCGTTTACGCGTTAAAGCGGTTAAGCGTGGTACGACCATCTTTTATATTTGGGACGATAAAGGACGCTGGACCTTTAACATCCATTGCGTTTATCCTTTCGAAAATTTGGAGGATCAGCAGCGGTCATTGAATCAAGAGTTAACCGAACCGTTTAAAATGGGTTATAACAGCAGCTGGAGTACACTGCATAAAGGTTCGAAGCTTGGCGATATGAAACGGCAAAATCTTATTTTTACTAACTGGATCGGTGTTTCCGGTGAAACGCCATATGGCGATTTTGATGGATCAATCAATACGTATCTTTTTCCGCAAAGTACGGAGATTGTTGGGCAACGTGTGGGTTTAAATAATGGAAAAATCGGTCCCTTTAGAGATTTTACAATCCGCGGGTATGATACGTTCAAAAATCTTTCTCAGCTGACTTTGCCAGGCCGTTATTTTCGCGGGGTCGCATTAGACAGTTATGCATTTAATCATAAACTTGCCTACACAGTTTTTCGTGGGCAAGATCAATCGGTTACGATTTATAGTACCGACGGCAATATCCGCCGTCAGGATTCCTATATTGAAGGTTTTAGAATGATTTTAAATCCCGACGAAGAAAGCGGGCAATATGCATTTAATTATGTGCATGGTTTCGGAAATGCCCGTCTCTCGGATGCAAAAGATAGGGTCTACTCAGTCGAAACCCAGCAGAAATACAAAGATTTTTTACTGCATGGTGAACTAGGTTACGATTCCAGTGAGTATGCCGCGTTAGTACAAGGGCTTCGTGAACGCGAAGACATGGATGTTTCCTTTAATTTGCGCGATGTAAATCCCGGTTATCAAACCGTTTATGGTCAGCCGACTAATTCTGGTCAAGCCGGTGCGGCGATCAATGTCAGTGTCAAACCCAGAGAATATCGCTGGGATACTTTCCTCGATCTCTACCGCGATCGTTCGCAGCCCAATGAAGATCATCCTGACCTACTCAATTTAGATTTTAGTACGTCCTATTCTAAACCGATCGATGATATGTCCAGCTGGGGCGCTTCCTTTGGGTATATCAATACCCCGCAGACACTCTCGCCGCGTCAATTTGCGCAACAGAGTGCAAGTTATTCAAAAAATGTCAAAGTCGGAAAGACCCGTTACTTAAGTCTTTCTTTATCGGAAACCTTGCAATGGTCACGTTATAGCGATTCGCCGACATCAGATTATGACCGCATCGGGCTGCGGGCCGGTATGCGTTATAAATTAATTAAAAATCTTTTCTTTTCCTCAAGTTATGAATACATTGTCGTGCGTGACGTTTTTAATCGCGACTGGAGTACCCCGACGGCAATGCAAACCGGATTAAACTACAACACTCCGCTGACCGATCGCTTGTCGCTCGATATGGATTTGTCGTACCGTAAGGAAGAGCAGTCACAGGGAAACTTCAGCTTTTTAGCGGGTGAAGACAGCATCAGCAAAACGATTTCATTGACTTATCGTCCAGTAGATAGAATATCAATTTACATGGATAGCCAGCTGCGCCGAGTTTGGCCACAAGACGAAGTATTGACTCCGGCGTACTTTGACTGGAATTTAATGGTCGGTATGCGCGCGGATTGGGATCTGCCGTTTCGCTGGAATCCAACGGGAATGGTCCAGGGGATAGTTTATAAAGATTACAATGGTAACTCGATACAAGACCGCGAAGAGCCAGGTATGGCCGGGATCAAAGTTATTGCTGGAAAATTTGAAACTGTTACCAATGAAACCGGTGAATACAGTATTAAAGTCACTGCCAAAAAGGTCAATGTCAGCTTAGATCTTCAGACGATCCCGCAAGGATTTGTTTTCTCAACAGCCTTGTCACGCGACGTTGTGATCGAGCATAATGCCGCTAAGAGTGTTCACTTTGGCTTGACCTCACGTTCCGGTGTTTATGGTGTGGCGTTTGTTGATGTTAATGAAAATGGCAAACCAGACCGGGGTGATAAATTTATTTCTAATGTTGTTGTTCGTCTTGATACCGGAGAAATAACCAAGACTGACTATTCCGGATCCTATTTCTTCGAGAATATTAATCCCGGAAAACATAAGATCAAAATTGACGTGAGTTCAATTCCGCTCATGTATAGTCCGACAATTAAGATAGAGACACAAATTGATCTTGAGGAAGGGATGACTTACGTAGCGAATATCCCTCTTAAAGAGAATGCTCCTGCCGAAAAACCCGAATCAAAATAACATGTTTTTTAACGGACCACCAAAGTCCGTAACATGATATTTTGATGATCCCGAACCATCGCAAGCTCAACGAGCTGAGTTTCCGTATTACTTGAGACTAGGTCTTTCAAGGAAACCGGTGTGTTCATGCTATGGACGGGTGCATTGGGGTCAGGGACGTTAAGCCCGATGACCGCTGGGATGGTAACGGAAAGTTGGAAGCCTTCGGTGAACGAACCTGCCGCTAAACACAATTTTGGTGCCAGAACTTGGGCCAAAATAACGAAGATTGTTAGTGCCTTCTTCATTTTTGTGCCTGATCTTTCTCCACGAAAAAAGCCCATTGCTTGACGGCAAAGGGCTTAGCGTGGTTGACGAAAACCGGTTAATAAGGTTTACGGTAGCCAGACAGCCATATTCATTTCTGAGGTTAGGCTCACGGCTTTGCCCCAGTCCCTATTTGGGTTTCTGGGATCCCTCCTTGAGGAGGGATGTCCTACGCTTTCACGTAGTTTGCCTTTGCTTGTTGTCCCTTGAAGTATACCATGCGGTTTTGGCGAAAACCAACCGCCGCAGGGTCTTTTTTTATGGCTCAGCGACGGGTCAAGAAAGCGCTTTCAAATCATTGAATTAAATTTTCCGATGATACGATAATTGACCAGAAACGGTATTTTGTCTATAATCAGAGCCCATAACCGTAAAGATTAAAAGGTAAACCTTACCATGGTTAAAGTTTCAAAGAAATCCAAGCTAAATATTAAAACCAAGGCCGTTATTTTCGATATGGACGGCGTTATCACCAACACCATGCCGGCCCATTTTAAGGCTTGGCAGACGGTTCTCATTGAACGGGGAATTCACGTTACGCATCTCGATATTTACAGCCGGGAAGGCCAGCGCGGCATCACGAGTGTTAAGGAAATCTTTGCTGAGTACGGTCATCCGTTTGATATGGACGATGCGAAACGTATTTTGAAACAGAAAGAAGAATTGTTTAAAAAGTCGGTCCGTATCCGTTTTATCACTGGAACCCGAAAATTGCTAAAAGATTTAAAGAAACAGGGTTTTACGTTGGCCGTTGTGACGGGAACGGCGCGACATGAATTGCGCCGTATTTTGCCGGAAGAAATTTATAATTTATTCACTGTGATTGTAACGGGTGATGATGTTGTTCACGGTAAACCTGCTCCAGATCCGTATTTGCTAGCATTGAAAAAACTTAGTATCCCGGCTAAAGAGGGCATCGTTATTGAAAATGCACCTTTCGGAATCGCATCGGCAAAAGCCGCAAAGCTACGTTGTTTGGCGATCGCCACATCTCTATCCGAACGATATTTAAAACAAGCCGATGAGGTTTTTTCCTCTATTAAAAATCTACGCAGCCGCATTCACTTTATTCAAGGATAAGCATGGAGATCAAAAAAGTATTGGTCCTCTATAAACAAAGCTCTTATAAACATTTCTTCTTGAATCGTAGCGATGGGCATCCGTTTCATCAAGAGCCGATCGCCAAGCGTTTTATCAAGACTCACAATGTGCATTATCAAACATTAGCTAAAGTTGAAGCTTTCTTTAAATCCTACGACATTCCTTATGAGAAAAAGTTGCGCGGCCGCAAGATTGATTTCTCCAAATATGATCTTATTGTCACTGTTGGCGGTGACGGGACTTTTTTAGAAGGAGCCGGCCAGGTTAAAGCGCAATTAATGTTGGGTATTAATTCCGATCCACAATGGAGTGTCGGAAGATTTTGCACCGCACACGACAATAATTTTAGTGAAATTATTCTTAAAGTCTTAAATGGTTCCTATGAAGGACGTTCTTTAAACCGCATGAAAATTTATTTTAAACAAAGCGAAGTTGAAATGACCGCGCTCAATGATATTCTGGTTTGTCATCGTAATCCAGCGGCCATGAGCCGATATTATTTGCATTTTAGAGGAAAGAAAGAAGAACAGCGGAGTTCCGGTGTTTGGGTTGCAACCGCGGCTGGTTCGACCGGGGCCGCCCGTTCCGCCGGCGGCAAAGTTTTGCCGGAAGAAAGCACGGACCTGCAGTTTGTAGCCCGCGAGTTGTATTGCGGAAAATCAGGTGCGGGTTCGACGTCTCACCGTTCAGAAATTTTTAAAGCGAAAGAACAATTAAAAATCACTTCCTTAATGAAAGACGGGATCGTTTATATCGACGGGTCACACATCAGCGTTCCTTTCTCTTTTGGCGAACAGATTACCGTCACTAAATCAAAATATCCTCTACACTTGGTGGTTTCATGAAAGCCGTCCTCATTATTTCTCATGGCAGTCGCACCGCGAAGACAAAAGAAGAAGTTTCCGCGCTCATCGAAAAACTTAAGCCTTTGACAGCTATTTCCTTTATAGAGTGCGCTTTTTTAGAATTGTTGTATCCTTCGATCACTGAAGGTATTGAATTATGCATTAAAGCGGGGGCCACTGAGATTATCATTTTATTGAATTTTCTTAATGCCGGCCGTCACGTCAATGTTGATATTCCGACGATCGTTGATGAATCGCGGCAAAAGTTTCCCGACGTTAGAATCTTGATCACTGAGCCGGTCGGTCAGCATGCCGGTATTGCAAAACTCTTTGCACAAATGCTCGAGCCTTTTTCCAATTCCGCTTCATGAAGTCACAATATTTCTCGTTTAGTAAAAATATGTTGGGTTGGTATCGTAAATCAGCCCGCGAACTGCCGTGGCGAAAAACCTCCGATCCTTATAAAATTTGGATTTCGGAAATCATGCTGCAGCAAACTACCGTTACGGCGGTTATTCCTTTTTATGAACGCTGGATCAAACGTTTTCCAGACGTGCAAAGTGTTGCTCGCGCATCGCAACAAACTGTTCTGAAATTATGGCAGGGCCTTGGTTATTACACGCGCGCCCGCAATATTCATGCGTCAGCAAAAATCATATCGAAAGAATATGAAGGAATTTTCCCCAATGATAAAGATAAGCTTCGCGAACTGCCGGGCTTTGGTCCGTACACCGTCGGTGCAGTTTTAAGCATTGCTTTTGATCAACGTGAAACGATCATCGATGCGAATGTCCGCCGCGTTGTGATGCGTCAATTAAAAATTCACGGCAAAGCCAAGACCGAACACGACAAAAAGATTGTTGAATTTTTATTGTCGGTTATGCCGCAGAAGGATAATCGCTATTTTAACCAAGCGCTTATGGAATTGGGTGCGTTGGTCTGCCGTAGCAAAAACCCAACGTGTCTGGTATGTCCGGTTAATCATTCCTGCCAAGCTCATCATCACGGCGTGGAAGAAATCATTCCCGAACCCAAAAAACAAGTGATCAGAGAAGTCTTTGCCTCGATTGCGCTGATTGAACATCAGGGAAAATACTTTTTGCAGAAGCGTCCAAAAGGAAAGCTTTTTGCCGATCTCTGGGAATTTCCCGGTGGAAAAATCGTGAAAGGCGAGAGCGCCAAAACCGCGGTTATCCGGGAAATTCAGGAGGAATTGGGGATCGATGTCGAAGTCATCGAGCCACATGGTCACGTGATACAGTTTTATACACAGTTTAAGTCCAATTTATCGTTATGGCTTTGTAAACCGCTAACCATGCCTAAAGAGGATAAAAATCATAAATGGCTCAAGTTAAGTGACTTGAAGAAGTATCCGATGCCGTCGGGGACGGTCCGCATCGTCGAGCTTTTGCAGGCCAAAGCGGTCCAATAATTTATATTGACTTTGTCTTGTTTTAAGCCAAAATAACTATTTTAAGTTCCTAGCGAGATCACTATGAAACCTAGCAAGATCGAAAAATTAAACGAGCAAGTCAATGGTTTCACTCCGGAGGCCATTATCCGCTTTTCGGCCAAGGAATTCGCAAGCCGCTTGGTATTTGCCTCAAGTCTGGGTGAAGAAGATCAGGTCATTACGCACATGATCTCCTTAACCGCGCCCGAAATTGGTATTTTTACTCTCGACACAGGCCGCCTTTTTCCGGAAACATATGAATTGATCGCCCAGACGCAAAAACGCTATCCGATGCCTTTTGCCGTTTTCTTTCCCGACGCCAAAGCTATTGAAGAAATGGTAAAGACGAAAGGGATCAATCTCTTTTATGAAAGTGTTGAAAACCGTAAATTTTGCTGCGGATTGCGTAAAGTCGAGCCTCTTAAAAGAGCTTTGAAAAATGTCGATGCTTGGATTTCCGGTTTACGTCGCGATCAATCGGTGACGCGCAGCGATGTTAAAGTTTTCGAATGGGACGCCGCGAATGAAAAAGTCAAAATACAGCCGTTGATCGACTGGACGCTCGACGAAGTCCATGAATATATAGCCGCCAACAAAGTTGATGTCAATCCGCTGCATGCCCAAGGATTTGTCAGTATCGGCTGCGCGCCGTGCACTCGTGCTATTAAACCGGGTGAAGATATCCGCGCCGGACGCTGGTGGTGGGAACAGCCGGAACAAAAAGAATGCGGTTTGCACAACAATCCGAATCGCCCGAAGAAATAATAAGGAAGTAAAATGAAGAGCAATGGGATTCAAATAATAGAAAAATTAGACAGCCTTGAAGCGCAAAGTGTTTTTATTTTGCGGGAAGCTTACCGGGAATTTAAAAACCTGGCGATGCTTTGGTCAATCGGAAAAGACAGTACGGTCTTGCTTTGGCTGGCGCGTAAAGCCTTTTTCGGACACGTACCTTTTCCGCTCGTTCATATCGACACCAGCTATAAAATTCCCGAAATGATCAAATATCGTGACGACATTGCCCGTGAATGGAAATTGAACATGGTTTATGGGCAAAACAAAGCCGCGCTCGATTCTAAAATGACTTTCCCTGAAGGCAAGATCGACCGCCTAAGCTGCTGCAAAGCTTTAAAATCAGAAGCTTTGAAACACACGTTAGCCGGCGACTGGACGCGTTTCCGCATGAACCACACCACCGGACAATATGAAGTCGACACTAATAAAGAACCGTACACCGGTGTTATCGTCGGAGCACGCGCGGACGAAGAGGGAAGCCGTTCGAAGGAAAGATATTTTTCGCCCCGCGACCGCAACAACGATTGGGATGTCGGTGATCAACCGCCGGAACTTTGGAACCAATTTAAAACGGATTTCGCGCCGGGAACACACGTGCGTATCCATCCGCTTTTAGATTGGACGGAATTAAATATTTGGGAATATATCGAACGCGAAAAAATCGGCATCACAAAACTTTATTTCGATCAAGGAAAAGGTCAACGTTACCGCTCGCTTGGTTGTTATCCTTGCACCGCATCGGTGCAATCGACAGCCAAAAGCGTCCCGGAGATCGTTGAAGAATTACGAAGCGGTAAATTTTCTAATATCGCCGAACGTTCCGGCCGCGCTCAGGACAAAGAAGACGGCGGTTTGGAAACGTTGCGCAGACAGGGATACATGTAATGAACGACCATCGCGAACAAATGAATGTTGTTATCGTCGGCCACGTCGACCATGGAAAAAGCACGGTTATCGGACGGCTTTTAGCCGACACCGGGTCTTTGCCAGAAGGTAAACTAGACGCGGTCAAGGCCATGTGCGCCCGCAATGCCCGTCCTTTTGAATACGCCTTTCTTCTCGACGCGCTTAAAGACGAACAAGCGCAAGGAATCACGATTGATACCGCACGTTCCTTTTTTAAATCTGAAAAACGTGATTACATCATTATCGACGCGCCGGGTCATATCGAATTTTTAAAAAACATGGTTACCGGTGCCGCCCGGGCCGAAGCTGCGCTGCTCGTTATCGACGCACACGAAGGCATTCGCGAAAATTCCAAGCGCCACGGTTACATGATGTCGTTTCTCGGGATCAAAAACATCACCGTTTGTATCAATAAAATGGACTTAGTCGATTACAGCGAAAAAGCTTTTGAAAAAATCAAATCCGATTATCTGGCTTTTTTGAACGAAATCAATATTGTGCCGCAGAATGTTATTCCGATCAGCGCCCGCGAAGGCGACAATATGGTCACAAATTCGCCTAAGATGTCTTGGTATAAAGGCCCATCGATTCTACAGGCTTTAGACGGATTTAAGAAACAAGCATCATCCGAACAAATGGAATTTCGTTTCCCGGTTCAGGATATTTATAAGTTTACCGCCGAAGGTGATGAACGTCGCATTGTGGCCGGTCGCGTGGAAACCGGGACCGTGAACGTCGGCGATGAAGTCGTCTTCTTGCCTTCAAATAAAAAGAACCGCATCAAAAGTGTGGAAGGTTTTAACGTCGCGGAAACAAAAAGCGCTTTTGCCGGGCAAAGCATTGGTTTTTGTTTAGAAACACAAATCTATATCCGTCCCGGCGAAGTCATGTGCAAGGTCACCGAAAAAGCCCCGCATGTCAGCACACGTTTTAAGACCAATGTTTTCTGGATGGGTAAGGAGCCGATGGTGAAAGGTAAGAATTATAAACTCAAGATCGCGACCCAGCACGTTCCGGTGGTTTTGTCGCAAGTCCTCAGTGTGCTTGATGCGACCGAGCTTTCTTCGGTTACCAATAAAGCCGAAATCAGCCGCCACGACGTTGCCGAATGTATTCTAGAAACCTTAAAACCGGTGGCCTTCGATAAAGTCACCGACATTTCTGCGACCGGACGTTTCGTCATTGTCGATAATTATGAAATTGCCGGCGGGGGAATCATCCTAGCACCGCTTTTTGAAGAACAATCGGTTGTTAAAGAACATGTTAAAAGCCGCGAAATGGCTTGGGAACGCAGCGCCATTACGCCGGATAAACGTGCGCAAAAATATCAACACAAGCCGGTTCTTGTCGTGATTACGGGTCAGGCGGACACCGGTAAATTAAAAATTGCTAAAGCGCTTGAAGAACAACTTTTCAATCAAGGTAAATTCGTTTACTTTTTAGGGGTTGCAAATAAAGGTCAAGGAATTGAAAGCGGCAGTAACGACCGCACCTTAAACCGTTATTTGCACATACAGGAGTTAGGAGAAATGTCGCATACCTTGACCGATGCTGGGTTGATTTTAATTACCAGTATTTCTGATGCGGATGATTCTGAGATTAAATTGGTCAAATCGCTAAATCATCCCAATAAAACGTTAATTGTCAACGTCGGCGAAGAAGAACTTTCGAAAGGTGTTGCCGATTTGAGTTTGCCTGCCAATATCCCGGCTGACAAAGCAGTTCCGGAAATTATCAATCTTTTGATTCGCAGCGTGGTCCTCGATCCGGAATATATTATCTGATGAAAATTTTGCTTACTAATGACGACGGCATTTACGCCCCGGGTATCGCGGCTTTGGCAAAAGCCTTGCGTAAGGTCGCCGATGTCACGGTTATCGCACCGGACATGGAACGCAGTGCTGTCAGCCATGCGATCACTTTGGCGCATCCCATTTGGGTCAAAAAAGTCAATCGCGACAAAAAATTTTTCGGTTACGCGATCAGCGGCACACCGGCCGATTGTGTAAAGTTCGGCCTCAATGTGATTTTGAAGAAGAAACCCGACTTAATTGTTTCCGGTATCAACTTAGGAGATAATGACGGCTGCAGTATTTTTTATTCCGGAACAGTAGCCGGCGCAAGAGAAGGGGCTTTGTTGGGAATTCCCTCGATTGCTATTTCGCTGGCTACATTTGAGAATCCGGATTTTTCTTATGCCGCAAAACTTGGCGCGGTGCTGGCCAAACGCATTTATAAAGAAAAATTGCCGCCTGCAACTTTTCTCAACGTCAATGTTCCCAATTTACCACAAAAGCGCATCAAAGGAATTTTAGCGACCCGCCAAGGAATGATTCCCATCCACGGTGAATTTCACAAGCGCATGGACCCGAATTTTCGCGAATATTATTGGATGAGCGGTAAAATTCCGCAGCATAACAAAGACCTCACAATCGATACCTCCGCGTTGCAACAAGGCTATGTGACGCTCACACCGGTCAACTGCAACCTTACCGACGAAACAACGTTGCAGCATATCAAAAACTGGCGCCTCACACCTTAATTTCCCAATTCCAATAATTCCTTGCCCCGATTAGCTTTACGACATTTTATCGGTTATACTCTGCTTGTAATCCAAAAGAATGCCTAGGAATGCTCTATGATAGCCCGTCACGATATTTTGAATGCCCGCATTTTGATCATTGATGACCAGAAACTGCATTCTCATTTTCTGAAGGAAATCCTTTCCCATGAGGGCTATACCAACATCCACTGTCTTAATGATCCGTTAAAAACGATCGCCACCTGCAATGATTTCCATCCCAATGTCCTGATTCTTGACCTCTTAATGCCGCAACTCGATGGTTTTCAGATCATAGAACAACTTCGTGATTTTCGCGAAAATTTTCATTTACCTATTCTGGCCATTTCTGCCGACAAAAGTTCCGATATCCGTATCCGTGCTTTGCAGTGCGGTGCTACCGATTATTTAAACAAGCCTTTTGAAAATATAGAAATCTTTATTCATATTCGCAATATGATCGAGTTAAGTATTTTGCATCATCAAATTGCTTCGCAGAACAAACTCCTTGAGTTGAAAGTTAACGAACGCACCAAGGAATTACGCTACACTCAATACGATATTATTCGGCGTTTGGCAGCGGCGGCGGAATTCCGTGACGGTGATACCGGGATTCATATTATTCGTATGAGCCAGTACGCGATGAAACTAGGTCAAGCGTTAGGCTTAGATGAAGCGCAATGCGATTTGTTACATCATGCCAGCCCGCTGCATGATGTTGGTAAAATCGGAATCCCGGACAGCATTTTGCTTAAGCCGGGCAAATTAACTCCGGAAGAGTTTGAAATCATGAAGACCCATACGTCGATTGGGGCCAAAATTTTGGCTGGTTCCGATTCTCCGGTCATGAAAATGGCCGAAGTAATCGCTCTAACTCATCATGAACGCTGGGATGGTAAGGGTTATCCATACGGAATTAAAGGGGATGAAATTCCCTTTATCGGACAGATTTGCAGTGTGGTGGATGTTTTTGATGCCTTAACATCCGAACGTCCCTATAAAAAAGCTTGGAGTTTTGAAGCGGCGATTGCAGAAATACAAACAATGAGCGGGTTAAATTTCAACCCGAAGGTCGCCGACTGCTTTTTAACCATCCAGACGGTGATTAAAGCAGTTCAAGCAAAGTTCCGATAGGCGGTAATTTTATTCGCTTGTTGCTTTGCGAGAAAAGAAAATAATGTTATATTGAGAATCATTATTAACTAACAGCCAATGTTCTTTACCGATGACAAATCCTGAGTCAAAAGATTTTTTCGCCCAAATTCCGATCCTTGACCTTTCCGAGGGGACGGAGATGCTTAATGACTTTTCCCGTGAAGCCCAACGCCATCTGATTTCTGCCCGCAATTCGATTTTAATGCTGGAATCTGTTCCGACCGACAAAGAATCCATCGAAAATGTCTTTAAAACTTTTCATACCATTAAAGGTCTTGCCGACTTTTTGAAGCTTCATGATATTTTTTGGCTGACTGGCAAGATTGAAATGATGCTCGATTTGGTTCGCAAAGATCTTTTGCCCTGCGAGTCGCACACCATTCGTCTGATCGCCGATGCCGTAAAATTATTGCAAAAACTGCTTGAACTTTTAGATGAGCAGATTGCCAATGACGGCAAATTAAGCAGCCCGTATATGGATGTCGGCCCATTGATCATAACCATTCAAGATACACTTGACCAGAAAGCGTCTTTGCCATCCGTCGCCGCAGGAAAGACCACCGCAAAAATTTTACCGAAAATCCAATTTGAGCCAGATATCACAAAGTTTCATAAAATCGACGATGCGCTCAAATCTGCAGGAGAAGAAATCAAGGTAGAGACACCACTTTTAAAAGAACTGCTGGGCGATTTTCAGGAAATGACCCATGAATTAAAGGAAGCGCAAGGTAAACTTCATGAACGGCAACGGGAATTGATTAAGGAACGTGAACTGGCGATCAAATTGACCCAGCAGGCGCAAACGGAGGCGCGTAATAAAAGCGAATATTTGGCCAACATGTCGCACGAAATCCGTACGTTGATTAATGCGATCTTAGGTTTTACCTCGATTTTAAAAGATACACCGTTAAGTGATAAGCAGCGTGACCACTTAGAGACGATTGCGGTCAGTGGCAAAATGCTCTTGGAAATCGTGAATGATATCCTCGACTTCTCCAAAGTCGAAGCTGGAAAACTAAAACTTGAGACTATCGAGTTTAATTTGCAAAGCATCAGTGAAGAGGTTTTCAAAATCCTCCGCAGTCGCATCACCAACAAACCGATCCAGCTTTATCTAATTATCGACAAAGATACGCCTTTGAACTTACTGGGAGACCCGACTAGAACGAAACAAATTTTTATGAATTTGCTCGATAATGCCATTAAGTTCACGGAAACCGGCGAATTGGGCATGACCGTATCGCGGGCCAACGATGTTTTGCAGCGGGAAGGTTCGGTCTGGGTCCGTTTTATCGTTAAGGATTCCGGAATCGGTATTCCGGCCAATAAAATTAATTCTTTGTTCCAGTCCTTTAATCAGGTCAACGATGCCACCGCCCGGGTCTACGGTGGAACCGGCTTGGGCTTGGCCCTATGTAAAACATTTGTGGAAAAAATGGGTGGACGGATCGATGTTGAATCTATGCTCGGTAAGGGTACAACATTTACTTTTTTGATTCCTTTTACAGTGGCTCCCAACCCGAAGTTGCCCGAAGAACCTTACAAGAATATTATTCCGGGGCAATTCGATCTCATGCTCGTATCTGCCCATGACAAAACGGTGGAAAAATTTATTCAAAGCGCCAAAGGTCTCAAGATCAACACCGTGACGTTGGCCAAGACCGCTAAGCAAGCTACGGAAATCCTGGTTAAAATGGAAAATGACAAGCAGCCTTTGCCAGCGATGGTTTTCGTAGATACCATGTTGGCCAATAAAGAAGCTTTCATGTTGGCGTATAAAATCCGTCAGCAGGAGCATTACAATAAAATTCATTTGGTCGCAATTACAACGGACGGCCGAATTGAAATTAGTGATGATTATCAGCAGGCGGGATTCATTTCTTCGATGATGAAACCGATTATTCCGCAAGAACTCGGCGAAACAATTGCGCGTATCTTGGCGCAGAAACCGACCGACCATCGTGTTATTGCCCCGATGGTTTTACACAAGATTTCCTGTGCCGGTGTTCGTGTGCTGGTTGTAGAAGACAGTTTGCCGAACCAGGAGTTGTTGAAAATTCATTTGGAAACATTGGAAGTTACCGCTGATTATGCCAACAACGGTAAAGAAGCGATTGAGTTTTTGAAAAATAATAAATACGATATTTGTCTCATGGACTTACAGATGCCGATCATGGGCGGACTGGAAACAACGAAAGTGATCCGCACAGAATTAAAGAATAATGTTCCGATCGTTGCTTTGACCGCAGCCGAAATCCAGGAAGAACGCGAGAAATGTTTTAACGTAGGAATGAATGATTATTTGGCCAAACCTTTTGGGATTGACGAGTTAAAAGAAATAATCATTAAATGTACAAAAATGTGAGAAACCTATGACAAATCCAACCGGTGGTGAAAAAATCTTGGTAGTTGACGACTCAGATTTAGAACGCGAGCTTCTCATTGAAGTTCTTAAAGGGGCCGGTGTGCAAAATGAATTTTTGCAGGCCCGTACCGGAGAAGAAGCGATTGAGATGTTGGGAACACGTTATAAAGAAATCGGCCTGATTTTGCTCGACTGGCAGATGCCGCAAATGTCCGGCATGGAATTTATGGAAGCGGTTATGAAAGTCCCGCCGGTCGCGAGCAAAATGATCGTCATGATCACGGCTTCAGGGACTGACGAAAACAAAAAAAAGGCCAAAGGGGTTAATCCGAATTTAGCGGGATATGTTGTTAAACCCTATACGCCGGAATCGCTTTTAGATTCAATCCGTTCGCACGTAAAATTGAAGTCTTAGGAAGGCAGCGACTGTGGGAGCTAAAAATAAAGATCTAGTAAAGTTTGCCGACCTGCTCGTAAAAGGAACGGAAGGACTGTTTACGGAACGCAGCGAACTGAAGTTTACTAAATCAACAGAGAAAATTTTCGGTACCATTGTGGAATACCAAGGCAAAATGCAGGCCGACGGGATGGAAAAGTTCAATAATGAAGCCGCCTATGTTTCCGCGGTCAATTATTACTTAAGCGGGGCCGATATGGCCAAGAAAAAGGCCATTGGTGCATTGATCGTTTATATTCCTCAGGATTATATGGCGAAAATCATGAAACACCTTAAATATCCAGCGGTCGATGATGAAAACGAAAATGCACTGCTCGATTCTTGCGGTACGCTTTGCAACATTTTAGCTGGCCGTTTTAAGTCCGAAATCGCGTCGGGAGGATATATCGAGTTGGAAATGTCGCATTTTAAAACCTACCGGAACAATGCCGTTCCCGGTGTCGATTTTTGTGCCAGTGAATACGATTCTTATACCATAAACTTTTATTTGGAAGGTGCCAAACGCATGGTTTTTGATATGAGCATGGGGATTGTTCCGGCGAGAAAATAATGATCCTAAATCCACAAGAGAATTCCGATAGCCTTAAAATTCCCAAAGATATCTATTTGCGGATTCTTGGTAAAGCCGTCTCGCAAACCCAAACCGATATTAAAGACTTTGAAACAGCATTGCCGGTTGCGGATTTTGATAAAATCCAGTCGATTTCACACCGCTGGAAAGGGGATTACGACAATATGCGTGTAACGACGTTGGCGATGATCGCCCGAGAAATGAATCTTGAAGTCAAAAACGGACGTGATAAAGAAAAAATCGCACAATCGTTAGTTAAGTTTAAAAATATCTTTGTTCAACTCGAAACCGAATTAGCCGCGGCCGTTAAAGGATAAAGGAAAATTATGTATAACGACGATTCGTCATCCATTAGCATCGATGTCAAGCAAGTGAGCGAAGAATTGCGGATCCGCCCGGAAATTTATTTGAAAATCACGATAAGTTTTGTCAACAGCTTGTCAGGAAAACTCAAAATTTTAAGCGACGCGATGTCCTCCAATGACCGCGATCAGATGCGGATGACGTTGCACGAAATTAAAGGAACCGCCGGCAATTTACGGTTAAGAAATTTATCTGCTGTTGAGTCGGTCATGCACGATGCGGTCAAGGCCGGAGAACCGCAATCGCGGTTAACATCGTATTTCGAAGCCCTGCGCCGGGAAAGCGAAAAACTGCAGCAGTATATGAACACCTTAACACGTAACAATTGAGCAGGCAGGGAGAGCTTATGCATAAAATCCTGATTGTTGATGACAACTTTGAAAACCGTATGCTACTTGCGGAAATCTTGCGCGAAATTGCCGTCTGTGATTTTGCCGCGACGGGAAAAGAAGCAATTGAGGCCTACAATTTGTCGACCCAGCGCCAGTCGGCCTACAGTTTGATTTTATTGGATATTGAACTTCCGGAAGTCAATGGTTTGGAAATCCTCCACCGCATTCGTGAAAGCGAAAAAGCAGCCGGAATTGCCTTGGGCGACGGCGTACCGATCATTATCGTGACGGCGTATGAAAAACGTTTTGTCGAAGCTTTTAATAAAGGCTGCGACGATTACGTTCTTAAACCGATCGATACCGATATCCTGCTCACTAAAATCGCGGCTATCCTCGAAAAGAATGAAACTGCGTAAATTCTCGAAATCCTTGCTGATCACCCGCTTGCAATCCGCTTTTGAATGTAATATAATAATCGCCGTTTATAAATCATTATGTGAGGAATAGTTATGGCGGATAATGCCAAGTTAATGGTCGATGGAAAGACATTTGAATTTCCGATTACTACCGGAACGGAAAATGAAAAAGCCATCGACATCTCCAATTTACGAAAAAACACCGGATATATTACTTTAGATAATGGGTATGCCAACACCGGTTCCTGCAAAAGCGAAATTACCTTTCTAGACGGAGAAGTAGGGATTTTGCGATACCGCGGCATCCCCATCGAACAGATCGCCGAACACTCAATCTTTCTTGAAGCCAGTTATCTCCTTATCTACGGCGAACTTCCTACAAAAAAACAATTAACATATTTCTCCAAATCATTTACCAAGCACGCGGCCATCCACAAAGACATGAAAAAGTTCTTTGAAGGATATCCCGCTTCCGGTCATCCGATGGGGATTCTTTCTGCGATGGTTGTTTCACTCGGCGCCTATTATCCGGAATTAATTAAATCTGAACCGAGCAAAGATGAAGTAGATCTGATTGCGGTCGAATTACTGGCTAAGGTCCGTACGATTTGCGCGCATTCTTATAAAAAAGCGATTGGCAAACCGTTAGTAGAGCCGCGTGATGAATTGCAATATATTCCAAATTTTTTGCACATGATGTTTTCGACAAAAAGCAAAGAATACAAAATGCTTCCAGAAGTTGTCTCCGCCTTAGAAACCGTTTTGGTCCTACACGCAGATCACGAACAGAATTGCAGCACCTCAACGGTTCGTATGGTGGGTAGTTCCTGGGCGAATTTGTTTGCGTCAGTCTCGGCAGGGATTTGTGCACTCTGGGGCCCGTTGCACGGTGGTGCTAATCAGGAAGTCATCGAAATGCTAGAAGAGATCCAAAATGACGGCAGCAATATCAAAAAGTATATCAACAAAGCCAAAGACCCGAAGGATAACTATCGCTTAATGGGTTTTGGTCATCGCGTTTATAAGAATTATGATCCACGCGCCAAGATCATCAAAAAACGTGCTCATGATCTTTTACTAAAACTCGGCATCAAAGATCCGTTGCTCGATTTGGCGGTCCTACTTGAAGAGGCGGTACTTAAAGACGACTATTTTCAAGAACGCAAACTTTATCCTAATGTCGATTTTTACAGCGGGATTATTTATAAAGCCATCGGGATTCCGACCAAAATGTTTCCTGCCATGTTTGCCATCGGCCGCATGCCGGGCTGGATTGCCAATTGGAAAGAAATGAAAGAAAGTCCGGAAACGCGTATCGGCCGTCCACGCCAGATTTATATCGGAAAGACCGAACGTGATTACGTTCCGATTGAAAAACGTAAATAAGTTTACTCTAAACATTTATGAAAGGGGCACCCTGTGATCCGTTTTCAAGCATCCCCAAAATTTGATAAAGCCGCAACCTTCATTCTGCTCGATAAAACACAAATTCATAAAAAGAGTTTCAATTTGATCACCAATGCTACATTACGCGACGCCGTTAAAGAGATTGTCGATGCCGGTCAGTTTCACGGTGAAGAACGCGAAACATTTCCCATCGTTGCTAATAAAAAAGTTCTTTTACTGGTTGGAGCAGGTGAGCCGGGCAAAACTAATTTGACGACGCTGCGTTCGATCGTCCGCCAGGCGGCATTATCCAGCTGCTTTAAGAAAATCAATGATATCGAACTTGTGCCACATAACCGTGAGACCGAAACGGTCATTGCGATCATCGAAGGGATTTTGATCGGCACCTATTCTTGGGACAAGTACCGTAAAACAACCGAAAAAACCGTACGTCCGATCGAAAAAAATTACATCTTGGCTGTTGCTGCGAAAAAAGAATATGAAGATGCCGTTGTCACTTGTCAGGGTGTTAGCTTGACCCGCAATTTGATCAATGAAAATGCCGATATTGTCACCTCTGAATTAATGGAGTCCACGGTTTTAGGTTTGGTCCGTGGCAAAAAGAATGTCGCCGTCGAAATTCTTGGCAAAAAAGAAATGAAAGCTAAAGGTCTTAATTTACATTTGGCCGTCAATCAGGGAAGTCCAAATGAACCGAAGTTGATCATTGTGAAATATACCGGTGCTGCGAAAAACGTTGGTTACACCGCCGTTGTTGGCAAAGGCGTTACCTTTGATACTGGAGGGTTGAACTTAAAACCGACCGGACACATGGAAACCATGCGCTCGGACATGAGCGGTGCCGCCGCTGTTATCGGAACATTGAAAAATGCCTTGGCCTTGAATTTAAAATCGAACATTATCTTTGTGGCCGCGGTCGCCGAAAATTGTATCGGATCGAAAGCTTTCAAGCCGGGCGACGTGTTTCGTGGATATAACGGCAAGACCGTTGAGATCCTCAATACCGATGCCGAAGGGCGTTTAGTTTTAGGCGACGCCTTGGCTTATGTCGAAAAGAATTACAAGCCTAGCCGTTTTATTGATCTGGCCACACTGACCGGAGCCTGCGTTGTTGCGCTCGGTTATGATTATACCGGTTTGGTTTCCAATAATGATGCCTTAGCCAATGAAATCCTGGCGCATGCCGAGAAAACCGATGACCGTGTCTGGCGCTTGCCGTCGTACTGGGAAATCAAAGATTATGTGAAGTCAGAAATCGCGGATCTTAAGAACGTCGGCCTTCCTAAAGGGGCTGGTGGAGCGATTACGGCCGCCGAATTTTTACGCAGCTTCGTTAACGATACACCATGGGCGCATCTTGATATTGCCGGGACCTCTTTCGTCGATGGTAAAGGACGTTTTTATTATGGTCATGGCGCCACGGGTTCGGGAGTTCGTCTCTTAACGTCACTTTTGAAAAGTAAAGAATAGAGGCTGTTGATGTCGCATCGCATTGAGACCGATAGTTTCGGCGAAATCAAAGTTCCGGCCGATAAATACTGGGGCGCACAAACCGAACGTTCGTTTGAGAATTTCAAAATCGGAACGGAAAGAATGCCGATTGAACTGATCAAGGCTTTCGCTATTCTTAAGAAAGCGGCGGCATTGGTCAATTGTGATCTCAATCTTTTGACCAAAGACAAAGCCGATTTGATTGCCCGCAGCGCCGATGAAATCATCACCGGTAAACTCGACGATCATTTTCCTTTGGTCGTCTGGCAAACCGGCAGCGGCACGCAATCGAATATGAACATCAATGAAGTCATTTCTAACCGTGCCATTGAATTAAGCGGGGGAGTGATGGGTTCGAAAAAACCAGTTCATCCTAATGATGACGTCAACAAATCGCAAAGTTCTAACGATACCTTTCCCACCGCCATGCACATTGCAGCCGTTGATGCGGTCTTTAAGCAATTGCTTCCGGCGGTGACAAAACTGCGTGATGAACTAGAGAAGAAATCAAGCGAGTTCGCCGATATTATTAAAATTGGCCGTACGCATTTAATGGACGCGGTCCCTTTAACATTGGGCCAAGAATTTTCCGGTTATGTTCAACAATTAACGAATGGCTTGAAACGCATTGAAAGCTGTTTGCCGCGTTTGCACGAATTAGCTTTAGGCGGGACCGCCGTAGGGACCGGGATCAACACTCATCCGCACTTTGCCGAGAAATCCGCACAAAAGATCGCCGAATTGACCGGCCGCAAATTTGTGACCGCACCAAATAAATTTGAGGCGTTAGCTTCGCACGATACATTAGTTGAACTCAGCGGCGCTTTAAAAACCTTAGCGGTGGCACTGATGAAAATTGCTAATGACATTCGCTGGTTGGGTTCTGGTCCGCGTTCGGGAATAGGGGAGTTACGCCTTCCGGAAAATGAACCGGGCAGTTCCATCATGCCGGGAAAAGTCAATCCGACGCAGTGTGAAGCTTTGACGATGGTTTGTGTACAGGTTCTGGGAAATGATACAACGGTTGCGTTCGCCGGCGCCAGCGGCAACTTCGAGCTCAATGTGTATAAACCAGTTATCATTTACAATATTTTGCAATCAATTCGATTATTGTCGGACGCCTGTCATAGCTTTACTGATCATTGTGTCGTCGGGATTAAAGCAGATGTCGCCAACATCAGAAAACATGTACAAAATTCACTCATGTTGGTTACGGCTTTAAATCCGCACATTGGCTATGACAAAGCCGCCCAAGTCGCTAAAAAGGCCTACCGTGAAAATACAACACTTAAGCAGGCGATTGTCGCCTTAGGTTATATGTCCGAAGAGGATTTTGACCGTTTAGTCAAGCCGGAAGACATGATTAAGCCGGGATTGTGACGCGGAAATTTTTCGTCGAAAACTTGACGAAAGTGCAAATAACAGATATGCTTAAAATGTTTCTAATCAAGACATTTAATACGAAAGTGATATATGGTTAAACAAGCCTTTGAAGATCGCCGTAATGCCGTTCGCGCCCAGCGGATCTTAAGCATACAGTACCGTGTTGTAAAAACTAAGACCCGTAATGCGGATAAGCATTGGCATTTATCGACAACCCATGATATGAGTGCTACCGGGTTGTCTTTTTTATCGGATATGGAATATCGGATGGATGACATTTTAGAAATGCATGTTGTCATGTCGGGTGTCTTGGATGTTTTTAAAGGGCATGGTCAAGTCATGCGGATTGATAAAAAAGATACCGGTTCATTTTGTTTTGTCGCGGTTAAGTTCGTCAAGTCACCGCGCGCTTCCCTACCTACACGCAGCAAAGCACCAGTTTCAAAACCCGCCCGTCGCTTTAAAAAATAAAATAATTCTTAATTAGGTTTTTTTGTTACCGAAATAGAAGTCTTTGATTTGCTGATTGACGATTTCGCCGTTATGAGTGATCAAACAGCCTTTAAGAATATCGTCATCGAGTTTGAGGGCGAAACCGCTGTCTTTGTTCCAATATGTTTCCAGCAGATTGACTAAATTACTGGCATACATTTGGCTGGCATTGACAGCAATACGGCCGGGGAGGTTGGCGAAACCTAAAATTTTAACACCATTGACATCGACTTCCTGATTCACTACCGAACCTTCGACATTTCCGCCGCTTTCGACGGCCATATCCACAATAATACTTCCCGGCTTCATTTGCGCAACCATATCTTTGGTAATAACAACCGGGGCTTTACGACCAAAAAGCTGCGCGGTGGTGATCACAATATCAGACTGACTGCAAACCTTGGCCATACCTTGGCGTTGCTTTTCAAGTTGTTCGGGAGTTAACGCTTTGGCATAGCCGTCTTTGGTTTGTCCAGTTTCACCAAGATCGATTTCGACAAATTTCCCCCCCAGTGATTGGACTTGTTCTTTAACGACCGGACGGGTATCAAAAGCATCAACACGGGCGCCTAAACGTTTGGCGGTTGCGATCGCTTGCAAACCGGCCACCCCAGCGCCAATAATAAAAACACGAGCGGGAGTGATGGTACCGGCCGGCGTCATCATCATCGGAAAAATTTTATTACTGCGTTCCGCCGCTAAAATGACGGCCGCATAACCGGCCAAGTTGGCTTGCGAACTTAAAGCGTCCATTTTTTGCGCAATCGTCGAGCGGGGGATCATTTCCATACTGATGGCGCTGACTCCGGCAGTGGCAAAGGCGTTGACCAATTCTTTTTCATTAAACGGGTCAAGAAAACTAATATGGATGGCACCTTTTTTTAAGAGAGGGACTTCCTGCAAATTCGGCTTACGGATGCGCAGAACAATATCGCTGGCCAAAACCTGGTCGTGATCTGCGATTTGGGCACCGGCTTTGATATAATCGGCTTGGGCAATTTGAATGCTCTGACCTAAACCTTTTTCAACAGTGACTTTAAATCCTTTTTTGACCAAACGTTCAACAGCCGCAGGAATGAGCGCAACGCGGGATTCGGAATTTAAGTTTTCAAGGGGGACGCCAATTTGCATCAAGAACTCCTGAATTTATCTTTAAAAAAATGAAATATTTATAAGTCTTAGATTATCAAAGTGCTCCTCAAAGTCAACGGAATCCTCGGGAATTTTCCAAATATCAAAACAACAACTTGACAGGTAAGGCGGCAACGATATAGTAAATCAATATAGTTTAATAATTACGGTGAGTCGACAGGAGTTTGGATGAGCGCCATTTTAGGGAGTGTTGAGCGGCCGTTACGCGTTGCGGTCGTTGGAAGCGGTCCAAGCGGATTTTTTGCTGTTGATGCGCTATATAAAGCCACCTTTAAATTTGAAATCGATATGTTTGACCGTTTACCGTCGCCTTTTGGCCTGGTCCGCTACGGTGTTGCCCCCGATCATCAGAAAATCAAGAACGTCATTAAAGTTTACGAAAAAGACGCCCTCGATCAGCGTTTTGCCTTCTTTGGAAATGTGAATGTTGGTCAGGACATTACGATTGCAGAAATGCAGACCTTTTATGATGCGATTATTTTTGCCTGTGGTGCCGAAACGGATAAACCGCTCGGCGTACCAGGTGAAAATTTAACGGGCAGCCATACCGCAACCGAATTTGTCGGCTGGTACAACGGCCATCCCGATTATCAAAATTCTAGCTTTGATTTGTCACATCCTTCTGCAGTTGTCGTAGGACTTGGAAACGTGGCCATGGATGTGGCCCGCATTTTAGCCAAAACCGTTGATGAGTTAAAAACGACCGATATCACGCAAAAGGCCTTAGATGTCCTGGGACAAAGTAAAATCAAAGAGATCCATATTGTCGGCCGCCGCGGTCCAATACAAAGTGCATTTACTCCTGCCGAAATTAAAGAATTCCATGAATTAAACCACGCGACACCGGTTGTGAATCCACAAGACCTTGTCCTTAATGAAGCTAGTCAAAAAGAGTTGACGGATATCCATCATCCGGTCCGTAAAAAGAACTTTGAGATTTTACAAAAATATTCTGCCGCCACGGAAACGACTAAAGAACGGAAGATCATTTTTCATTTTTTAAAAAGCCCGGTTGCGGTCAAGGGAAATGGCAAAGTGGAAAAAATCGTTTTAGAAAAGAATGTCTTGTCCGGCGACCCGGAGAAACAAAGCGCAAAGGGTACTGGGACTTTTGAAGAATTAGCCTGTGGGAATATTTTTCGCAGTGTCGGCTATCGCGGCGTGAAGATCCCCGGCGTACCGTTCGAGGACAAAAAAGGGATTTTTCCTAACCAAGAAGGTCGGATTGTGGATAACGGAAAAGTCATTTGTGGCTGGTACACGTCCGGCTGGATCAAGCGCGGTCCGTCGGGAATTATCGGTACTAATAAACCGGATAGCGACGAAACCGTTCACCATCTTTTAACCGATGTTCCACACTTAAAAGCCTGCCCGTCACCTGAGCGCGAGAGCGTCAAACAATTTCTTGCACAAAAAAATGTTCGCTTTGTTACCTATGCGGATTGGAAAATGATCGATGCCGCGGAAGTAAAACGCGGCCAACCCGTAGGCAAGCCGCGTGAAAAATTTACTAGCGTTTTAGAAATGTTATCCATCCTAAAATAAATCAATAGAAATTATTCCATCACACAATCAGCAGGAAAAGGCTTTTGCATCATGCCCGTGGTCGCCGGATTATCTTTCAAGTGATTGATGATCGCATCAGGACCGATACGGCGGTGATACTCGCCCATACCTTCACCGGGTTTGGCGTTAGCTTTATAAAACTTAAACAACGCATCGATAATGATCGTGACCTGTTCGCGTGGTATTGAACGTAAATACATTTGTTCACCGTCCGCGGTCATTAAAGGCTTACCTTGAAATCTAGCGGTTTCATCGCCAAACAGTTTAAACATATAACGATCTAAACCGGACCCGACGAGACCAATGGTCTTAGTTGCGGGCCGAAAACATTGCCGTTCGCACCCGGTCACTCCGATCGACTCGGTCATATCGCCCCAACCTAATTTTTCCAACTCGTCGATCAATTCCGGTTCAAAGCGTTCCGAATCGGTATACGTTAATCGGCACGTGTCGCGACCGACGCAAGCTCCCGAGAGGGTGCGCAGGGTTGAGTAGGCTTTCCCATTACGTTGACCGTAATTATATTTTTTCAATTTGCTTTCAAATTCGGCTTTTGCGGCAACGGGAATATTCGTGAACATAATATCTTGATTCGGCGTGACCATGAGTTCAATCGGATATTCATTCATCAGATCGCGGATCATCGTCTTAAGTTTTCCATTGGGACTGGTGTCAACAATACGTCCGGTTTCGATAAAAGCGCCATAGGTCAACAGGCCGTTGTCCGGTTGAGTGTGCCAACCGTAATGGAGATGACGGGCGCCATAATCAAAATTATTGTCCGGATCTCCGAGTGGGAAGTCAACGAGCTTTTGCACTTGTTGGCGATACCATTCGACACCCATTTTTTTGATGACATATTTCAAACGGGCCCAAACGCGGTTCTGACGGTCGCCCCATTCTTGATGGACTTTGACAACGGCATCCATTGTTTTTAAAAGCTGAGCTTCAGTGACGATGGCCATCGGAAGGCCAAGTGTCGCTAAACCGGGCTTGCCATTACGTTCGCCCTGACCACCACCGACATAAATCTGAAATTTTGTAACTTTACCGCTGGCCAAGTCAACAATCGGAGCCACACCCAAATCATTGGTGCGCATTTCCACGCAATTGTCAGCAATGATTTTACCAGTTTTTTCGTCCCGATAAACGGAGGAGAAGCCGATTTTAAATTTACGGTTTAAAAGATTCGGGCCGTAAGCAAACGATTCCTCAGGTTTGCGCATATATTGCGGGTCAATGGCAAAGATTTCCATAAACGGTGCGAGTGGGAGCTGAAAATAATCGGCGATTTTTTGCGACCATTTGGTGGCATCAAAAATGTCAGAGTGATGGCCGAGCGGACAAGCCATGACGTTACGCGTGTTGTCGCCGCAGCCGTTAATACTTTTCATATCGGCTTGAGCCAATGTTTTGACAATGTCGAGAACGCCCGGCTTTTTGACCCAATGGAATTGGATATTTTGACGAGTGGTTAAACGTAGGGAAGAGATGCCTTGTGGATCGATGGCATATTTTTCTGAAAGCTCATCATAGAGCTGCCATTGCTTACGGTTGATCGGTCCGCCGCCGGGAATCCCGACGCGGATCAGATACATCCATTCTTTTTCGGTACCGGTGGTCGCACGATTGAATTCAAGATAAATCCCGCAGGATTTGGCAAGAGCTTCGGCTTCCCAGGTGAGATCAGCCTTAGCAAAATCATTAAATTCTTGCTTGAGTGTTCCACGCAGACCGTTCGAGGCAAGTTTATTTTTTTCTTCCGGGGAAAAATCTTCCGGGTTGGTATGTAGATTTGGTGTGAATGGTTTTTTCATAAAAATTTAAGCCTTTTAATAAATTTTTCGTTATTATAACTTATCAATTTATGAAGTCAACCCTCTTGGTTCATTTGAGCCGAGGGTTAATGCCTGAGCTGGGCCTCAGGCGCAATATTTGAGAGTGAATATGATCTTAATTAGTTGGAACGTTAACGGCATCCGCGCCGGTGAAAAAAAAGGCTTTATCGATTGGCTTAATAAGGCATCCCCCGACATTCTTTGTCTGCAAGAAACCAAAGCTCATCCCGAGCAACTTAGCGAAAATTTAATAAAACCCGCTGGATATAAAACATACTGGTCCGCTGCCGAAAAAAAAGGTTATAGCGGTGTCGCGATCTTTACAAAAAAAGAACCTTTGAGCGTCGAAGAAGGAATTGGGGACAAGCAATTTGATTCCGAAGGCCGCACACTCGTCGCGGATTATGGTGACTTTGTGTTATTCAATATTTATTTTCCCAACGGCAGTTCGGGTAATAAACGTGTTCCATTTAAAATGGCGTTTTATGACAAATTTTTAGAAAAAGCTAATGAACTAAAGAATAAAGGAAGAAAAATTATTGTTTGCGGTGATGTGAATACGGCGCACCATGAAATTGATTTGGCACGTCCCAAAGAAAATCAAAAAAATACCGGCTTCTTACCAGAAGAACGTGAATGGATGACAAGGTTTGTCAGTCATGGTTATGCGGATACCTTTCGACATTTTAATAAAGACGGCGGACATTACAGCTGGTGGGATTATAAAACAGCCGCGCGCGAACGGGACATCGGCTGGAGAATCGATTATTTTTTTATTAGCGAAAATCTGTTGCCACAACTCAAAGAAGCGTTTATTCTAGCGGATGTGATGGGTTCCGATCATTGCCCGGTAGGGATTACGCTAAAATAATGAATAATATTATCGTCATTGCGATGAATATTTATTGTCATTGCGCCGACCCGTCACGTTTATTGGCGGGGACGGGGCAATCTATATGATTAAACAAACAATAAAAAAATATTTGTATAATATTCTGAGATTGCTTGGGCCTAGCGGCCTCCTCGTCCGCAAGGGACTCGCTTCGCTCGCAATGACAGTATTGTTTTTTGTCGTGTGTATCACCCCTGCCTTCGCCAACAACCTCACCATTTCCAACGTCACGCTCGAAGATCGCAACGCGTCGGCGAATACGATGGTCGTGCAATTTGATATTTCCTGGGACCATTCGTGGCGCAAGACGGACGGACGGCACGACGCGGCGTGGGTATTCGTCAAAATTTATCAGAACACAACCGCACCGTGGATCCACGGCAAACTTTATACCGCCGGAACCAATCCCACCAATACTTCACCGGGAACAAATCCGGATATTAAGATCGTTATTCCGTCGGATAAAATTGGGGCGTTCATCTCAAGACAAGCGACGGGCAATGGAACATTCTCGTCGAAGAAAGTCCGCCTGACCGTCGATTACGGTACCAGCGGAATTGCCGACACCGACACGGTCCAAGTCAAAGTGTTTGGCATCGAAATGGTCTACATTCCCGAAGGACCATTCTCCGCCGGCGATGGGGACATGACGAATAATGCGGATGAGGTGGTGAGGACAAATATATCCAGTAATTATGATCCCTTCCTTTCGGTGTTTAACTCTTTAGGGACCTTTCAGTGGGCAAAGCGTTTAGGCGGGACAGGTAATGATTATGGCTACGGTACGACTGTTGACAGTAATAATAATATTATTGTGACGGGATATGTTATCGGCAATGCGGACTTAAACGGAGATGGGGATACCGCGGATACGAATGAAGCAACAGGGGGAGTGTACTCAGGCTACGATGTTTTTATTTCGGTATTTAATTCCGCCGGGACTTTTCAATGGTCAGAACGTTTAGGCGGAACAGGTATTGATTATGGCCATAGCACAGCTGTTGGCAGTAATAATAATATTATTGTGACGGGATATGTTGGCGGCAATGCTGACTTAAACGGAGATGGAGATACGGTAGATACGAATGAAGCAACCGGGGGAGTTTAC
>Ga0163144_10000795_pt1 | contig 74399 bp, 73 predicted proteins | sample OliLak19BULKMAT1_FD_123175 | JGI IMG/M metagenome (GOLD analysis project Ga0163144, IMG submission 123175) | Freshwater microbial mat bacterial communities from Lake Vanda, McMurdo Dry Valleys, Antarctica - Oligotrophic Lake LV.19.BULKMAT1 | ecosystem: Environmental > Aquatic > Freshwater >... | reverse complement strand
GTTCCCCCACCGGCCGAAGCCGAACTTGTCGGAGGCCTGCGGCCCGCCGTGCGTCTGCACCACCAGCGGATAGCGCTGTCCCGCCTGGTAGTCGAGTGGGTAGAAGAGCATCCCCTCGACCGTCGCGCCGTCGGCGCCCTTCCACTCCACCTTCTCCTGGCGCGGCAGACGGAAGTCCTTGGCGTAGCGGTCGAACACGTGGCTCACCTGAACTGGTGCGCCAGTGGTCATCGTCCAGACGTCGCCGGCGTTGGTAGCATCGTCCTTGGTGAAGACGTGGCGCCCCTGCGCCGCCACGTAGCTCCAGCCGCCGATGGCGTGATTGCCGCTCGTCAGCGCCTTGGCGGCGCCGCCCTCTGCCGGGATCTCCAGAATCTGGCTGTGCACGCCCATGTTCGCCACGGCGTAGATCGCGCGGCCGTCGCGGGACCACACGGCGTCGGTGAGCTCGTGGCCGATGTCCCCGGTGAGCTCGCGCGCCGCGCCACCGGCGACCGGCACCACGAACAGGTTGGCGTTGTAGTAGATCTCGAAACGGTCGTTGGCCTGCGAGAGGAACAGCACCATCGAGCCGTCGGGCGACACGCTGGCGCCGCTCTCGGGCACGGCGTTCCTGGTGAGCGCCAGGGCAGTGGCGCCGGCCGCATCCATCACCCACACCTCGCCGCGGTCGTTGTCGCCAAAATTGGGGCTGGGTGCCCGGTGGTGGGCGATCTTCGTGCCGTCGCTCGACAGGTCGTAGGACAGCACCGAGAAGTCGCCGGTGGTGACGCGCGCCTCGGCCATGGACGCCACGGTGACCTTCCACAGGTGGCGCTGCTGGAAGTTCTCGTCGAAGGCGTAGACGTCGTCTTTGGCTTTCTCGCGCGCCGTCTGCGCCTCGGGCTTCGCGTCGGCGGCGAGGAAATACACCGAGGCGCCGTCGGGCGACCAGGCCGGAGCATTCACAGCCGTCGCGTGCGACGTGAGCGCCCGCGCCTCGCCCCCGCCCATCGACAGCAGGTAGACCTGCGACACCTCGGTGCCGTTGCGCTTGCCGATGAACACGACCTGCCGGCCGTCGGGCGACCACCGCGGTTCGGTTTCGTTGTCAGTGCCGAAGGTGAGCTGCACGACGTCGGTGCCGTCGGTGCGCGCCCGCCACAGGTGGCTGATGCGCTTGTTGGCCGACCAGTCGGCATCGGCCTGCACGTAGACCACCTGCGTGCCGTCGGGCGAGAGCTGCGGGGCGCTCACCACCGGGATGCTGATGAGGTCCACGACGGTCATGGGACGCTGCGCCAGGGCGGTGCCCGGCAGCAGCACGACGCACAGGACGACGGCAAGGCGATGGCGCAGCATGAATCCCCCCTTGGAACGAGCGAGACGATCGCCGGGAGTGTAGCGCAGGACGGGCAAACGCGGCGTCACTAGCCCATGACGCGCTTGAGAGCGCTCATCGCTTCCTGGGCGCCGACGGCCACAAACAGCACCAGAATGGCCACGAGCAGCAGGTTGGTCGTCAGCGCGTTCTTGGGCACGTCTTCGGTCCACGCCACCCGGTTGTTCAGGTAGAGCAGCGTGGCGGCCAGGAACGGCACGAACAGGCTGCCGATCACCGTGTAGGTCACGATCACGAGCAGCGGGGCACCCGTGAACGCCAGCGGCAGCGGCACCAGGGTGATGAAGATCAAGCCGAGCAGATACGGCCGGCTCGTCACCTTCGTCACCTCCGTGCGCGCCTCCACCGACAGCCCCTTCATCACGCCGTAGATGTCGGCGTAGAGATACGGCACGCTCTGCCACACGCCCAGGAGCGATGCGAACACCGCAGCCCAGAAGCCGAACGAGTAGGCCCACACGCCAAACGGACCCAGCACGGTACCCAGGAACGCGGCCATGCGCGGCACGGCTTCCGCGTCCTTGAGGGGCACGCCCGGCAGGAAGAACGCCGTGTTGGCAATCAGCATGATCGAGATGCCGAAGACCGCCGTGAACACGTAGGCCACGGCCACGTCGCCGCGCACATACGACAACCACCCCGACCCGCGCATCCCTTCTTCACGCATCCAGTAGTTGTAGGAGAGCATCGTGACCGAGCCGCCGATGCCGCCGATGAGCGACAGCACGTAGGTGCCGCTGCCAACGGGGATGTTCGGCAGCACGAGCCCCTGTGCGGCCGTGCCCGGGTTGGTCATGGTGAGCGCCGCGCACACCAGGATGCTGAAGCCCATCACGCCGACCAGCAGCTTCATGAGCTTCTCGAACTTGCCGTAGCCACCGAGGTAGACGAAGGCGAAGCCCACGAGGCTGTGCGCCACAGCGCCCCACGACTGCGGAATCGCGCCGCCGGTGAGGTTCGACAGGCCCAGGCCGCAGGCGTTGGTCAGCGCGGCGCTCACGGCAATCGTCCAGAGCACGAGATAGATACCGAAGTAGAACTTCACCCAGGCCGGCAGATGCGCGGCCCAGCCCTCGATCACCGTGGTGCCGGTCGCGAGTTGCCAGCGCGCGATGCCCTCGCTCAACACGAACTTGAAGAAGGCGCCGAGCAGGATGGCCCAGAGCAGCACCACGCCGTAGCGCGCGCCGCCGACGGTGGCCGACACCACGTCACCCGATCCAATCCCGGTGGCCGCCACGACCAGGCCGGGGCCCGCGAGCTTGAGGAAACTGACGGACGGAGCGGTCTTGGCGGCGGACACGTTCGGCACAGGCACCCCTTGGAAGCGGGGGAAGCGTATCAGAGAACGGCTAGCCGGCCACGCGCGCGTGCGGCCGCGCCTGCGCCACGGCGCGCAGCGCAGCGGCGAACCGATCGGCGGCCAGGTCGAGGTCGGCGGCGGTCATCGGCGTGGAGAGCACGACCAAGCCGCGCGTGGCGATGAACACGCCGCGGGTGAGCAGCGCGAGATGCAGCAGCTTCACCAACCGTCCGTCGCCGTCGGCCGAGGCCTCGGGCGTGCGCGGCGCAGCGGCGCGGAAGTGCACCTGCATGAGCGAGCCGTAGCCCGCCACCACTGCCTCGACGCCGGCGGCACGCACGACCTCGTTCAGCCGGGCGCGGAAAGCGTCGCCGGCGGTGTTGAGCCCGGCCACGGCCGTGTGGTCGTAGCGGGCGAGCGTGGCCAGCCCGGCGGCCATCGTGGCGGCGTTGCCGTTGAAGGTGCCCGAGTGCGCGATCGTGCCGCGCCTGGTGGGGTCGTAGGTGGCCATCACGTCGGCGCGTCCGCCGAAGGCGCCCACGGGCAGCCCGCCGCCGATGATCTTGCCGAACGTGGTGAGGTCGGGCGCCACGCCGAACACCTGCTGCAGGCCGCCCACGGCGAGCCGGAAGGTGATGATCTCGTCGAGGATGAGCAGCACGCCGCATTCCGCCGTGACCGCGCGCAGGCCATGCAGGAACGCGCGGTCGGCCACGATCGCGCCCGAGCCGAGCATGGGCTCGACGATCACCGCAGCCAGCTCGTGCCGGTGACGGCGCACCAGGTCGGATGTGTAGTCGAGGTCGTTGAAACGGCCCAGCACGACCTCGCTCACCGCACCGGGCGAGAGGCCAATCGGCACCGGGCCGTCGAACGGCGCTGACGCGCCCACCGCTACCTGGTCGTGCGAGCCGTGGTAGCCGCCGGCCATCTTCATGATGCGGGACTTGCCGGTGAAGGCTTTGGCCGCCCGCAACGCGCCGAGCGTGGCCTCGGTGCCCGAGTTGCAGAAGCGCAGTCTTTCTACCGACGGCACGCGCGCACACAGCATTTCGGCGAGCTCGACCTGCAGGGCGTTGGCCGTGCCGTGGGCGGTGCTGTGCGCTTCCTGCCGCGTCATCGCGGCGACCACGGCGGGATGCGCGTGGCCGTGCAGGAGTGAGGTGAAGTTGTTGAGCAGGTCGAGGTACTCGTGTCCGTCGGCGTCCCACAACCGCGCGCCCTGGCCGCGCGAGATGAACAGGGGATAGGGCCGGTGGAACGTGCCGGTGCGCGTGTCGCCACCCGGCATCACGCGCACGGCGCGGGCGTAGAGGGCGCGCGACGCCGGCGTGCGTGCCTCGTAGCCAGCCAGCGTCTGCTGCTCGAGCGTGGTCAGCGCGTCCATGACTCAGTCGTCGTGACTGAGTTCGTACTCGCGCTGTTCGCGCGCCTTGTCGCCCTGCTGCACCTTGTCGCGCCGGTGGGCCGCACTGAGCGCCAGGGCATGGGTGGACTCCGACTTGATCGCGGGCAGCGAGATCAGCTTGGTCAGCTCGTGGCTGGCGCACCTGGGGCAGGCCGGCGTGTCACCGGTGCGCACCAGCGTCTCGAACTCGTGGCGGCAGGACACGCATTGGTATTCGAAGATCGGCACGGCAATGACCTCTGGCGGATTCCTGGGTCGAGAATAGCATGCGGCCGCGCCGCGTCTCGGCTCAGAACGTCCAGCGCAGACCCACGCCCGGTCGCAGGCTGAGCGCCCCGCCCAGCACATAGGCCCGCACTTGCGGCACGACCGCCAGGCGGCTCGTCACCGACACGGTTGCGTCGGCACCCACGACCGCCACCGCGTGATAGGCGGCGCTCCTGGTCTCGCTCGTGCTCGGCACCGGCAGGAATGCCGCGCCCAGCGTAGGCGCGGCAGTGCGTGTCTCATACGACGAGCGCAGCGACCGGTGTACCAGGCCGAGGCCGCCGGTGAGTTCGAGCGACATCCGCCGGCCGGCGAAATGGTAGCCGAGCAGCGAGAACACTGCGGTCGAGCGGCGTCGGGTCGTCGTGCGCGCTTCGACGATGGCCGTCGCCGGAAAGGGCGTGAGCGAGCTGCCGAACGTGAACGAGGTCAGCGGCAGGATATTGGTCGTTGTGGTTTCGTCGCGGAGTTCCGCTGTGGTGCTCCACTCCGCACGGAACGAAACGCGAGGGGTGAGGTGCACGCCCACGCCAAGCGTGCCTCCGGCCACGGTACCGGCGTCGTTGCCCGCGAGCGCACGGTCGAAGTTGGTGAACGTGGGGCCGTCGTCGATCACGGCCAGCCCGGCGAGACTGACGAACACTGTGCCGGCCTCGGGCTGGGCCACGGCGGGAGCGGCCCGGACCAGCAGACAGAATCCAACGACCGCAGCGACAACGACGACACGACCAATCACGGGAGGCTCCTTGCGCACGTAGGTCGCCGCGAATTCTACGACAGAACAGCCGGAGGCGTTGCACAAGGAGTTGGCGTGGGGATGCGGCGGGCTGGCCCGCGGCGCGAGCTCGGGACTACGCGCTGCCGGGACGCGTCGGCGGTGCCATGAGGACCTTCCGCCGGTAGTCGAGCTCGCCGCAGCTTGCGCATTGCGTGAGCCGTCCCTTTGGCAGGTCGGCCACCATCACGGCCATCTCGTGGCCGCACACCGGGCAGGCGTGAAGCAGGTCCGCTGGCAGCGACGCCAGTGGCCTTGGGGTATCCAGCACGCCAGGAACCGCTGCAACGCATGTGCCGGTGGCGGAGGCCTTGATGCACCCCTGGCCTTCAGCGACGAAAGGGGGGTCATTGAGAAAAAAATTGGTAAAAACGTTGAGGAAAACGTGCCGGCCTCGGCTGAAGGCCGCGCGCTGTGCGAAAGGCCCTATCACGAACCTGGGGGCGGTGTGCAGTATCAGCACACCACGCCTGCCCCCATCCAGCACACCTTCGTTAGCGGTCGAACTACTTCGGCAGTTCGAGCGTGATCTCTTTCAGGAGCCCGCCCTCGCTCGGCAGCTCGTCCTTTCCGGCCGGATATTTATTCGACTTGAGCACGTGGGCGATGATGTCGGCCTTGGCCTGCACGGTCACGCCGCCAGGGCTGCTCGGGGGCATCGACACGCGGATGCGGTCGAAGAGGTCGCCCACCGTGGTGCCGTTCCAGTTGCTCAGGAACTCGCTGCCGGCGAGACCGGGCGCGAAGCCGTCGCCATCGAGTCCTTCGCCGTGGCACGACGAGCAGTCCTTCTTGTAGGCCGCGGCGCCGCGTGTGGCCTGCGCCTCAGTGTAGACACCGTTGACCACGCTCTTGGTCTGCTCCGCGTTGGGCGACGCGGTCACGAGCGCCATCCACACTACGGGCAGTGCCACCAGTCCGACCTTCGATGCCGTCATTGAAATCCCCTCTAGCCGCTAGAGTAACCGATCTGGTTGGCGCGCCTTTCGCCAAGCTCTGGGCTCCGGGTGAGAAAGCCGACCGTACACGAACAACGGCGGCGACCCGCAGGCCGCCGCCGTGTGAGGTTGCCCGAAAGCGCGACGAAAACTACTTCGCCGTCGAGGTCGGCCAGGGCACGCCCTGCTTCTTCGCCGTCACCGGACCGATGCCCTTGAAGTTGAACTTCTGCAGGCGCTTGCCGGTGTAGGTTTCGGTCGTGTAGATGTTGCCCTTCGAGTCGGTGGCGATGCTGTGCACGCCCAGGAACATTCCGGGCTGGCGGCCGCCGTAGCCGAAGTTGGTCAGTTCGGTCATCGACTTGCGGTCGAAGATCCGCACGTGCTCGTTCACGCCGTCGGCCATGTAGAGGTACTTCTGCTCGGCGTCCTTCGAGAAGGCGATGTCCCACACCGAGCCGTCGGCCAGTGTGTTGGTCTCGACGAAGTGCTCGCTGAGGTACTTGCCGGTCTTGTCGAAGACCTGCACGCGGTCGTTCGGGCGGTCGCACACGTAGACCATGCCGTCGTTCGACACTTCCGAGCAGTGCACCGGGTTGCGGAACTGCTGGGCGGGCGGCTGGCCGGGGATGTAGCGGCCGAGCACTTCGTCGGTCGGGGGCTTGCCGTAGGCGCCCCACATGCGCTTGATCTTGCCGTTGTCGAGGTCGATGACCGCGACGCGGTGGTTGAAGTAGCCGTCAGCCACGTAGCCTTCGTTGGCCTTGGGGTCGATGAAGATCTTGGCCACGCGGCCGAAGTTGTCCATGTCCATGCTGTTGGCGATGTAGGCCGGCTTCTCGGCGGTCGACTTCGGATCGCGGCGCGCGCCCGACTTGCCGTATTGCGCCACGAACTTGCCGTCGCGCGTGAACTTCAGGATGTGGGCGTCGTTGCCGCCGTTGCCACCGATCCACACGAAGCCCTTGTGGTCGACCACGATGCCGTGGTTCGACTCAGGCCACTCGTACGGCGCGCCGGCCACGCGGCCGCCCCACGAGCCCACGAGGTTGCCAGCGGCGTCGAATTCGAGCACCGGGGGGGCCGCATCGCAGCACTCGCCCACGCGCGGTGTGCCGGGCTGCACCACGGCCAGCTCGGTGCGGTCGAGACCGGCTGTGCCGGGATCGTTGCCGCGATGGATCAACCAGATGTGATCGCGGTCGTCAACGGTGAGCCCGATGGTCTGGCCCATGACCCAATTGTTGGGCATCGGCTTCGGCCACATCGGATCGACTTCGAACTTTGGTGCCTGAACGCCCGCCTGCGCCTCGACGACGGCGCGCTGCTCGAGCCACGACGCGCTCAGACCGAATGCGAGCGCCAACGCGACGAGCGCGCTGCCGATTCTAACCTTGCGCGACTGGATTACACGGCTCATGGTGCCTCCCGAACACGGACCCCGCCACCTGCGGGGTACCGAAACCCGGCGAGTATTACACGAATCGGCCCATGCGCATCCCCGAAAGTCATGCCGGCTGGTCCGTCGCTTGCCACGAGGGCGCCACACTCGCTACCCTCACCGGCGTGACTCGAACGATCGCGGCCGTCATCGCCGCATGCATACTGCTGATGGCGCGGCCTCAGGCCCACGAAATCCCCAGCGAAGTGACGGTGCAGAGTTTCCTGCGCCCCGAGGGACAGACCCTCGTCTTCCTCGTGCGAGCGCCGCTCAAGGCCATGCGCGACGTGGACATCCCGCTGCTGCCTAGCGGCTTCCTCGACCTGACCAAGGTGGGGCCCACGCTCGAAGATGCGGCCATGCTCTGGATTGGCGACTTCGTGGAGCTCTTCGAAGACGGCCGGCCGCTCGGCAAACCGCGCGTCGCCGCCGCCCGGGTCTCGCTGCCGTCCGACAAGTCGTTTGCATCGTTTGCCGAAGCGCAGGTCAGTCTGGCCGGGCCGCGCCTGCCCGATGACACCGACCTCTACTGGCAGGACGGCCTGCTCGACGTGCGCTTCGAGTATCCCATTTTGTCCGACCGGGCGCGCTTCGCGGTGTTGCCGGGTCTCACCCGGCTGGGCATCCAGGTGAACGTCGTGCTGCGCCTGCTCATGCCCGACACCCCCGAACGGGTGTTCGACGTGCACGGCGATGCCGGCCTCGTGGAACTCGACCCGCGCTGGTACCAGGCGTTGCTGCGCTTCACGCGCGACGGTTTCTTCCACATCCTCGACGGCATCGACCACCTGCTGTTCCTGTTCTGTTTGGTGATTCCGTTCCGGCGCCTGCGGCCGCTCGTGGCCGTGGTGACCGCCTTCACCGTGGCCCATTCGATCACGCTGGTAGCGTCGGCCTTCGATATGGCGCCGACGGCCCTGTGGTTCCCGCCGCTCATCGAGACGCTGATTGCCGCGTCGATCGTCTACATGGCGCTCGAGAACATCACCGGCGCGCAGCTCGAGCGGCGCTGGATCGTCACCTTCGGATTCGGTCTCGTGCACGGCTTCGGATTCTCGTTCGCGCTGCGCGAGTCGCTGCAGTTTGCCGGCAGCCACCTGCTCACGTCGCTCCTGGCCTTCAACCTGGGCGTGGAGCTCGGTCAACTCCTGGTGCTGCTCGTGTTGCTGCCGGTGCTGGCGTGGCTGCTCGGGCGTGTCGTGAACGAGCGCGTGGGCACGATCATCCTGTCGGCACTCGTGGCGCACACCGCGTGGCATTGGCTCGGCGAACGTTGGGCGGTGCTCGCGCGCTTCCAGTGGCAGTGGCCCGACTTCGACATGGCCTTCATGGCCGCGCTGCTGCGCTGGGCGATGCTGGCGGTGTTGGCCGTGCTGGCGGCGTGGATGGTGCGTCCGCTCATGGGCGGCCGGCGTTCGTCCGGGCCTTCGAAGACCTAGGCGGGCTACGGCGACACTACGGCTGCCAGATCAGGCAGGTGGTGGTGGCGTGCGCCAGAAGCTTTCCGGCGGCGTCCTCGAGCCGGCCCTCGGCCATGGCCGTGCGCCGTCCGCGGTGCAGCACCGTGCCGATGCCGCGCAGCGGTCCGCTGGCCACGGTGATGGGCTTCAGGTAGTTCACCTTGAGTTCGAGGGTCGTGTAGGTCTCGCCCAGGTTGACCAGCGAGTAGACGGCACAGCCCATCGCCGAGTCGAGCACGGTGGCGGCGAATCCCCCGTGCACGTGTCCGGCCGGGTTGTAGTGGAACTCTGCCGGCGTCACCGCGAACACGGCGCGCCCTTCCGCGACCTCGACCAGATCGTAGCCCAGCAGGCTGGCCATGGGCGAGGGCATGAGTGCGCCGGCCAGCACCTGGCGTAGTACCTCGAGGCCAGGGCCGCTCGAGGCGCGCCAGGCGTGTTCGGCCGGGTCGGCCCAGGAAATGGTGCGGGTGCGCCTTGGACCTGACATCTCAGCCGGCAGTATCGCACGGGCCTCGCGCCCTCGCGCCCCGCCGGTGTCAGTCCAGCGTGATGGCCCACCCCACGCCGAACTTCAGCGACTGCGCCTGGCCGCTGCCCAGCCTGGCCTCCACGAAGAAGCCGCTGTCATGGCCGAAGCCCACGAGCGAGTGGAAGCCCACGCCCGTGTCGCGCTGGTCGTTGAAGTCGGCAAAGCGCGTGACCACCACCGACGGGCCGCCGCCGGCCAGGAACGTCCAGCCATTGGCGCCGAGCGGGAAGCCGTAGACGAGATCGACGTTGATGGTGGCGATGCGCAGCCCCTGGCCCGCGGCTCCGTCGATGCCCGGGCGCACCCGGATGCCGCGTCCGATGTCGCCAGTTTGAAAGAACACCCCGGCGTACACCTGCTCGGGGTCGAACGCCAGCCCGCCCTGGAACCCCACCGCCGACTGCGCTGCAGCGGGACTCGGGGCAGCGGTGAGCAGCGCAGTGAGCGCAGCGATCAGCGTGACAGTGGCACGCCCGAGCCCCCAGCCCCCAGTCCCTAGTCCCCGCTCTTCGTGTCCTCCCAAGTGGACCATGTGCACCTCGATGCCATCGTCGTTCAAGTTGCGTTCCACAATCCTGGCCGAGAGCGCCTTTCGAGGGAAGATAGGCCGATGACCGTGCTCACCGTGCCCGCGGCCGCCGCGAGCAGCCGCGCGGTGTCCTCTCCTGGCTCCGCCGTGATCTCCCTGCTCTACGAGGACGACGCCATGGTGGTGGCCGACAAACCGGCCGGTGTCGCGGTGGTTCCCGCGCCCGGCGAGCCGGCGGAGGCGTGCCTGCGCGACCGCGTGGCCACCCAGATCGGCACCCGCGCCTGGGTCGTGCATCGCCTGGACCGCGACACCTCGGGGATCGTGGTGTTCGCGCGCACTGCCGACGCGCACCGCATGCTCTCGATGGCGTTCGACCGCCGAGACGTGGAACGGCGCTACACGGCGCTGGTCCGCGGCGTGCCTGTGCTGGTCGACGGCGCCATCGATCGGCCGCTGCACGCCGCCCGCAAGGGCAAGACGCGCCTGGCGCAGGCGGATGAAGCGGGCGCGCAGCCCGCGCGCACCGAGGTCGCGGTCACGCGGGTGTGGCGGGCCGATGCCGGTGCCGCACCCGCGACCGTGGCGCGGGTCACCGCGGATCCGCACGTCAATCGCCACCACCAGGTGCGGGTGCATCTGCGCGCCGTCGGCACGCCGATTGTTGGCGACCCGTTCTACGGGCGCGCCGTGTCACCGCTGCCGCCCGAGGTGCCGGCGACACGCCTGGCCCTGCACGCGTCGTTCCTCGAAATCCCGCATCCGTCTGGCGCGCGCCGGGTGATCGTCGAGTCGGCCCTGCCGCTCGACCTGTGCGTCTTGCACGACTGGCTCAATGCTCAGTGGACGGTCGAGGCCGCGTCGTGACGCGCGTGCCGGTACCCGACCGCGTGCGCGAGCGCCTCGAGCGCTCGTGCGAAGTGCCCTTCACGCTGCTGGCGTCGCCCGCTGGCACCGCCGACGGCGAGGAGGTGCTCTTCACCTCCCGCGGAGGCGACGCGCTGGCGCTCGCCGTCGTCGATCGCGGCGCCGACTGCTGGCGCGTGATGGCGCGTGCGCCTGGTCTCGTGGCGGCGCTCGACGCGGAGTGGGCCCGGGCGCGTCTCACTGGCGCGGCGGCCGTGCGCGCGCCGTTCCAGGTGATGGGCCCCGAGCGTGCCTACCGGCTGTTGAATGGGGCGGGCGACTTCACGCCCGGCCTGATTGCCGACGTCTACGGCGCGTGGGCGGTGGTGTCGGCGTTGAGCGGCGCGCTCGTGCCCGCCGCTCGCCTGCTGGCAGACGAGCTGCTCGCGCTCGGCCTGGCGCGCGGCGTGGTCGTGAAACACCGGGCGCGGGGCCGCGCCGCGGCGGGTCCCGCCGTGGTCGCCGTGATGGGCGAGGCGCCGCCGGCTCGCCTGGTCGTGAGCGAAGGGCCGTGGCGCTACGAGGTGCACCTCACGACCGGCGTCAACGTGGGGCTGTTCACCGACATGCGGGCGGAGCGCACGCGCATCGCCGCCATCGCGCCGGGCCGGCGCGTCCTGAACCTCTTCGCCTACACCGGCGCGCTCTCGGTCGCGGCGGTCGGGGGCGGCGCCGAGGCCGTCACGAGCGTGGATTTGTCGGAGGGCGTGCTGGCCTGGGCGCGCGACAACCTCGCGTTGAACAACCTGCCGGCCGGGCGCCATCACACGGTGGCCGATGATGCGGCCCGCTACCTCGAGGCGGCTCACGCGCGCGGCGACCGGTTCGACCTGGTGCTGATCGATCCGCCCAGCGTGTCGACGGCGCGCGATGCCGGATTCGTCATCGGCCGCGACTACGCGCCGCTCATGACCGCGGCCTGTCGCGTGCTCGCGCCCGGCGGGCAGTTGTGGCTCGCCACCAATACCCGCGGCTACGCGCTCGTGGGCGCCGCGCAACTGGCCACGAGCGCGGCCGGCCGGGCGGCGCGCGTGGTCGGCACGGGCGGCCTGCCGCCCGACTATCCGACCGAACTGGCCGACGCCGACGCGCGCTACCTGCACACCTGTCTGCTACACCTCGCCTGAACCGCGGCGGATGGTGGCGATCTTCTCGTCGAGTTCGCGCGTCATGCGGTCGGTGTCGCGCCTGAACCCCTCCTGCAGGCGTTGCAGCGAGTCCATGTCGACGACGCTGGCCAGGCTGGACGCGTGCATGATCTCCGCCTGGGCGCGGCGCGCGGCGTAGACTTGCCGGGTGTCGGCGATGGTCGCCTTCTGCGCCTCGGTGAGCGGCGTTTCGGTCGTGCCGGCCGCCGTGTCCTTCTGCTCGAGGCGGGCCATGGCCAGCTCGATCGCGCTCTTCGGGGCGTCGTCATTCATGATGACTACATCTTAGTCCTCAGCGACGGCGGAGACTGGCGTCGAAGGATAGAATCCCTGGATGAGTTCGCCGCCGCTCCACGAAGGTTTGGTCTACGCACGCATCGGCGAAGACGGGTTCACCCGGCTGGTACGGGCGTTCTACGCCCAGGTGCCGGCCGACGACATCCTCGGGCCGATGTATCCGGCCGACGACCTGCCCGGCGCCGAGGAGCGGCTGCGCGATTTCCTGGTGGGGCGGTTCGGCGGTCCGCCGCGCTACATGGAACAGCGCGGTCATCCGCGCCTGCGCATGCGGCACATGCCCTTTGCCATCGACGTGACCGGACGCAACCGCTGGGTCGCGCTGATGGACCGGGCGCTCGTCGAGGCAGCGCTGCCCGACGACGCGGTGGCGGTGCTGCAGCCCTTCTTCCACCACATGGCGTCGTTCATGATCAATCGCGCCTGACCAGCGCGCGGCGCTGGAGTACCCTTACGCTATGACGACCGTACATGTGGAATCCGTCGGCGGCGCGTTTGCCCAGAACATCGTCGTGCGGCACCACCGTGTGGTGTGCGACGAGGGCACCGGCGTGGGCGGTTCTGACAGCGGCCCCGACCCCACCGAGCTGCTGCTCGGGGCGCTCGGCGCGTGCGTGGCGATGACGGTGAAGATGTATGCCGGCCGCAAGGGCTGGGAGACCGGCAGCATCCAGGTCGACCTCACGGGTCGCGACGAGCAGGGCACGTTCATCGTGGAACGCCGCCTGACCTTTGCCGCTCCGCTCACCGACGAGCAGCGCGGCCGGCTCACCGAGATTGCCGGCAAGTGCCCGGTGTCGCGCCGTCTCACGGGCACCGTTGAGATCCGCGCAGTGTCCTGACGCGCCCGGCGGGCCGCGTTGTGACGACCTCCTCCCTGGTGACAAATGATTACCTCCACCCGGTGGGATCGCTCGTAGAATATTGATTATCGGAGTTTTCCTGGAGGCAGTTGCACATGTTCGAGACCAACGTTGACCGTCGGAACTTTCTGCGTGGTTCGGCGCTCTTCGCTGCTGCCATCGGCCTGACGGTCGCGGCTCCGGCCGTGGCCAAGGCACAGGACCACGACCAGCAGAAGCCGAACGACAAGAAGGATCCCTTCGCCAACGAAGAGAAGGGCAAGAGCGGCGAGAAGACCTACACCGACAAGGACGGCCGCGAGTACCGGATCTGCCCGCAGTGCGCCTACAACATGTACAAGCAAGGTCGCATGTGGGTGTGCGACAACTGCGGCTACAGCTACGTGGAATAGCCCGCACCGCCCGAAACTCGACGACGCCCGAAACTCGACGACGCCCGGATTCGGCATGGCCGCTTCGGGCGTTCGCCTTGTACGGCACAATCGCGACATGACGCTTGCCAACCGCACGCTCTTCATCACCGGCGCCAGCCGGGGCATCGGCCTGGCCATTGGCCTGCGGGCTGCCGCTGACGGCGCAAGCGTGGTGGTGGCCGCCAAGACCACGACGCCGCATCCCGTGCTGCCGGGCACCATTTACACGGCGGCCGAGGCCATCGAGCAGGCCGGGGGCCGGGCTCTGGCCGTGCCCATGGACCTGCGCGACGAGCTGCAGGTGAAGGCGGCGGTGAAGGCCGCGGTGGAGCGTTTCGGCGGCATCGACATCCTGGTCAACAACGCCTCGGCGATCTACCTGACCGGCACGCTCGATACGCCCATCCGCCGCTTCGACCTGATGCACGAGGTGAACACGCGCGGCACCTATCTGGCCACGCAGCACTGCCTGCCGTACCTGCTACAGGCGGACAATCCGCACGTGCTGAACATCTCACCGCCGCTCAACCTGCGCCCGCGCTGGTTCGCGCCGCACGTGGCCTACACCATGGCCAAATACGGCATGAGCCTGTGCGTGCTCGGCATGGCGGAGGAGTTCCGCGCGCAGGGCGTGGCGGTCAACGCGCTGTGGCCGCGCACGGCCATCGATACCGCCGCCATCACGCTGATTGCCGGCGAAGAGACGCGGCGCCGCAAGACCCGGCGCGTGGGGATCATGGCCGACGCGGCGCACCACGTGCTCACGCAGCCGAGCCGCGACCTGACCGGACGATTCCTGATCGACGACGAGGTGCTGGCCGAGGCCGGCGTGACCGACCTGTCGCCCTACTTGCAGGACGGCTCGCGCGAAGAAGATCTGATGGCGGACTTCTTCCTCGATTGACAGCGGAGACCGGGGCCCGAGCCCCAAGCCCCGGGCCCCGCCCCTTAGAAGCGTCCCGCGCCGGTCCAGCGCACGGCTTCTTCGCCGGTGAACACGCGCCAGCTGAGCACCGGGCTGCCGCAGTGCGCAGTCAGCATGTCCACGGCGTAGACCTCGTTGGTGTTGCCCTGGTCGGCATTCGATCCGTAGTTGTAGAGGATCTCGTCGCCGGCGGCCACGACCGGGCGTCCGCCGTTGTCGCCGGCAGCGCGTGTGGGCTTCGCGTTGTAGCCCCAGCGCGTGTCGCCTTGACGCAGGCGGTCGACGATGTAGTCCTGCCAGGGGTTGTTGACGTACTTCACGCCGAGCGGGCACTGCTGCGACGGGAAGAGGTCGGGACGTTCCGACGTCCACTGGCGGATCTGCTGCTGCACGTTCGGTAGCGGCAGGCGCTGTCCGGCCGGCGGATTCGGCGTGCGATTGCCGGTGCCGGGGGGAGGCGGCGCCGAGCCGCTCACCACGAAGCTGCGGGCCGCCGACCAGGGGCCAAACGCAGAGTCGAGTTCAGCGCGTGCGCGCCAAAAGATGCGCGTGCCGGCCCGCTGCACGCGCTGCACACGGTAGATCACCGGGGTCGCGCCTTCGGTCGTGGCCGTGCCCTCATCAGTGACGGCGCCGAAGTCCTGCGCCTCGCTCAACTGGAAGCGCAGCGTGCGCACCGCCACCGGCGAGAAACGTCCGGTCGTGGGATCGGCCACGAGATCTGGCGTCGACGAGGCGGCGGCGCCCTCGGCCGGCGCCCGCTGCAACGGCGCTGGCGTCTTCAGCGTCGAGCCGTCGGCGGCCGCCCCGCTCGAGCCCGCGGCGGCGGAGGGCGAGGTCGGTGCGCCCGACGGACTGCTGCAGGCCGCCAGTGTGGCGCACAGCGCCGTGGCCCCGAGTGTGGTTACGAAGCGCGTAGTCATGGTCGACGTCTTCTGCACGCGCGTCACGGCTAAAAGCGCCCCGCGCCCGTCCACGTGCCGAACTCGTTGTAGAAGGTGCGGTAGTCGGGAGCTTCGCGGGAGAACGTGCAGTGCCCTCCGAGCACGTCGACCAGATAGATGTTGGGCGAACCCGGCGACGCATCGGCGCCGTAGTGGTAGGCGAACTCGTCGCCGGCCACAATGGCGTTCAGCGGCGAGCCAAACGCCGCAGTGCGCGGGGTCTTGGCGTTGTAGCCGAAGCGCTGGTCGATGGTGCGCAGGTTGTCGACCATGAAGTTGATGAAGCCGTTGAGGTTCACCTTCCGTGCTTCGATGTCGCTATCCGGGAACCCGGGACGCGACGGGCACGACACCGCGCCGTTCATGAGCCCCTGGTTGATGGCCGCCTGCGCGAACTCCTGCACCTTCGCCCGGACGTCGAACTGCGGCAGGCGCCCGGTCAGCGGGGCCGGGGTGCGGGCCGGCGTGTTCACGCCCGCCGTGACCGAAATCTCGTTCGAGTAGCCGCTCGTGCCGCACGCGTTGGTCGAGTACGCACGCAAATAATACGTGCCGGCCGGCAGGCCCACATTGAAGGCCGGCGTGGCAAGCGGCGCCTGTCCCAGGATTCCGGCGTCGAAGTTCATCCCCGAGGTGAGGCTGGCCTGCAGCCAGTAGGACGCCGGGACGCCGCCGCTGCCCGCGTTCCAGGCGATCCACGACTGCGAGCCGCGCACGATGGCGGTGAGATTCTGCGGCGTGCCCGGAGCGACGCAGCCGCCTGGGATCACCAGGTTGATCTCGGGCGAGGCCGGTCCGATGGTCGCGCCGTTCACGCCCTGCACCGACACGTAGTAGCTGCCGGTTGGCGCAGCAGAGTTACTCACGGTCGAGAGCATCTGCGGCAGCTTGCTCGGATCCACGAACGACGAGGTCGGGAACCGCGCCAGGTTCGCCACGCCAGGCGCCGTGCCCACGTTGATGAGGTAATGCGTGAACGCCCCGGTCGAGTGCGTCCAGCTCATCGTCAGGTTGGCGCCGTTCAAGAAGTACGTGAGGCCCGCCGGGGCGCCGGGCGCCGCCTGGCGAGCGGAGAGGTGAGGCGCCGTGAGCCACGCGGCCACGCCCAAAGCCGCCACAACTGCCGTCAAGGGTCGAACGAATGTCACGAGATCCTCCTAGGGTGCCAGCCAACCGCGTCCAAGGGGGGAGGTCGACGCAACCAATCGACAGAATACCCCGGGGAGCCGCAGCGTCAGATTAATTGCGGTGATATTCGGCCGGCGCCGCGCAGCTCGGCGGTGGCCGCGGTCACGACCGGTAGTTGCCGAACATCAGGGCGACGCCGAAGTCGTGCTCGCGCAGGGCGGCCATGGCCACCTGCAGGTCGTCCTTCGAGCCCGAGGCGATGCGCAGCTGGTCGCCCTGGATCGACGCCTGCACCTTTTTCATGTTGTGTTCCTTGAGATACTTCACGATCTCGCGGGCGGCGTCGCTTGGAATGCCCTGCTGCAGCGTGACCACCTGTTTCATCGTGCCGGCACCGGCCGGTTCCGGGTCGGCGGGCAACATGTTCTTCACCGGCACGTTGCGGCGCACGAGCCGGGTCTGCACCACCTCCCACACCGCGCCCAGCTTGAAGGCGTTCTCGGCGGTCAGGGTGAGCGTGCCGGCCTTCTGATCGAGCTCGATGGTGGCCGTGGAGCCCTTGAAGTCGTAGCGCTGGCCGATCTCCTTCCTGGCCTGGTTGACCGCGTTGTCCACCTCCTGCAGGTCGATGGTCGAGGTCACGTCGAACGAATAGGTCTGCGCCATACCGGGAATCGTAGCTGATTCCCCGCGGCCGGGGGCACCGGGCGGCTCGCGCCCGGCTTCGATATACTCCGCCCCACCGCCGTGGTGCATGAACCGATGGTGCTCGTCGTCGATGACTACGCCGATGTGCGCGACCTGATCCAGCGCACTGGTGGACGGCCGCCCGCGGTGCCGGCGTGAGCACGCGCGGCATTCGCGAACTGCGTGTCGTGCGGCTCGACGGCGCCGCGGCCGCGCCCGACGACGACCGCGTCGCCGTGGAGGAACCGCTCGAGGTGCGAGTCAACGGCGCGCCGTTTGCCGTGATCATGCGCACCCCTGGTCATGACATCACGCTGGCGTGCGGGTTCCTGCTGGCCGAAGACGTGGTCCGTCACGTCGACGAGGTGGCGGCGGTGGAGCAGTGCGATGACGTCGAGCTGGAGGCCCTCGGCAACGTCGTGAACGTCACCGTCACGGGCGAGGCGGCCGAGCGCGTCGCGGCCCGCCTGGGCGAGCGCCGTCAGGTGATCACCACGGCGGCGTGCGGCCTGTGCGGACGCCGTACCATCGCGTCGCTGCGCTCGCGCGTCGCCAGCGTGGGCGGCGCGTGGACGGTGCCGGCCGCGGTCGTGTCGTCACTGCCGGTGGCGCTTCGTGCCGCGCAGGCCACCTTCGACGTCACCGGCGGGATTCACGCCGCCGCGCTCTGTGATCTCGACGGACGCGTGCGGCTCGCCGCCGAGGACGTGGGCCGGCACAACGCCGTGGACAAGATCGTCGGCCGGGCGCTGCTCGACGGGGCGCTGCCGCTCGACCGGCTCATGCTCGTCGTGAGCGGGCGCACCTCCTTCGAACTCGTGCAGAAGGCGCTGCTCGGCGGCGTGCCGCTCGTGGCCGGCGTCTCGGCGCCGTCGAGTCTCGCCGTCGATCTGGCGCGCGCCTCGGGCATCACGCTGTGCGGCTTCGTGCGCGGCCGCGCGATGAACGTCTACGCGCACCACGAACGCATCGCCGGCTAGAGTTCGCGTTGGCGCGTCCTTCGCGGCTGTGCAGGTTCGAGCCGGGCGCCGGTGACGCTGCGCAACTCGTCCCCGTCGGGCTACGAATGGGCGGGAGGCTGGCACAGCGGACACCAGTAGACGCGGCGGGACTCGAGCCCGTCGGCCGCCGATTGGATCGGTGTGCCGCAGCGCCGGCACGGGCGCGTCGCGCGGTTGTAGACCCAGAGCGCTTCACCCGGCGCGGTCCGGCCGGTCGTGTTGCGCGTGGCGATGCTGGCGACGGTATTGGCGCGCAACAGCCGCACGGCATTGACGACGATCGCCGCCGCGGTCCCGGCCGCGACCGCGCCGGCCGTCGTCGACGGATGCAGACTCGCCAGGAACAACAACTCCGAGCGATAGACGTTGCCGATGCCCGCGGCGATGCGCTGGTCGAGCAGGGCCTGACCGAGCGGCCGCGGCCCTTCGGCGATCAGGCGCGCGGCGATCGCCGCGATGTCGACGTCGGGCGCGAGCAGGTCCGGACCGAGCCGGATCAAGGCGCGGGCGCGCGCCAGGTCGGCATCGCGCAGGAACTCGGCATCGGGCACGTCGAAGCCTACGGCCACCCGGGTGGCCGTTTCGATCACGACGCGCATGGCGCGGCGCGGCCGCTGCCAGCGTTCGCCCGGGCGATAGAGATGCCACGAGCCATGCATGCGCATGTGCGTGCGCAGCACCAGCCCGGTCGAGAAGGTGATGAGCAGGTGCTTGCCCTGGGCCGCGCAGCGCTGGACCACCTGGCCGGCGAGCGGCGTGTCGACGTCGATTCGGGCCAAATGCGCCAGCGCCGTCGTGAAGCGGGTCACGATCTGTCCGGCGAGCGCCTCGTGGAGCACGGCTGCCGCCCGGGCGATCGTGTCGCCTTCAGGCATCGCGGGGTTCCCGTGGGTCGTCGTGCCCAGCGCCGACGAGAGCGGCGCCGTCCTGGCTGTCGTGCGGCGCCGGTGTCGCGCGGCGCGCCACACGCAGTTGCAGACCGCCGCTCGACACGGCAAAGCCGGCCTCGACGAAGTACGCCGCCATGGGACTCGCGACCGCCGGCGCGGCGTTGATCTCCGCGATCAACCAGCCGCGCCGATCGGCAGTAGAGTGCTGCGCCACGCGCACCAGTTCGCGCGCCAGCGCCCGGCCGCGACGGCCGCGTTCGGGCTCCTCCTCTGGCAGGGCGATCAGGAGCTGCCGATCACCGCGGGCGATCCACGCGGTGGCGTGGCCATCGACGAGCACCACCCGCGCGCCGGCGACGCGGCTGGCGCGCACCGCCGGGGCGCCGCTCCAGACCGGCCACTCGACCAGCGCGCCGTACGGATTGGCCGGGTCGGTGGCGGCCAGCGTGACTGCGCGCACGTCGGGTGCGGGATCGCGCTCGGCGCGGAGCCGATCGACGGCGCCCGGCTCGGCGAACTGCGCGCCGCCGAGGCCGGCTACGAAATAGCCGCGGCGCACGCGCCCGGTGTCTTCGAGCCGGCGCAGCACCGGGTAGACCGTGCTGAAGCCACCGGTGAGCGGTTCGAGCGCGGTCACTTCGCGGCTGACCACCCCGTGGCGGGCGAGCAGCTGACGGGTCAACGCGGCAGCCCACGCCGTGGCGCTTGGCGGCGTCGTGGCGTCGAGGGCCGACCAGCGGCCTTCGGCCGAGGGCGGCACGAGCCGGCGCGAACGGAAGCGGTGGTCGCGGGCGTCGCGGGCGTCGCGCCGGGTGCGGGCCGGCGCGGACGCATACGCACGCAGTGGATGCAGCGTGTCGTTGGTGACCAGGCCCTGCCACACCAGGCTCCATAGCGCGTCCACGGTTTCTTGCGGGAAGCCGCCGCCCACCGCCTCGTGCAGTGGACCGAAGAACGCGGCGCCCTGCGTCGTGAGGAACGCCACGATGTGCGCCTCGCGTTCGAGCAGGCCGCCGGTGTCGGCCCGGGGCGACATGAGCGCCGCGCGCTGGTCGGTGAGGTAGAGCGCGATGCGCCCGTCGCGCTCGCCCAGCGACTCGACGCCGACCCAGATCACCTCGCCCGCCGACACGAGCGTGTCGAGCTGCGCCGGCGTGTAGCCGGCCACGCGTGCCGGCAGTACCTCGCGCTCGAGCACCGAGGCGACCAGCGGCGCGCCTTGCAACTGCTCGATGACGTCGAGCAGCGTGTCGAGGCCGGCGCGCGGGGCGGTGAGCCCGTGCCATCCAGTGAGGAACCGCCCGAGCACGGCGGGTTCGACCGGCTCGACCTCCTGGCGCAGCGCGGCCAAGGAGCGGCGCCGCAGCGAGCGCAGTACTTCGGCATCGCACCATTCGCGGCCACGGCCACCGGGGCGGAACTCGCCCTCGACGACCCGGCCCGTGCCCGCCAGCTGTTGCAACCTCACGTCGGCGACCGCGACGCCAATGGCGAAGCGCGCGGCCGCCTCGGCGGCGGTGAACGGGCCGTGCGTGCGCGCATAGCGACGCAGCAGACCGCCGAGCGCCTCGGGCGCCGGCTCGAGCAGCGACGCCGGCAGCCCTTGCGGCAGCGGCGCGCCGAGCCCATCGCGGTATCGCGCCCCGTCTTCCACCGCGACCAGACGGGTCTCGCCGGCGATGCGCAGCGGCACGGCGCGGCGGGCGGCGATCAGGCCCGGCACGGCCACGTCGGCCACGCCGGGCTGTGCGCGCGCCGCGATTTCCTCGGGCGTGAGGTCGCCGAGGCGGAGCAGCAGATCGTGCACCGCGTCGGTCGAGCGCGCGTGATATTTCGTGGGCAGATGTTGAAGATCGCGTTCGACGGTAGCGAGCGCATCCGGGTCGAGCAGCGCGCGCAGCTCGCCCTCGCCGATGAGCTCGGCCAGCTGTGACTGGTCCACCGACAGGGCGTGGGCGCGCCGTTCAGCCAGTGGCGCGTCGCCGTCGTAGAGGTAATTGGCGACGTAGCCGAACAGGAGCGAGGCGGCAAAGGGCGACGACGTGCGCACGTCCACCGTGTGCACGCGCACGGCCCGGCTGCGCACCTTCTCGAGCAGGTCGACGAGCGCCGGCAGATCGAAGACATCGCGCAGGCACTCGCGGTAGGTCTCGAGGATGATCGGGAACGAGCCGAAGCGCGCGGCTACGGCCAGCAGGTCGGCGGCGCGTTTGCGCTGCTGCCACAAGGGCGCGCGCGCGCCAGGCCGGCGGCGGGGCAGCAGCAGCGCGCGTCCGGCCGCTTCGCGGAAGCGCGCCGCGAACATCGCCGTGGCGCCGAGCTGCGCCACGACCAGACGTTCGACGTCGTCGGGATCGGGCATGAGCAGCGCCGAGTCGAGCGGCGTGTCACCCTCGGGCACACGCACGACGAACCCGTCGTCGGCCCACATCACCTCCGCGTCGAGCCCGCGTTCATGACGCAGCATGGCGGTGACGGCCATCGCCCACGGCGCGTGCACGCGGCTGCCGAAGGGCGAGAGCACCGACAGGCGCCAGTCGCCGAGGTCGTCCGTGGAACGCTCGATCAGAATGGTGCGGTCGTCGGGCACGACCCCGACCGCGCGCTGCTGGTCGTCGAGATAGTGGAGCAGATTGTCGGCGGCGCCAGGTGTCAGGCCATGGTCGTTCGCCAGCCGTGCCAGCCCCTCAGCCGGCGTGGCTGTGCGCAGCTCGCGCGTGAGCTTGCCAATCGCCTGGCCGAGCTCGATCGGCCGGCCCGGCCCCTCGCCCTTCCAGAACGGCATCTTGCCGGGCTCGCCGGGTGCCGGCGACACGAGCACGCGGTCGTGCGTGATCTGCTCGATGCGCCAGGTGGACGCGCCGAGCAGGAACGTCTCCCCGGCGCGGGCCTCGAACACCATCTCTTCGTCGAGTTCGCCGACGCGCGCGCCGCCGGTCTGGTCGGCGCCGCCGCCGGCGAGGAACACGCCGTACAAGCCCCGGTCGGGGATGGTGCCGGCGTTGCTGATGGCCACGCGCTTGGCGCCGTCGCGGGCCGCAATCGTGCCGTTCACGCGGTCCCACGTCACACGCGGCCGGAGTTCGGCGAACTCGTCGGAGGGGTAGCGGCCCGAGAGCATGTCGAGCACGCCCTCGAATATCCGGCGCGAGAGCCCGGCAAACGGCGCGGCGCCGCGCACGGTGGCGTAGAGGTCGTCGACCGCCCACTGGTCCATGGCCGTCATCGCCACGACCTGCTGCGCCAGCACGTCGAGCGGATTGCGCGGATACCGCGACAGCTCCACCAGCCCCAGCCGCATCGCGCCGGTAACGGCGGCCGAGGCCAGCAGGTCGCCGCGGAACTTCGGGAAGATGATGCCTTCGCTGACCTCGTCGATCGAGTGGCCGGCGCGGCCGATGCGCTGCAGGCCGCTCGCCACCGACGGCGGCGCTTCGATCTGCACGACCAGGTCGATGGCGCCCATGTCGATGCCCAGCTCCAGCGACGATGTGGCGACCAGCGCGCGCAGCCGCCCGGCCTTGAGCAGATCTTCGATCTCGGTGCGCTGAGCGCGGGCGAGTGAGCCGTGATGCGCGCGCACCAGCGCCTCGCCGGCCAGCTCGTTGAGCGCGGCCGCGAGGCGTTCGGCCAGCCGCCGGCTGTTCACGAAGATGAGCGTCGATCGATGTGCCCGCACGAGCTCGAGCAGGCGTGGGTGGATCGAGGTCCAGATGGTCTGCACCGGCGGCGCTTTCGCGACCGGGCCGCTCGGCTGCGCCACGGGCTGACCCACCTTGGCCATGTCGGCAATGGGCACGTCCACGGTGAGGGCAAGGCGCTTCGGCTCGCGCGCGTCGACGATCGTCACGGGCCGCGGTGCCGCCCCGTCGTCGAGCGCGAACTCCGCGTGAAGCGACGCGGCGGGGGCCACGGTGCGGCCCGCTTTCGCCGTGCCGCGCGGCCGTGCCGCGGCCGTGCCGCCGAGGAAGCGCGCGATCTCATCGAGGTTGCGCTGCGTGGCCGAGAGCCCGATGCGCTGCAGCGGACGCCCTGTGAGCCGCGCCAGCCGTTCGAGCGAGAGCGCCATGTGCGCGCCGCGTTTGGTCGACACGAGCGCGTGGATCTCGTCGACGATGACCGTGTCGATCGACCGCAGCCGTTCACGGGCGTTCGACGTGAGCAGCAGGAAGAGCGACTCGGGCGTCGTGATCAGGATGTCGGCGGGGTCGCGCTGGAAACGCGCGCGCTCGTTGGCCGGCGTGTCGCCCGTGCGAATCGACAGCGTGGGGGTGTGGAAGGCCGTGCCGGCGCTCGTCGCCACGTGGGCGATGCCCGCCAGGGGCGCGCGCAGATTGCGCTCGACATCCACCGCCAGGGCCTTGAGCGGCGAGAGATAGAGCACGCGGCAGCGGGCGTCACGGGCCGGCACGGGTGAGAACATCAGGCGGTCGAGGCACGAGAGAAACGCGGTCAGGGTCTTGCCGGTGCCGGTGGGCGCGAGAATCAGCGTCGACTCGCTGCGGGCGATGGCGGGCCAGCCCTGACGCTGCGGCCGGGTCGGCCGCGCAAACGCCGCCGCAAACCACGTCGCCACGGGCGGGTGGAAGAGGCGCAGCACGTTGGCGGGCATCACCCGCTATAATGGCCCGGATGTTCGTGCCAGCACCGGTGGTGACGGTTGGCGCGCTCGTCTGAAGGTCCGACCAACTCATGGGTGACGCTGCTGAAGGTCTGATTGACGCCGATAACCGCATTCAGGAGCGGATGGAAGAGCTCGAACAAGAGCGCAAGGCCGGCCGCAAGGCCGGCCCGACCAAGGACCCCGTCAAGGTGCGCGAACTCGAGTCGTGCCGGCTCGCGCAGATCGAGATGAACCGCCAGCTCGAACTCACGACCAACACCGGACGCCGCGAGCAGATCGTGCTGGCCGTGGCCGAACTCGACCGCCGGATGAAGGCACTGCTCTAGAACCGCCCCGCGCGACGCCGGCCGGCGCCACCGCGCGCCGGTCCCGCGTCGACGGTGGCCGTCAGCGACGGTCGCCAGCCACAATCGCCGGCGCGTCCAGTCCGAACGGCGCGAGCAGCGCGGCGATGCTCTCGTCGCCTTCGACCCTCAGGTGCGCTGGCAACGCCACGGCCGGCGCCGGGCGCTGGGCCGCGCGCTTCAGCAATCCCACGTAGGCATCGGCCATCGCCGCGAGCGTGTGATGCGCCTCCCAGTAGTGCCGCGCTGCCGCGCCGAGGCGCGCGCGGCGCGCCGGGCTGCGTGCCAGCGAGTCGATCGCGCACCTGAGCGCGTGCCGCTCGTCGAGCACCGGCACGGCCAGCGCCATCGGCGCCTGGCCAGCGGGGCCGAGTGGCTGCCAGTTGCGCGGGTCCGCGACCGGCAGCTCCGGTTGATGGCTAAGATCCGTGATGACCGTGGCCCGTCCGGCGGCGATCGCCCGCAGCCACGACGCCGAAGTCTCGCCGTTGCTCGGCCAGCGCAGGCACGCACAGATGTCGGTGGCCGCCAGGTGCGCCGGCAGTTCCGCGTCTGGCACGAAGCCGGTGACGTGCACGCGCGCGGCCATGCCGTGGGCCGCGGCATCGGCCGCCACGTCGTAGTGCGCCACCGGCGCGCCCACCACCAGCACGTGCAGACGCGGCTGCTCCTCGGCGAGCCCGGCGATGGCCGCGATCACCTGGGGCAGGCGCTTCTCGGGCGTGACGCCGCCGTAGGCGCCCACGACAATGGCGTCGGCGGGAATGCCGTAGCGCGTCCGGAGTGCTGCTGGCCCGGCTGCGTCAACGCCCGTGAGAGGGTCGGCCACGCCCATGGACACGGCGTCGACGTCGACGCCGTAGTCGGTGTGCAACTGCGCGGCCAGGGCGGCGCTGTGTACGGCCGTGAGGCGCGCGGTCTGCAGCACGAGGCGGAGGTGCGGCCAGTGCCCGAAGAGACTGCCGCCGAGTCCTTCGGCCACGAGCAGGCCGAGGTCGGGCGGCGCCTCGGGATGATTGGCGGCGAACTCGGCCAGATAGTCGTCGCGCCGCGGCCGGTAGCGCTTCAGCAGGCCCTGCGCGCGGGCCTGATGCACTTGCGCGTCGTGGAGCACGACCAGCCCCGGATAGCGGAACAGGTAGCCCCACATGTAGTCGTGGCAGGCGGCGTTGCCCAACTGGTAGACCGTGAGGTCGTAGGGCCGGCGCCGCGCCGTCCACACGAAGTCGCGCGCCGTCGTGCCCCCCGGCGTCGTGCCCGGCGGCGGTTCGGCGTAGACATCGATCTCAATCCCGCGGTCGCGCAGCAGCGGCAGCAGTTCGTCGGAATAGGCGGCGATACCCGATCGCGACGGCGGCATCGGGCTGAACCACGCCACTCGCAGACTGGCCGACGAGGGAACCAGGGATGGGACTGTCATCGCGCGTTCACCCCAGTAATCGCGGGTAGGGCGTTTGACTGTGCCATGGGGAATTGCCTACCATCTACGCGACTCTTGCGAAATACTTCACAAGCGGCGTCGCGACGCGCGCACCTCTGACGGACAGGTAAAAACATGGAAGGCTGGGGTGGCTTCGCCATCATGGTCGCAATCGGGCTGGGATTCGGAGTGGTGTCGGTCATCCTCTCCTTTTTCCTGGGTCCGCGGCATCCTACACCCGAAAAAGAGGCGCCCTACGAGTGCGGCATGCCGCCGGTCGGTGATGCCCGCGAGCGCCAGTCGGTCAAGTACTACCTGATCGCGATGATCTTCCTCCTGTTCGACATCGAGGTGGCGTTCCTCGGCCCGTGGGCGATGGCGTTGCGCGATCTGGGCTGGCCGGGCTTGGTTCAGATCCTGGTGTTCTTCATGATTCTCGCCGTGGCGTTCATCTACGTCTGGCGCAAGGGCGTGCTCGACTGGGGACCAGAGAGCGACCCCGACTACGTGCGGCCGAACAAGGTCGGCCCGGCGGTAGTGAAGAGATACAGCTATGGGACTCGAGACTGATCTCCCCGAAATTCCGGTACTGACGACCACGCTCGAAAAGATCGTGACGTGGAGCCGGCGCTCGGCCGTGTGGCCGGTGACGTTTGGCTTGGCGTGTTGCGCCATCGAGATGATGGCCATGGCGTCGAGCCGCTATGACGTCGCACGCTTCGGCGCCGAAGTCTTCCGCGGTTCGCCGCGCCAGTCGGATTTGATGATCATCGCCGGCCGGCTGTCGCGCAAGATGGCGCCAGCCCTGCGCCGCATCTACGACCAGATGCCCGAGCCCAAGTGGGTGATCTCGATGGGCGCGTGCGCGTCGTGCGGCGGCGTGTTCGACAACTACGCGATCGTGCAGGGCTCCGACCAGGTGGTGCCGATTGACGTCTACGTGCCGGGCTGCCCGCCGCGCCCGGAGGCGGTCATCTACGGCATCGTCCAGCTGCAGAAGAAGATCGACGCCACGAAGCTGAGGGCGTAGACACATGGACGCCCAAGCGATCATCGACCTGCTGACCCCGCTCGTGCCCGGCGCCGTCCTGTCGCCGTGCTCCGGCGGCGCCGACGCCGACGCCACGCCGGCCATCTGGACCTCGGCCGCGGACATCGTGCCCGTGTGCTTCGCGCTGCGCGACACGCCCGGCCTCGAGTTCCATGCCTTCTCGAACGCCACCGCGGTGGACTACCACCCGCGCCGCACGCCGCGCTTCGACATGGTCTACCACGTCGTCTCGCCGCACCGGCGCGCGCGGCTGCGGGTGAAGGCGCAGCTCGGGCTCGACCAGCCGATCGCCTCGGTCACGGCCGTGTGGGCGGGGGCCGGCTGGTGTGAGCGCGAGATCTACGACTTGTTCGGCATCGTGTTCGACGGCCACGCCGATCTGCGCCGGCTCATGATGACCGAGGACTGGGAAGGCCATCCGCTGCGGAAGGACTACCCGGTGCAGGTGCGCAAGGACGCACAGACGTACATGCCGCTGCAGGTCACCGCAGAGGAGTTCCGGGCGAACATGGAACGCGATCGCTACTCGCGAACGCGCGCCAAGTAAGGGGATGACAGGACTGGAGCCGGCGCGCCGGAAGCTGGTGGTCGACACGCTGTTGTCGGCCGCTCGTGTCCACGAAGCGCTGGCGCACGGTCCGGCCGCGACGGTGATTGCCGATGCGGGCGCGTTGCTCGTCAGCGTGCTCGCCGGGGGTGGACAGGTGCTGGTGTTCGGCAACGGCGGCAGCGCCGCCGACGCGCAGCACTTCGCGGCGGAGCTGGTCGGGCGGTTCGTGCGCCCGCGGCGCGGCTGGCCGGCGGTGGCGCTCACGACCGACACGAGCGTGCTCACGGCGGTGGCCAACGACTCCGGGTTCGAGCTGGTGTTTGCGCGTCAGGTCGAGGCCCTCGGACGGGCCGGCGATCTGGCGGTGGGGATTTCGACGAGCGGGGCCTCGCCCAACGTGGTGCGGGGGCTCGAAGCGGCGGGTCGGCGGGGGCTGCGGACGATCGCGCTCACGGGGAATGACGGCGGGGCGGCGGGCCGCAGCGCCGAGGTGCATGTGAACGTCCCGGACGCGGTGACGGCGCGGGTGCAGGAAGCGCACGCCACGGTGCTGCACCTGCTCTGCGCCATCGTGGACCAGGAACTGGAAGGCTGAGGATGGCGGAATTTCGCACCGAAACGATGACCGTCAACATGGGGCCCCAGCATCCCAGCACACACGGCGTGCTGCGGCTCGTGCTCGAGCTCGACGGCGAGACGGTCGTCTCCGTATCCCCGACCATCGGCTTCCTGCACACCGGCATCGAGAAGACCGCCGAGCAGAAGAAGTGGCAGCAGGTGATTCCGCTGGTCGAGCGCATGGACTACCTGGGCCCGCAGTCGAACAGCCTGGCCTACTGCCTCACGGTGGAGAAGCTGCTCGGCCTCGAGGTGCCGCAGCGCGTGAAGGATCTCCGCGTGCTGATCGCGGAACTGCAGCGCCTGAGCAGCCATCTCGTGTGGTTCGGCACGCACGGCATGGAGATCGGCGCCATCACGGTGATGCTCTACGCGTTCCGTGAGCGCGAGATCCTGATGAACCTGAACGAGATGCTCGCCGGGTTCCGGTTCTTCCCGAGCTACATCCGCGTCGGCGGCCTGCGCGAAGACATTCCGCGCGGCTTCAAAGAGGCGGTCACCGCGTTCCTCGATCGCTTTCCGGGCAAGCTCGACGAATACGAGACGATGCTCACGAAGAACCCGATCTGGCTCGAACGCACGCGCGGCGTCGGCATCATCTCGCTCGCCGACTGCTATCAGTGGGGCCTGTTCGGCCCGATTGCGCGCGCCGCCGGCGGCGACTACGACGTGCGCCGCGCCTTCCCCTACTCGGGCTACGAGACCTACAAGTTCGACGTCATCGGGGCCAGCAACGGCGATGTCTACGACCGTTACATCACGCGCGTGGCCGAGATGCGCGAGAGCGTCAAGATCTGCCGGCAGGCGCTCGAGCGGATCGACCCGGTGGGCGACTGGCAGGTGGCCGACCGCAAGGTAGCGCCGCCGCCCAAGGACGAGGTCTACACCGAGATGGAGGCCCTGATTCAGCACTTCCTGATCTACTCGCAGGGCTTCAGCGTGCCGGCCGGCGACGCCTACGTGCCCATCGAAGGGCCGCGCGGCGAGCACGGGTGCTATATCGTTTCCGACGGTTCGAACCGGCCGTGGCGCGTGCACATGCGCTCGCCGAGCCTGATGGCCAGTCAGGCGCTGCACAAGTTCGTCGTGGGCGGGATGATCGCGGACGTGGTCGCGGTGATTGGCTCGCTCGACGTGGTGATGGGAGACGTGGATCGATGAGTTTTCATCCCGCGATGCCGTACGGCACCGAGCGGTGGCATCGCTCGGAGCGCAAGACGCTGCCCGAGGGCCCCGAGTTCGCCTTCACGGTCGAGCGGCGCGCCGAGTTCGAACGCCTGGCCGCGCAGTATCCGCCCGAGCACCGGCGCGCGTCGGTGCTCTACGCGCTCTATCTGGCGCAGGACCAGCAGGGCTACATCACCAACAACGCGACCCGTCATGTCGCCGAGGTGGTCGGCATCACGACCGCCGACGTCGAAGACGTGGTCAGCTACTACGTGATGTTCCACCGCAACCCGGTGGGCACCTACGTGTTGCAGGTGTGCACGACCCTGTCATGCGCGCTGGCCGGCGCCGAGCGCGTGGTCGAGCGGCTGGAACAGGTGCTCGGCATCTCGGCCGGGCAGACCGACGCGTCGGGCATGTTCACGATCATGCCGATGGAATGCCTGGGTGCATGCGACCAGGCGCCGGTCGTGATGGTGAACAACGAGCACTGGCACGAGTGCCTGCAGCCCGAACAGGTGCCGGCCTTCATCGACGGCATGCGCGCGAACGGTCTGAAGGCGCTCAGCGGCTGCCACCTCGACGTGGAGACGCGCAGCGACGCGGCAGGGAAGTCGACCGTGCCGGTGCAGCCCGCGTCGGTGAGCGGCTATGAACCGGTCCTCACGAAGTACGCGTTCACGCCGGGCGGCAACACGCTCGAGCACTACCTCGCGCATCAGCAGGGCTACGAGGGCTTGAAGAAAGCCCTGGCGATGACGCCCGATCAGGTGGTTGAAATCGTGAAGGCCTCGGGCCTGCGGGGCCGCGGCGGCGCTGGCTTCCCCACCGGACTCAAGTGGCAGTTCGTCGACAAGAAGTCGCCGAAGCCCAAGTACATCGTGTGCAACGCCGACGAGAGCGAGCCGGGCACGTTCAAGGACCACCTGCTGATGGAGCGCAATCCCCACCTGCTCGTGGAAGGCTGCCTCATTGGCTGCCATGCGATTGGCTCGCACACCGCCTACATCTACGTTCGCGGCGAGTTCTATCACCTGTTCGCGCCGCTGCAGAAGGCGATCGACGACGCGCGCGCCGCCGGCTATCTCGGGAAGGACGTGCTCGGCAGCGGGTGGAACTGCGAGGTCTACCTGCACCGGGGCGCCGGCGCCTACGAAGCGGGTGAAGAGACGGCGCTACTCGATTCGCTCGAAGGCAAGCGGGCGCAGCCGCGTTTCAAGCCGCCCTTTCCGGCAGTGGCCGGGCTGTGGGGCTGCCCGACGGCGGTGAACAACGTCGAGACGCTGTGCAACGCGCCGCTCGTCATGACGCGCGGCCCCGAGTGGTTCGCGGCGCTCGGCCCCGAGAAGAACGGCGGGCCGAAGCTGTTCTGCGTGAGCGGCCAGGTGAAGCGGCCGGGGGTGTTCGAAGCGCCCATGAAGGTGTCGCTCGGGGAACTGATCAACGACTACGCTGGCGGCATGCGCGACGGCCACACGATGAAGGCCGTGATTCCCGGCGGCTCATCGGTGCCCATCCTGCTGCCCGATCAGATCGACATCCCGGCCAGCTTCGACGATGTGCAGCGGGCCGGCTCGCTGCTCGGCTCGGCGGCCATCATGGTGCTCGACGACACCGTCGACATGGTGTGGCTGGCGGAGAACCTGCTGCACTTCTACCGCCACGAGTCGTGCGGCAAGTGCACGCCGTGCCGCGAGGGCACCGACTGGCTCTACCGCCTGCTGCACCGCATGCTCGGCGGCGAAGGCTCGGAGCGCGACATCACCCTGCTCAAGAGCGTGGCCGACCAGATCAACGGCAAGACGCTGTGCGCCTTCGGCGATGCGGCCGCCACGCCGGTGCTCACCACGCTGAAGTTGTTCAAGCACGAATACGAGGTCTACGCGCGCGGGGAAAAGCCCGCCGCCGCCGACTACCGCGCCAGCTCGCCGGCCGGCGCGCATCACTAAGACAGGGAGCCGAGGCACCGACGTCATGCTCGAAACCCTCATGTGGCCGCTACGCCCACCGCAGAACTGGTGGGTCGCCTACGCGACGCTCGTCGGTGTGATCTTCATGGCGCTGCAGATCTCTGCGGCGGTGATGGTGTATTTCGAGCGTAAGGTGTCCGCCTGGATGCAGCAGCGCTACGGCCCATGGCTGGTCGGGCCGGCCGGCGTGTTGCAGCCGATCGCCGACATCGTGAAGCTCTTCTTCAAGGAAGAGCTGCAGCCCAAGGCCGCCGACAAGCTGCTGTTCTCGCTGGCGCCGATCATCTCGGTGGCGGCGTGTTTCGTCGCCTTTGCGCCGGTGCCGTTCGGTGCGACGACCACGTTCTTCGGCTGGCTCGACGAGCCACTCGCGCTCCAGATCGCCGACTTGAACGTGGGCGTGCTCGCGTTCTTTGCCGTGTCGTCGCTGGGCGTCTACGGCATCGTGCTCGCGGGCTGGGCGAGCAATTCGAAGTACTCGCTGCTCGGCGGCTTGCGCAGCTCGGCGCAGATGATCAGCTACGAGCTGGCCTACGGCATGGCCCTGGCCACCATCGTGCTGCTGGCCGGGTCGATGTCGTTCCGCGAGATCGTCGACGCGCAGGCCGGCTACTACTTCGGGATGATCCCGCGCTGGAACGTGTTTGCCGTGTTCCCGTTCGGACTCGTGGCGTTCCTGCTGTTCTTCACGGCCGGCGTCGCCGAGACCAACCGCGCGCCGTTCGACTTCCCCGAAGCCGAACAGGAACTCGTGGCCGGCTACCACACCGAGTACAGCTCGATGCGCTTTGCCATGTTCTTCATGGCCGAGTACATCAACATGGTCACGGTGTCGGCCGTGGCGGTGAACCTCTTCCTGGGCGGCTGGCACGGCCCGTTCCTGTCGCCCGCCTACGGCTGGATCTGGTTTCTCATCAAGCTGGCGGTGCTGCTCTTCATCTACCTGTGGCTGCGTTGGACGCTGCCGCGCGTGCGCTACGACCAGCTGATGTCGCTCGGCTGGAAAGTGATGCTGCCACTAGCGACCGTGAATCTGCTGGTCGTGGCAGCGGGGGTGCTCGCCTTTGGCCTTTGATCTGCTTCTCTTCTATTTCTTCGCGGCCATCACCGTGGGCGGCTCGCTGCTGGTCGTCGCCCAGCGCAACCCGATCTACAGCGTGGTCTCGATCGTGGCGGCGTTCTGCGGCCTGTCGGGCCTCTACGTGCTGCTCGAGGCACCGTTTGTCGCGGTGGTGCAGATCATCATCTACGCTGGCGCCATCCTGGTGCTCTTCCTCTTCACCGTGATGCTGCTCAACGCCTCGCGCGAAGACGCGGCGGAGTGGGATCGTTCCCATCCCTACTACCGGCCGGGCCCGACCCGCGTGGGCGTCGTGCTCGCCGTGATGCTGCTCGGGCAACTCGCCTGGGTGGTCTCGCGCATCCCGGAGCTGCAGGCCGGCGTCGGTGACGCGGCCCCGGCGGCTTCGAGCGTGCGGCTGCTTGGCCGCGTGCTCTTCACCGATTACATGTTCGCCTTCGAAGTCACCTCCATCCTGATCATCGCGGCGATGGTCGGCGCCGTGGTGCTCGCGGGAAAGCGGGGAAACTGAGCCATGGTCCCCATCGGCCACTACCTGATTCTCTCGGGCCTGCTCTTTGCCATCGGCACGGCCGGCGTGTTCCTGCGCCGCAACGTCATCACGCTGCTGCTCTCGGTGGAAGTGATGCTGAACGCCGTGAACCTGACGTTCGTCGCCTTCGGCCGGCAGTTCGGCACGGTCGACGGGCAGATCATCACCTTCTTCGTGATGACCGTAGCCGCGGCCGAAGCGGCCGTCGGTCTGGCCATCGTCATCGCCCTTTTCCGCCATCGGGAATCGCTCAGTCCCGAAGCGTTCACGAACCTCAAGTGGTGACGCCGTGCTCGCCCTGATCCCGCTCTTCCCGTTCCTCGGCTTCCTGGTCAACGCCGTCCTCGGCCGGCGTCTGCCCAAGGCGGTCTCCGGCGGTCTGGCCTGCGCCGCGATGCTCGCGGCCTTCGCCGTGGCGCTCGCCCAGGTGATGGCGCTCGCGGCGCTGCCGCCCGAGAGCCGCGAAATCAGCCACACCGTGTTCACGTGGATCAAGTCGGGCGACTTCGCGCTCGACCTGACCTTCCGGCTCGACCCGCTGTCGGCCCTGATGATTCTCGTGATCACCGGCATCGGCTCGCTCATCCACATCTACTCCACGGCCTACATGCACGAGGAGACCGACAGCGACTTCGCGCGGTTCTTCTCGTACCTGAACCTGTTCGTGTTCTTCATGCTGCTGCTCGTGCTCGGCTCGAACTTCCTCGTGATGTTCGTGGGCTGGGAGGGCGTGGGCCTCTGTTCCTACCTGCTCATCGGCTTCTACTACGTGAAGAAGTCGGCGGGCGACGCGGCCAAGAAGGCCTTCATCGTCAACCGCGTCGGCGACTATCTGTTCGTGCTCGGCGCCTTGCTGGCGTTCGTCACGTTCGGGTCGTTCGACTTCCAGATCATCGCGGCCAAGGCCACGGCGATGCCACCCGAAGTGGCCTTCGGCACGCTGAGCCTGATCACGCTGCTGCTCTTCGGCGGCGCCACCGGCAAGTCGGCGCAGATTCCGCTCTACACCTGGCTGCCCGACGCCATGGAAGGCCCGACGCCGGTGTCGGCGCTGATTCACGCGGCCACCATGGTGACGGCGGGCGTCTACATGATCGGCAGGAACGCAGTGCTCTTCGAGCACGCGCCGATCACGCTCGGCGTGATTGCCGCCGTGGGCGCGGCCACCGCGCTCTTTGCCGGCACCATCGGCCTGGTGCAGAACGACATCAAGCGCGTGCTGGCGTATTCCACGGTGTCGCAGCTCGGCTACATGTTTCTCGCCATGGGCGTGGGCGCGTTCGGCGCCGGCGTGTTCCATCTCTACACGCACGCGTTCTTCAAGGCCTGCCTGTTCCTCGGCTCCGGCGCAGTGATTCATGCGCTGCACGGCGAGCAGGACATCCGTCACATGGGCGGCCTGAAGAAGGGTCTGCCAATCACCTACTGGACGTTCCTGATTGCGTCGATCGCGATTGCCGGCGTGCCCGGCCTGGCCGGCTTCTTCTCGAAGGACGAGATCCTGTTCGAGACCTTCGCACACGGCCACCAGGTGCTGTGGGTGATGGGCGTCGTGACCTCGCTGCTCACGGCCACCTACATGTTCCGGCTCGTGTTCCTGACCTTCCACGGGGAGCGGCGATCGGCGCCGGCAACGGCGAGCCACGGTCACGCCGCTGCGCACGACCATGCCCATGGGCACGACGATCACGCCGCCCAGGGACATGGCGGCGGTCACGGCGGGGGACCCCTGCACGATGCGCCGCCGGCGATGGCGATTGTGCTCATCGTGCTGGCCCTTGGGTCGGTGCTGGCCGGCTATCTCGGCGTGCCCCATGCCCTGGGCGGCCACAACTCGCTGGCCGAGTGGCTGAAGCCGTCGTTCGCCGCGACCTCGACAGCGCTGGCCGAATGCAACGTGCCGGTGTCGCTGCCGGGCGCTCCGGCGGGCATGACGATGGCGGAATGCGCGCCGGGCGACGCCGTACCCGCCGTGGCCTCGGCCGCGCAGACCGCAGGCGAACTGGCGATTCCGGCGTCGGCACAGGCGGCCGACGCGCACGAGGCGCCGGCCGACCTAGGACACGGCGCGGCGGGTGAAGAGGACAAGACGCAGCTCGAACTGACGCTCATGGGCGTGTCCTCGCTGATCGCGCTCCTGGGCATCGGCCTCGCCGCGTTCCTGTGGTTGAAGAACCCGCAGATTCCGGCGTCGATGGCGGCCCGTTTCCCTGGCCTGCACAAGCTGCTGCTCAACAAGTACTACGTCGATGAAATCTACGATGCGGCCATCGTGCATCCGATCCAGACGGCCTCGTCGCAGGGCCTGTGGAAGGTGGCCGACACCAGGATCATCGATGGCGCGGTCAACGTGACGGGCTACCTCGTGGCGGGCGTGAGCGCCGTGCTGCGGCTGTTCCAGACCGGGTCGGTGCGCAGCTACGCCGCGTCCACGTTCGTGGGCGTCGTGGTGATTCTCGGCTACTACCTGTGGAGATGATGGTGACTGGTGTGCCGATCCTGACGCTGCTCATCGCGCTGCCCATCGTGGGCTCGCTGCTGCTGCTGGCGCTGCCCAATCGCGACGGCGCCAAGGACCAGACCATGCGTCTGGGCGCGCTGGCCATCTCGCTCGTGACGTTCCTGCTGTCGCTGGTTCTGTGGGCCTCGTTCGATCAGTCGGCCGCGGCGCCGGCCTTCCAGTTCGTGGAACGCCACAGCTGGATTCCCACGTTCGGCATCGAGTACTACCTCGGCCTCGACGGCATCAGCCTGATGCTGGTCGTGCTCACCACGTTCCTCACGCCGATTGCACTGCTCTCGGGCTGGGAAGGCATTCACGAACGCGTGAAGGAGTTCTCGATCTTCATGCTGCTGCTCGAAGCGGCGCTGATCGGCGTGTTCCTGTCGCTCGACCTGTTCCTGTTCTACGTGTTCTGGGACGTCGTGCTCATCCCGATGTATTTCCTGATCGGCATCTGGGGTTACGACCAGCGCCTCTACGCGTCGATCAAGTTCCTGCTCTACACCATGGCCGGCAGCGTGCTGATGCTGGTGGCCATCATCGGCACGGCGTGGCTGCACCAGCAGGCGACCGGGCAGTACTCGTTCGACCTGCTGAAGCTCTACGAGCTGCGCGTGCCCGACCACCTGCAGTACTGGTTCTTCCTGGCCTTCGCCGTGGCGTTCGCCATCAAGGTGCCGCTCTTCCCGTTCCACACCTGGCTGCCCGACGCGCACGTGCAGGCGCCGACGCCCGGCTCGGTCATCCTGGCGGGTGTGATGCTGAAGATGGGCGCCTACGGGCTGCTGCGCTTCGCCTTCCCGATGTTCCCGGAAGCGGCGCTCGCCTTTGCGCCGCTGCTCGCCACGCTGTCGGTGATTGCCATCGTCTACGGCGCGCTCGTGGCCATGGTGCAGCCCGACATGAAGAAGCTGGTGGCCTACTCGTCGGTGAGCCACATGGGCTTCGTGGTGCTCGGCATCGCGGCCATGAACGTGCAGGGCCTGCAGGGCGCCTCCTACCAGATGCTGGCCCACGGCGTGAGCACGGGCGGCCTGTTCGCGCTGGTCGGCATGCTCTCCGACCGCCGCCACACGCGCCTCATCAGCGAATTCGGCGGATTGAAGAGCGTGATGCCGCGGCTCACCGCCGCGTTCCTCATCATCACGCTGGCGTCGGTCGGCCTGCCCGGCATGAACGGCTTCATCGGCGAGTTCCTGATTCTGCTCGGCGCGTTCCGCTGGGAGCCGCGCTTCGTGGTCGTGGCTGGACTGGGCGTGATCCTGTCGGCGGTCTACATGCTCTGGCTGTTCCAGCGCGTCTACACCGGGCCGATCACCAATCCCGAGAACCGCCACCTGAAGGACCTGAGCGTGCGCGAATGGGCCGTGATTGGCCCGCTCTGCGCCATCTCGATTCTGATGGGCGTCGTGCCCAATCTCTTCCTGGCGCCGATGGAGCCGGCCGTGACGCGGATCGTGCAGCGCATGGAATCGCGCGAGCCGATGCGGGTGGATGCCGGATGGCGTTCCTGGTTTGCCGGCGCGCCTGCGCCGGCTGCGGCGCGCGTCAACGCCGGCGAGGGGCAGTAGATGTTCAACAGCGCGTTTGACGCCGTCGTCCCGATGGTCTGTGTCGCCCTGGCCGGGCTGTTCGCCCTGCTGGCCGAGGCCTTCCGCGCCAAGGGCGAGCGGATGCCGATCGGTGGGCTGGCCGTGATCGGCCTGCTCGGCGCGGGCGTGGCCTCGGTGCTGCTCTGGGATCGCAACGCCTCGAGCTTCGGCGTGGTCACGGCCGACAACTTCTCGCTCTTCGTGAATCTGGTTCTCGTCGTGGTCGGCCTGCTGACGGTGCTGTTCTCGTCGCAGACGCTCGAGCGCGATGGTCTGCCGGTGGGCGAGTACTACGCGCTCGTGCTGTTCGGCCTCGTGGGCATGATGCTGATGGCGCAGGCCACCGACCTGCTGCTCATCTTCCTGGCGCTCGAGACCATGTCGATTGCCGTCTACGTGCTCACCGGCCTGCGGCGCGATCAGACCAACGCCACCGAAGCGGCCTTCAAGTACTTCCTGCTCGGCGCCTTTGCCAGCTCATTCTTCCTCTACGGCATTGCCTTCATCTACGGCGTGACCGGCACGACTCACCTTGAACCGGCTGGTGCGGCCATTGCGGCCCAGTCGATGGCGGCGAACCCGATGCTGCTCATCGCCGTGGGCCTGCTCATCGTCGGCTTCGGGTTCAAGATCGCGGCCGTGCCGTTCCACATGTGGTCGCCCGATGCCTACGAAGGCGCGCCAACCGTGGTTACCGGATTCATGTCCACGGGTGTGAAGGCGGCGGCGGTTGCGGCCTTCGCGCGCGTGTTCCTCTCGGCGCTGGGCCCGATGGTGGCCGACTGGACGCCGGTGCTGTGGGTCATTGCGGTCGCGACCATGGTGGTCGGCACGGTCGTGGGCGTGTCGCAGACCAGCCTGAAGCGCATGCTCGCGTATTCGAGCATCGCGCACGCCGGCTATCTGCTCGTGGCCATCATCGCCGCCAACGACATGGGCAAGGCGTCGCTGCTCTTCTACCTGGCGTCGTACGCGGTCACCAACCTGGGCGCCTTCGGCGTGATTGCGCTGCTCGGCTCGCGCGAGCACGCCAACGACGACTTGCGCGACTACGCCGGGCTAGCGCGTTCGCATCCGGCGCTCGCCTTGCTGATGACGGTGTTCCTGCTGTCGCTCGGCGGCTTCCCGCCAACCGCCGGCTTCATCGCCAAGTGGTACACCTTCAGTGCGGCCGTGAGTGCCGGCTACTACGGCCTGGCCATCATCGGCATGTTGTCGAGCGTGGTGTCGGTCTACTTCTATCTACGTATCGTCGTCATGATGTACATGTCGGAGCGGGACGCGCGTCCCGTGCCGCCGCAGATTTCCGGACTGGCCATGGCAGGTCTGGTGGCGTCGGTGCTCGCGGTGCTCTACCTGGGCGTGCTGCCGGCACAGATGATCGCGTGGGCGGAGCAGTCGATCTCGACGATCTTCTAGGCGGGTCCCGGATCTCGGGTCTCGGAGGTTGCGGACACGGGGAGTGGACACGGCCAAGGGCGTGACCTACGCCTGCGTGCCGCTTACGAGGAGGCTCTCGTGCGAAACATCGCTCTCGCTCTCGTGCTCGCCGCCCTGCTTCTGCCGACTGCCGCCACGCCCGTCCGCGCACAGAGCCGGGCCACGTCGGCGGCTCCGGTCTATGTTGCCTACTACTGGCGGGCGAAGCCCGACAAGTTGGCCGACTACAGTGCCTACATCACCGGAACGGCGGAGAAGATCGACGAGGACGCGCGGAAGGCTGGCGCCTTCGTCGAGGTGAAGACCGTGCTGGCCATGCGTCCGGCTGACGGACCAGCGCCCGACTGGACCCACTTGCGGATCTTCACGCTCGCCACCATGGCGGCCGTGGAGCAACTGTCAGGTGCGCTCGACGCCGCGACGACCAGGGTCGTGCCAGACGAAGCGCAGCGGAAGGCCAACTCCGCGCGCTCCGCTGGGCTGCGCGACTTCGTGCGGCGGGAAGTCTGGACGACGTTGCGCTAGAGCTAGACGGGCGTGCTGGACGTGAGCAGCTCGCGCAGCCCGCGTCCTTCGTCTTCCGAGACCGTACGCAGGTCCAGCACGACGGCGTCATCCTGAATCCGCGCGATCACCGGGGTGTCGAGAGCCCGCAGCCACGCGTCGAGACGATCTGCGCTCCAGCCTGGCCACGCGATCCGCAGCAGAGCCGTGGGCACTGTGACCCCTGGCGCGCTGCCGCCGCCGATCGCTGATGCCCCTTCGACCACCGACGTGGTCCAGTCGCCTGTCCGCAACTCCGCTGCCATCGCCACAGCCCGGGCCCGCACGATGTCGAGCGGCGCATGCAGCATGCGCAGCACTGGCACCTCGTCGTGGGCGCGGCCGGACCAGTGGTCGAGCAGCGTGCCTTCGAGTGCGGCATAGGTCAGCTTGTCAACGCGCAGGGCGCGCATGAGCGGATGCGTGCGCAAGCGCTCGATGAGCACCTTCCTGCCCAGCACGATGCCGGCCTGCGGGCCGCCCAGCAGCTTGTCGCCGCTGATCGATACGAGATCCACGCCCGCCTCCAGTGACGCCTGCACCGTGGGTTCCCACGGCGAGGCCGCGTCGAGGTTGCCGGCGCCCAGATCCTCGGCGACCGGCACGCCGCAGGCTCGTCCGGCAGCCACCAGATCGGCCAGCGCAGGGCGTTCGGTGAAGCCTTCGATGCGGAAATTCGAGGGGTGCACGCGCAGGAACAGGGCCGTCTTCACACTCGCGGCTGCGGTGTAGTCGGCGACGCGTGTGCGATTGGTCGTACCTACTTCGCGCAGGATCGCGCCCGACTGCGCCATCACGTCTGGCACCCGGAAGCCGCCGCCAATCTCCACGAGCTCGCCGCGCGAGATCAGCACCTCGCGTCCACGGGCCAGGCCCGCGAGGATCAGCATCATGGCGGCGGCGTTGTTGTTCACGACCACCGCGGCTTCGGCCCCGGTCAGCGCCGTAAGCAGCGGCTCGGCGTGCACCGCGCGCGAGCCGCGGCTACCCGTGGCCAGGTCGTACTCGAGCGTGGCGTAGCTGCGAGCGACCGTGGTCACGCGCTCGAGCGCCCGCCTCGAGAGGGGCGCGCGGCCAAGGTTGGTGTGCACGACGACGCCCGTAGCATTGATCACCGCTCGGAGCGAGCCGCGCGTGGCGGCCGCGAGTCGCGCTCCCGCGTCGGCCATGATCGCGTCGGCCCCGGCGCCTGGCTCGACCAGCTGCCCGGCCGCCAGCGCGGCCCTCAGCGTGGCCGCGGCGTCACGCAGCGCCGCCGCCAGTGCCTCGCGTCCGAAGCGCGCCTCGAGGGCGCGTCCATCGACACGCTGACGGAGCTGCTCGATCGAAGGGATTGCGCGGAATTCGGCCATCGGCGGCGTCTTGCGGGTGCTGGCGGTTCAGGATACCATCACCGTCTCACGCGTTCGCGTCCCCCGCGAACGTGTTCCGGTATGCCCGACCAGCCCGCTGCAGCCCCCACGACGCCGACGCGCCGCCCACTCGAGCGGTTCTGGCCGTACGTCGAGCTGGCCGAAGAGCCCTCGCACGACGAGCTCGCCGCGCTCGATCCCGATCTGCATGCCGCGCTCTTCGGTCCACGCGACGTGCCGTTCTCGCTCACGCTGGTCTTCGCGCCCTTCGACGGCGACGGCTACGCCGCTGCCCTCACGCGCGCCCAGGCCTCGGCGGAATATCGCGACGTCGGCACTGGCGCGGCCCGCCGCCACCGCGCCCGCTTCTTCACGGCCGACGCCGCACGCCTGCGCGATCTCTACAGCCTCGTCGGCCACCTGCCAGAGACGGAGGTGCTGATCGACGATCGGCCCGTGCCGTATGCGCGCGAGCTGTGGCTCCCGCTCCTCTGGTTCCAACTCCTACGGTAATCCCGTGGCGCCGCCGACCACTGAATTCGATCGCCAGTTGCGGGAGCTCGAAGCCGAGATCAAGCGGCTCGAGGTCGAGTACAACCTGTTCTTCGCCGGGCGTCTGGCGAAGTTGCCGTGGGACACCCGCGCGCGCGTCGAAGGGCTGGTCAAGCGCTACGACCGCATGGCGATTCAGAACACGGCAGAGCGGTTCCGCTTTCAGGGCCTGCAGTCGCGCTACAGCGCGTTCTGCGAATTGTGGGAACGGAATCTCAAGACGCGGGAAGGCGGCCGCTCGGCGCCGCGCGGGCGCAGCGGCTACACCGAACCGAGTCCCGCACCGCGGGCGCCGACCCCCGAGGCGTCACGCGAGGCGGCGGACCCGTCGCGCGCCTCGGTCATGTCGCTGCGCGACACGGAAGCCCAGGCCGACAAGGTGAGGGCGCTGCACGAGCAGTTGAATGCGGCGCGCCGTCAGGCCGGCGAGGGCGACGTGCCGTTCGAGCGCTTCCAGGAAGTGGTGCGGGCGCAGGTGTCGAAACTGGGCAAGGACGGCGCCGAGGTGGCGTTCAAGGTGTCGGTGAAGGACGGCCGCGTCGCGTTCACGGCCAAGCCGACGACGGCGCACGGTGATGACGAGTGAGGGAGAGGAGCGGGGCAGGCAGGACGAACGGGGCTGGTGCGCACGAACCGGCGCCAGTCTTGCGACCGGCGCCGGATGAAATCAGTGGTTCAGACGAGCTGGACGTTGCCGGCCTGGGGTCCCTTCGGACCATCGACGATCTCGAACTCGACACCCTGGCCCTCTTCGAGGGAGCGGAAGCCGGAGCCCTGAATCGCCGAGTAGTGGACGAACACGTCGCTGCCGCCTTCGCGCTCGATGAAGCCGTAGCCCTTGGCGTTGTTGAACCACTTGACTTTGCCTGTGATACGCATCGTTCTTGTTCCTAGCTTGCTGTGGCTTTCGCCACCTTTCGACCGGACTCCAGCCCCGAGACCGGTGCCAGAGCCACAAAAAAAGGCTGCGCGTTCGCAGCCTTCTGCGTGCCCCTCGTGGGGTACCGCACACGGATGATACAAACGTGTGTCTTCAAGTGTCAATGCCCGTCTCCTGGTTTCTTTCCGTAGTTTCACGTTTTCGCTTTTGATTTGCCTTCCGGACGAACCGAGGATGTAGCGGTATGCGGCGAGCGTTGTTGAGCGTGTCCGATAAATCTGGTCTGGTTGACTTCGCGCGAGGTCTGACGGCGCGCGGCTTCGAACTCGTCTCCACCGGCGGCACGGCGGCGGCCATCGCCGCGGCGGGACTGCCGGTGACGAACGTGTCGGCGGTGACGGGATTCCCCGAGATGATGGACGGCCGCGTGAAGACGCTGCACCCGGCCATCCACGGCGGCATCCTGGCGCGCCGCCACGATGCTCATGACCTGGCGGCGGCCGCGGGCGCGGGCATCGGCCTGATCGACGTGGTGGTCGTGAACCTCTATCCGTTTGCCCGCACGGCCAGAAATCCCGCCGCCACCTTCGACGAGCTCATCGAGAACATCGACATCGGCGGGCCGAGCCTGGTGCGGGCCGCGGCGAAGAACTTCCGCGACGTGATCGTCGTGGTCGACCCGGCCGACTACGGCGCGGTGCTGGCCGCCCTCGACGAAGGCGGACCGTCTCAAGCCGCGCGCTTCGACCTGGCACGGCGGGCCATCGCCCACACGGCGGCCTACGACACGACCATCGCCGAGGTGCTCGACACGATTCAGTTCGACGGCGGCACGCCCGCGCGCGGACCCGCCCAGCTCGCGCCGGCGCGGCTGGTCGTCGACGCCGCCAAGGTGCGCGACCTGCGCTACGGTGAAAACCCGCATCAGGCGGCGAGCTGGTACGCGGTCGGCGCAGGCCACGGCCTGGGACGGCCTGAGGTGATCCAAGGCAAGGAGCTGTCGTACACGAACCTGCTCGATCTGGACGCGGCGGCCCGCATCGCGCTCGAGTTCGAGGAACCGGCGGCGGTCGTGATCAAACACACCAATCCGTGCGGCGTCGCGACCGGCGCGAACGCGGTCGAGGCCTATGAGCGGGCGCGCGATGCCGACGCGTTGTCGGCCTTCGGTGGCATCGTGGGACTGAACCGCGCGGTCGACGCGGCGACGGCCGCGGCGCTCGTCTCGACCTTCATCGAGGCGGTCGTGGCACCGGCCGTCGATGCCGATGCGCGCGCTGTGCTCGCCACCAAGCCCAACCTGCGCGTGGTCGTGACCAGCACGGCGATGTTCTCCGGGGCAGTGTCGCCGGTGCTCGGTCGCGAGCTGCGATCGGTGCTGGGCGGACTGCTGGTACAGCAGCGGGACGCGGTCGACGAGGCGCGGCTGCCGTGGCCCAACAAGGCCGTGCGGGTCGTGAGCCGGCGTGCCCCGACCGCGGCGGAGTGGGACGCGCTGCGCTTTGCCTGGCGTGTCTGCGCTCACGTGAAGTCGAACACCGTGCTCTTCACCGACCGCGATCGCACCCGCGCGGTCGGCGCGGGGCAGATGAGCCGGGTCGATGCGGTGCGCGTGGCCACCATGAAGGCCAGCGGCTGGCACCTCACGGCGGGGGCGCTGCCCCTCGCCGGCACGGTCGCGGCGTCGGACGCGTTCTTCCCGTTTCGCGACGGGCTCGATGCCGTGGCGGCGACGGGCGCCACCGCCGTGGTGCATCCCGGCGGTTCGCTGCGTGATGCCGAGGTGATTGCCGCGGCCGACGAGCACGGCATGGCAATGGTGCTCACCGGGCGGCGGCACTTCCGCCACTGATCGAGCGCGTCCCGGGCGGGGCGGCGCGCGTGCTCAGAAGCGCGCGCGCAGTTCGTCGCTGGTCACGACCGCCGTGCCGAAGCGCGACACCACGATACCCGCCGCTTCGTTGGCGAGCCGCGCGGCTTCGGCCGACGTGGCACCCGCGGCCATGGCCGCGGCCAGCGTGGCCACCACCGTGTCACCCGCGCCGGTCACGTCCGACACCTCGCGCGCGGTGGCCGGCAAGTGTCCCTCGTGTGGCTGGTGCGACAGCCACAGCCCGTGCTCGCCCCAGGTCACCAGCACGCCGTCCACGCGCAGCGATTCACAGAGGCTGCGGGAGGCGCGGCGCGCGTCTTCGGCCGTGCGGATGCGCACCAGGCTGGCATCTTCGGCCTCGTGGTGGTTCGGGGTCAGCAACGTGGCTCCAGCGTAGAGCGCCATGTGCGGCACCTTGGGGTCGACCAGCACCGGGATGCCCAGGCGGTGTCCGGCCGCCACCACGTGCGCCATGAGTCGCCGGGTCACGACGCCCTTCACGTAGTCCGACACGACGATGGCCTGGGCGGTGGCCGCCGCCTCGTCGAAGCGCGCCACGAGCGCGTCTTCCACTTCGCCCGTCACGTCGTCCGCGCGCTCCACGTCGATGCGCGCCACCTGCTGATTGCGGGTCGTGGCCAGGCGGGTTTTGCGCGTCGTTGGCCGGGCCGGGTCGACAATCAGGCCATTGGCCGTGACCGCGCGGCCTTCGAGCAGGCCGCACAGCTCGGCCGCGGGCGGGTCGTCGCCAATCACGCCCACGAGCGTCACGGCGGCTCCAAGCGCCACGGCGTTGTGAGCCACATTGGCGGCACCGCCCGGCAGGCTGAACTCCCGCTCGAGCGCGATGATCGGCACCGGCGCTTCCGGGGAGATGCGGGTGACGCGGCCCACCATGAAGTGGTCGAGCATCACGTCGCCAACGACGACGATCCGGACGCCGGCCACGCGGTCGAGAATGGCGAGCGCCCGCTCGCGGGTCAGGGCCGGCAACAACGACGGGTGGGTCATGGCAAGCCGCCGTCCCGGTCGGCGGCAAAGGGTAGGGTGACGAGCACGAGGAAGAGCATCAGGAACTCGGAATCGCCGAAGTTGTACTCGAAGAGGCCCGCGGCAAGCATCGCTGCCACGGCGGCGAGTCCGCCGGCCGCGAGCGACGGATGACGCGTGCGCCGCAGCCCCCGCCACGTGCCGCGCGTGAGTGACGCCAGGAACCAGAGCCACACCGCGAGCGCCGGCAGGCCGCGCTCCGCGGCAATCTGCATCGGCACGTTGTGCAGGTGCGGGTTGTTGGGCTGCACCGCCCACGGCACACGGTAGCGCGGGTAGACGTGGGTGATCATGTCGGGGCCCACGCCCGTGAGCGGATGGTCGCGCACGATCGCCTGGCCTGCGTCGAGCATGGCGAACCGGTCGCGGTTGGTCGGGTCGTTGCGGTCGAACATCGAATAGACCCGGTTGGTGACGGCGGCCGGGGCCAGCGCGACGAGCACGGCCACGGCAATCGGCAGCAGGCCCACGAGGCGCCGGTCCTTCAGCAGGAACAGCGATCCGACGCCGGCCGACACCCCAACCCAGGCGCTGCGCGTGAAGGTCAGGCCCAGACCGGCGACCAGGGCCGGCATGACCAGCGCGGCCCAGACGCGGTCGCGGGCGTCGAACAGCAGCCGCGCGACCGAGGCGCAGATGACGAGCATCAAGGTGCCCGAATAGGTCATCCAGTGCGACAGGGTGCCCTGCGGACGGCGGCCGAGGTTGTCGTAGTTGAGCACGCCGTACTGCACGATGCCGACGAGCGCGCTGGCTGCGCCGACCGAGATGGCGATGGTGGCGAGCGTGCGGGCGCGGGCACCGCGGCCGAACTCGAACACGACCGGCACGAGCAGGAACAGCACGAGTTGCTTGGTGTCAGGCACGCTCACGGCAGGATCGCGCGACAGCGCGGCCGAGAGCAAGGTCAGGGCCGCGTAGACGGCGAGCGGCCAGGCGAAGCGGGGCAGCTCGGGCACGCCGGTGAGGCAGGCCCGCGCCACCCAGGCCAGCGCCGCGACGGCCACCGCCGTCTGGGCCCCGGCAATCGAGATCTGCAGCGCGGCCACCGCCGCGGCCAGGGCCCACCAACCCACGCGATCGAGCCGGTCGAGCGTGGCGGCGTGGCTGCCGGGGATGGCGAGTGACGTCACGGCGTGGCCTCCAGCACACGGCGGGCTGCGGCCAGCACGTTCTCCGGTGTGAGCGCGGTGAGGCACCGGAAGTCGCCGTGCACGCACACCCGCTGGTGGCACGGCCGGCAGGCCAGCGGGCCGGGTTGCACCGCCGCCGCGCGGTCGGGATGCGCGCGCCACGGCTGCGACCGCTCGGGCAACGTCGGGCCGAAGAGCGCCACGATCGGCACAGCGGTCGTGGCCGCCACATGGAGCGGTCCGGAATCGCCTCCGATGAACAGTTCAGCGCGCGACATGATGGCGTGGAGTTCCTCGAGCGACGGCTCGCCGCAGCGCACGATCGCTGCCGCCGCCGCGCCCGCGTGGCGCGCGGCCTCGTCGGCCACCGCAGCGGCGGCGTCCGCCTCGGAAGGTCCGGCCGTGATCATAATGCGCCGGCGGCCATCTTCACGAGCCAGCGTCGCGGCCACGCGGGCGAACGACTCGCGCGGCCAGCGCCGGAAGGGATTGCTCGCGCTCACGTGCATGACGACCAGGCGGGCATCGGCCGGCACGCCCGCCGCACTGAGCCGGGCGGCGGCGCTGGCCTGGGCCGCGGGTCCAGCGACCATCTCCACCGCGTCCACCGCCGGATCGGGCGGACCGATGCCGAGCGGCGTGAGCAGATCCCACTGGTTCAACACGGAATGACGCGGCGGGGTGAGCGACGGATGCCACGGCGCCCGCGTGGTGTAGCAGCCACGGCGTCCCGGAATGTCGTAGCCAATGCGTTGCGGGGCGCCGGTGGCGCGCACGAGCCAGGCACTGCGCGGGCCGCCATGGAAGTCGAGCGCCACCTGGTAGCGCTCGCGGCGCAGCCGGCGCGCCAGCGTCAGGTCGTAGAACAGGCGAGCCAGGCCGCGCGGCCGGGCCACCTCGATGACGGTGTCCAGATGCGGATTGTGCCGCACGATCGGCGCGGCGTCGGCTTCGACCAGATAGTCGAGGCGCGCGTGCGGGAAGTGGCGGCGGAGCGCCCTGATGGCCGGCGTCGTGAACACGACGTCACCGACCAGCCGCAGCCGCACGAGCAGGATCTTCAGGGCTCGACCGTCGCCTCGTCGAGCAGCATCACCGGGATGTCGTCTTTGATGGGATACACACGGTGGCAGGTGGCACACTTCAATGCGGCACCATCGCGCACCAGCACGACCGGCGTCTTGCAGGCCGGGCACGCCAGGATCTCGAGCAACTCCGCGTCAATGGGCATCGTGAACTCCGCCGGACGAGTATAGCGCGCACGTTGCGTCGGTCGTTTACATCCTCCGGAAATATGAAAAGATGCAAGGCATGACGCTCGCCCTCGCCGTCCTTGCGCTGCTCGTGGTCGCCGGTGAGCCCGGTGCGGCGCAGGAGCCCCCGACCGCGCCGGCCCCGGCGGCGCGACGCCCCGCGAATGCCGCAGCGATGTATGAGTTCCTGCTGGCGCGGCGCGCCGAAGCCGAGGACAACGTCGCGGCGGCACAGAGCGCCCTCGAACGGGCCGTGGCGCTCGACCCGCAAGCGGCGGAGCTGCACGCCGAGCTCGCCGGCTTCCACGCCCGCCAGAACCATCCGAGTGAGGCCGTAGCGTCCGCGCAACGCGCCCTCGCGCTCGACCCCGAGTCCGAGGAAGGGCATCGCATCCTCGGTCTGGTGAATGCCGCCTGGGCCGACGGCGCGGTGGACGGGCCGAGTGGCAGTTCGACCGACGTCTGGCGCGCGGCGGCCATCGTGCACCTCACGAAGGTGCAGAGTGCGCCGGCCATGGCCACCGACCTCGGTTTGCAGGTGACGCTGGCGCGTCAGCTGATCGCCGCCGATCAGGCCGACAAGGCCGTGTCGATTCTCGAGCGTGTCGTGGCCCAGACCGGCCCCGCCGGTGAGCCGATCGCCATGCTGGCGGATGCGCATCGCTCACTGGGCCAGTTCGATCGCGCGGCCGCGGTACTCGAGCAGGCCGCCACCGCCAACCCGCGCTACTACCTGGCGCTCGGCGATCTCTACGAACGGCAGCGCCGTTTCGAAGACGCCGCGACGGCGTTCGACAAAGGCGCCAAGGCGATGCGCACGCCAGGCCGCGAGTTGCGCCTGCGCCACGCCGCCGCCCTGCTCAACCTCCCCGAGGGCAAAGGGGCCGACCGAGCCGTCGCCGGCTTGACCGAGTTGCTCACGGCCGCGCCCAAGGACGTCACCGGACTATACCTGCTGGCGCAGGCGCACCAGCAGCGGGGCGAGTCCGACCTGGCCGCGACCGCCGCGCAACAGGCATTGGCGGTCGAGTCGGGCCATCTGCCGTCGCTGACGGTGCTGACCACGATCTACCGCGAGCGCTACGACTACGCGGCCATTGCGACGCTGCTCGGCCGGCTCGACACCGATCAGGCCGCTCGCAAGGACGGGAGCCCGGTGGAAACTGTGCGGCTGCTCGCCGAACTCGGTGGTGCCCGTCAGCAGCGCGGAGACAACGCGGGTGCCGTGCGGGCCTTCGAGCGTGCCCAGCGCCTGCTGCCCGAGTCGGCTGGCGTCGCCGGGGCGCTGGCTCGAGCGCATCTGCAGGCCCGCCACTACGACCAGGCCGAGCGCGTCGCGCGCAGCGCGCGCGAACGAGCCCCGAATGATATTGGACTGATCCGCGTCGAGGCGATCGCCGGCGTGCGCGCCGGACGGACCGCGGCCGCCGTGGCCGCGGCCGAAGCGGCGGTGGCCGCGCGCAATGGCACGCCCGAGGGGGCCTTTGCGCTGGCCGACATCTATCAGGAGGCCAAGCGGCACGACGCGGCCATTGCGCTGCTGAGTGGCCTGGCAGGCACCGCGCCCGACGATGACGACCTGGCGTTTCGGCTGGCAGCGGCCTACGAGACCGCGGGGCGCGTGGCCGATGCCGAACGCGTGTTCAGGGCGCTCGTCGCGCGTGACCCGCAGCACGCAAGCGCCCTCAACTACCTGGGCTACATGCTGGCCAACCGCGGGCTGCGTCTCACCGAAGCACTGGTCCTCATCGATCGCGCGCTCGCTGCGGATCCTGGCAACCCCGCCTTCCTCGACAGTCGCGGCTGGGCGCTGCTCAAGCTCGGACGGGTCGCCGACGCCGAGGCGCCGCTCCGGTCCGCGGCCGATGCGCTGCGCAGCAGCTCGGTGATTCAGTCGCACTACGCCGAGGTGCTCGCGGCGCTCGGCAAGCGCGGCGAGGCGGCCGACCGGCTCGAACTGGCGCTCGCCGGCGACGGCATCGACGTCGACCGTGCCGCGCTGGAGCGGCGGCTGCGGCAACTCGGCCGCAAGACTCCATGACGACCGCGCGGATCGCCCTGGTGGCGGCCGCCGCATTCGCCGCAGCCTGCGCCGCGCGAGTGCCCGAGCGGCCGGTCGGGACGGCCACCGATGCGCCCGATGCGCTACAGGCGCTGGCCGAGGTCACGCGCCACTGCCGGCCGTTGCGCACGGCCACCGCTGAGATCCGGCTGTCGGGACGCGTGGGCACGGCCCGCGTCCGGGCGAGGCTGCTCGCCGGCTTTGCCGAGCCCGACTCGCTACGCCTCGAGGCGCTGGCGCCGTTTGGTGCGCCGGCGCTCGTGCTGGCGTCGAACGGGGTCACGACCACCTTGTTCTTCCCGCGCGACGCCCAGGTGCTGCGCGATGCGCCCGTCGCCGCCGTGCTCGACGCGCTCACCGGACTGGCGCTCGAGGCCGGCGATCTGCGGCGCCTGATCTTCGGCTGCGTGATCGGTGAGGAGGGACGGGGCCGGCGCTATGGCGCGGCGTGGCAGGTCGTCGAGTCGGGAGACACGCGCGCGTTCCTCAAGCACGGTGTGCTGGTCGGGGCCGACTACCGCGGCTGGCGGGTGGACTATGCCGCGCACGTCAGCGCCATGCCCCGCACGGTGCGGGTGCGGCGCGCCCTGGCGGCTGGCGATATCGATCTCGTGGCGGCCCTGTCCAGCGTGGCGACCAACATCGACCTCGACCCCGCGGCGTTCACCGTCGCGGTGCCCGCCGATGCGGCGCCGATTACTCTTGACGACCTGCGCGCGGCGAGTCCCTTCGCGGCGCGCGAGCCGTAGGATTCAGTTCCCGCGCATGCCCCCGCCCGCGTCGCTCATCGTTCGCGCCTACGCGAAGATCAACCTCGACCTGACGATCGTCGGGCTGTTGCCAGACGGCTATCACGAGGTGCGCACCGTGCTGCAGTCGGTGGCGCTCCACGACACGCTCACGTTCACCGCCGGGCCCGGCCCCTTCGCCCTTCGGTGCGATCAGCCCGGCGTGCCAGTCGACGCCCGCAATCTGGTGTGGCGCGCCGCGCAGTTGCTCTGGTCGGTGCGCGCCGACGTGGCTACGCCGCTGGCCGGTGTCCGGGTCACGCTCGACAAGCGCATCCCCGCCGAGGCGGGACTTGGGGGCGGCAGCAGCGATGCCGCCGCCACCCTCGTGGCGCTGTCACGTCTCTGGAACCTGGTGCTCGACCTGCCGAGCCTGGCCAGGCTCGGAGCCCGTTTGGGGGCGGATGTGCCGTTTTTCCTGGCCGGAGGCACGGCGCTCGGGTCGGGCCGTGGCGACGACGTCTCTCCCCTTACCGAGCCGCCGGTCACGCCCATCGTGATTGTGAAGCCGCCCTTCGGGGTTCCGACCCCCGATGCCTATGGCTGGTTCGACCAGGACCGCCGGCCCAAACAATCCCGGAGCGCGGCCCGAACGCTGCCGGGCTGGCCGGCCTGGGCGCACGACCTGCGCAACGACCTGGAGCCGCCCGTGGCCAGCCGCTTTCCACAGATTCGCCGGACGGCGCGCGAACTGACCGCGCTCGGGGCGATGCACGCGGCGATGTCGGGCAGCGGGTCGGCAGTTTTCGGCGTGTTTGCCGAGGCTGAGGTTGCCGCTGCGGCCCACGCCGCACTGACGGCGCGTGGCGAAACGGCCATGCTCACGGCCACGCTGCCAGGCGAGGTCGTGGCCAGCGAACGTCAGCGGGTGCTTGCCGGCAGCTGAATTCGTCGTATAGACTAGGGGTTTCGGCCATAGAGATAAGGGCCGCGCCGTCAGCACCGGTCGTCGAACCGGAGTGGCGGCCGGGTCATCTTCTCGGGCTTGGCCATGTGGCCAAGGGTGATGGGGCGTGGCCAAGCGGTAAGGCGCGGGCCTTTGAAGCCCGTATTCGAAGGTTCGAATCCTTCCGCCCCAACCAACTTTCTTCGAGGGAGCTTCCTCCGGAACACGGGGGAATCGTAGCGGCGACAGGCGATGCCACAGACGGGCTTTGGAGATCTCAAGATTTTTTCCGGCAGTGCGCACCCGCGCCTGGCCCGCGAGATCGCCCAGTTCCTCGGGGTGCCTCTGGGGCAAGCCCGGCTGCGCCGGTTCCCTGATACCGAAGTCTCGTTCCAGATTGACGAGAACATCCGCGGCACCGACGTCTTCCTGGTGCAGCCGACGTGCGCCCCGGTCGACCAGCATCTGGTCGAGATGCTCATCATGATCGATGCCTTCCGCCGCTCGTCGGCGGCCCGCATCACCGCGGTGATTCCCTACTACGGCTACGCGCGCCAGGATCGCAAGGACAAGCCGCGCGTGCCGATCTCGGCCAAGCTCGTGGCCAACGTGATTGCCGCCGCCGGCGCGCACCGGGTGCTCACCATGGACCTGCACAAGGCCCAGATCCAGGCGTTCTTCGACATCCCGGTGGATCATCTGTTCGCGGCGCCGATCATCATCGACTACCTCTCTCGCCAGGACCTGAAGAACCTCAGCATCGTCGCGCCCGACGCCGGCGGTGCCGAGCGCGCGCGTGCCTACGCCAAGCGCCTTGGGGCGGAACTGGCGGTGATCGACAAGCGGCGTTCGGAAGACGGTACGGCCGAAGTGATGAACGTGATCGGCGATATCCGCGGGCGCACCTGCGTGATTGCCGACGACATCATCGATACCGCCGGCACCATGCAGAAGGCGGCTCAGGCGCTCAAGGACTCCGGCGCCGAACGCGTGCTCGCGTGCGCCGTGCACGGCGTGCTGTCGGGCCCGGCCATCGAGCGCATCGAGAAGTCGCCGCTCGACAAGCTGATCGTGACCAACACCATCCCGCTCGAAGACAAGCGGGAGCGGTGCGACAAGATCGAGGAGCTCTCGGTGGCGCGGCTGCTCGGCCAGGCCATTCGCAGCATCCACGAAGAGACATCGGTGTCGTCACTGTTCGTATAACGAGAGTCAGGGTCCCGGGGCTCGGGGCTAGGGAAGATGAGAAGGACACGGATTTATGGAAGCGATACTCGAGGCAGTCAAGCGGTCGGGCAAGGGCAAGAACGAGGCTCGTCGGCTGCGCGCCGCCGGACAACTGCCGGCCGTGGTCTACGGCGCCCAGAAGGCGGGCGACGCGATCGCGCCGGTGCAGCTGGCGGTGAGCCCGAAAGAGATGATGCGCATCCTGCATTCGTCCTCGGGCGTCAACACCCTGATCACGCTGAATGTCGCCGGCGAGAGCACCCAGCGCGTGCTCGTGCGCGAGTACCAGCTCGACCCGGTCACGGAGCACCTGCTGCATGCCGACTTCTACCGCGTGAACCTCGAGCGCAAGATCGCGGTCAAGGTGCCGATTGTGCTGCACGGCGAGCCGAAGGGCGTCAAACAGCAGGACGGCGTGCTCGAGTTCCTGCACAAGGAAATCGAAGTCGAGTGCCTGCCGACGCAGATTCCCGAACACGTGGACGTCGACGTCAGCGACCTCGAGCTCGGCCAGGCGATCTACGTGCGGGACATCGCCGCCAATGCCACGTGGGTGGCGCTCAGCGAGCATGATCTCATGCTGGTGCACGTCGTGTCGGCCAAGGCCGCCGTCGAGCCGGCCGCCGACGCCGCCGTCGCGGCACCGGGCGCCGCCGCCGAACCGGAAGTCGCGAAGAAGGGCAAGACCGACAAGCCCGGCGACGACAAGGACAAGCCGAAGAAGTGAAGCTCGTCGTTGGGCTCGGCAATCCGGGGGCGCGCTACGAGTTGACGCGCCACAACGTGGGATTCCAAGTCATCGACGAACTGGCGCGCCGCTGGCACGTGGATCAGTGGCGCAACGAGCACCAGGCCCTGGTGGCCAAGGTGCGGCTCGGCGACGAGCACGTGCTGGTCGCCAAGCCCATGACCTTCATGAACCTCAGCGGCGAGTCCGTCTCGGGCCTCGCGGGGTTCTACAAGGTGTCCCTACCCGACACGCTCGTGGTGCTCGACGAAGTGGCCTTGCCACTGGGCCGGGTGCGCGCAGGACGCGGGGGGAGCGACGGCGGCCACAACGGGCTGAAGTCGATTCTGGGGCACCTGGGCACGCGCGACGTGCCGCGACTGCGCATCGGCGTGGGGCGGGGCGACGGGCGACGGGAACTCGCGGATCATGTGCTCGGCACGTTCGCCGGAGACGAACGCGATCAAGTAGAGGCGGCCGTGCTGCGGGCCGCCGATGCGTCGGTGATATTCGTCACCGAAGGCATCGAACGCGTGATGAACGCGTTCAACGCAGCCAACGACAAGCAGGACCCCGGCGCCGTCGGTTGACGGCCCGGAAGGTCTCCTTGCCACTACGGTGGCCAAGTCGTCGCGCGAGTGCGAAGGCGAGTCCACAAGGAGAACGGATGAGCGACCGGAAGTACGAACTGGTGTACGTCATGAAGCCCGATGCCACCGAAGCGGAGGTGGCCGAGCAGCAGACGCAGATCGAAGCCATCATCACGCGCCTCGGCGGCACTCTCGAGAAGACCGACCCCTGGGGCCGGCGCAAGCTCGCCTACGACATCGGCAATCACAAGGAGGGCTTCTACGTCCTCCACCTGATCGCGGGTTCGGGCGAACTCATGAAGGAGATCGACCGCCGGCTGCGCAACACCGAAGGCCTGCTGCGGCATCTCATCGTGCGCGTCGACGAGCACGAGCGCAAAGCCGGCCGCGCCAAGAACATTCGCGTGGAAGATTCCCGCCGGCGCCGCGTTGCCCGTGGGTTGCCTCCTGATCGCCAGCCCGGTGAGGGCCCGCAGGCGCAGGATGGTGACGACGACGACCGCGACGGTTTCGATCCGACGGAGGCATAGGCATCATGGCATTTGCGAAGAAATCAGGACCGGCGGGCAAGGGACGCGGACGTGGCGCCAAGGCCACCGGAGACAAGAAGGACGGCCAGCGCCGCGGCGGGATGTTCCGCCGTCGCAAGGTCTGCAAGTTCTGCGCGGAGCGCATCGACGACATCAACTACAAGGACATGCGCATGCTGTCCGGCTTCGTGCCGGAGCGCGGCAAGGTGTTGCCGCGCCGCATCTCGGGGACGTGCGCGCTGCACCAGCGCAAGCTCCGCACGGCCATCATGCGGGCGCGCCAGATTGCGCTCCTGCCCTACGTGATCGACTAGGAGGCGTCATGGAAATCATCCTCCGCGACCACGTCGAACACCTGGGAACCCGCGGCCAGATCGTCAAGGTCGCCGACGGCTACGCCCGCAACTACCTGCTGCCGCGCAAGCTCGCCCTGCTCGCCACCGAGGCGAACAAGAAGCGGGTCGAACGCGAACGCAGGATCGCCGAGGCGCGCGAATCGGAAGAGCGCGGCGCGGCCGAAGCCATCGCGACGCGACTCGCGGCACTCGAGCTGGCTTTCACCCGCAAGGTGGGTGAGACCGAGCACCTGTTCGGCTCGGTCACCAGCCAGGACATCGCCGACGCCGTGAAGGCGAAGGGCTTCGATGTCGACAAGCGCAAGATCCTGCTGCCCGACGCGATCAAGGCGCTCGGGGAGTTCACGGTGCCGGTCAAGCTGCACCGCGACGTGACCACCACGCTGAAGGTCACGGTCTCCAAGGAATAGCGGGGCTCGGGTCCCGGGGCCCGGGTCTCGGGAAGAACACAGGGCGGCCGGGCGCGATGCGCGTCCGGCCGTTCTCCTTTTGTGCCTGGAACAGGCACCGTCAAATCAACCTTGAACACGCCCGAGCGTCGAGCGTACAGTTCCGGTTTCGGGGTCGGAGCCTGAGCCCGAGCCCGAGCCCCGCCAGTCCGCCCATGGCCGAACCCGCCCCACACGAGCGCACCCTTCCGCACAATCTCGACGCCGAACGATCGGTGCTGGGCGCGATCCTGCTCGACAACGAGGTGTTCAACACCGCCATCTCGATCGTCACGTCGGCGGCGTTCTTCCGCGACGCGCACCGGCGCATCTTCGAGCGGATGACCGTGCTGGTCGAGCGGCGCAGCGCCATCGACTTCGTGATCCTGCGCGAGGAACTCGAGCGCGCCGGTGAACTGGAGGAAGTGGGCGGTGCCGCGTATCTCGCCTCGCTCGTCGACGGCGTGCCGCGCGCGACCAACGTCGAGTACTACGCGCGCATCGTCAAAGAGAAGGCCACGTTGCGCAGCCTGATCTACGCCGCCAACAAGATCGTCGCCAACGCCTACGAAGCCGATCAGGACGCTGACCTCATCCTCGACGACGCCGAAGGCGCGATCTTCTCGGTGGCCGAAGACCGGGTGAAGGCCGGCTTCGTGCCGATGCGGCAGCTGGTGCAGGAGAGCTTCCCGAAGATCGAGAAGCTGTTCGAGCATCAGTCGTTCATCACCGGCGTGGGCACGCACCTGGTCGATCTGGACAAGATGACGCGCGGCTTCCAGCCCGGCGACCTCATCATCGTCGCGGCGCGGCCGTCGATGGGCAAGACCAGCCTGGTGCTGAACATCTGCCAGCACGTCGCCACGCACCCTGTGCCCGGCACCAATCAGATGGGCGTGGCCGGCGTGTTCAGCCTGGAAATGTCGAAAGAGCAGCTGTTCATGCGCATGCTGTCGTCGGAGGCTGGCATCGACAGCTTCCGCCTGCAGAGTGGCCAGATCGGGCAGCGGGAGTATGGCCAGATCACCCACGCGATGGAGACGCTCGCGGAGGCGCAGCTCTTCGTCGACGACTCGGCTGGCGTCGGCGTGCTCGAGATGCGCGCCAAGGCGCGCCGGCTGCAGGCCGAGCACGGCCTCAACATCCTTGCGGTCGACTACGTGCAGCTCATGACCGGCCGCGGTAAGGCCGAGAACCGCACCCTCGAACTGGGCGCCATCTCGCGATCGCTGAAGGGTCTGGCCAAGGAATTGAACGTGCCGATCATCGTGCTGTCGCAGTTGTCGCGCGCCCCGGAGGCGCGCTCCGACAAGCGGCCCATGCTGTCGGATCTTCGTGAATCGGGCGCCCTGGAGCAGGACGCGGACGTGGTCATCATGATCTTCCGCGAGGAGATGTACAAGGTCGACAAGTCCGAGAGGGCCGAGAGCGACGGAATCGCCGAGCTCATCATCGCCAAGCAGCGCAACGGCCCGACCGGCACGGTGAAGACCGCGTTCATCGCGGGGCAGACCAAGTTCATGCCCCTGGCGCCAGGAATGTGATTCGCTGCACGTCGGCGCACGTGAATCTGGCGGCCGTGCGGGCCAACTACCGCGCGGTTGCGGCCTACCTGGCCACCGACGCCGCGCTCGGGCAGGCGGCGGGTCAGGGGCCTGGCGTGGCGCCGGCGATCATCGCGGTCGTCAAGGCCAATGCTTACGGACACGGCGCGGGGCCGGTGGCGCGGGCCTTGGTCGAGGCGGGCGCGTCGTGGCTTGCCGTGGCCGACATCGAAGAAGGTATCGAGCTACGTGATGCCGGTATCGGTGGCCGAATTCTGGTGTTCGGCGCGCTCAGCGTCAGTGCCCTCGACGGCCTCTTCAGCCACCACCTCACGCCCACGATCTCCAGCCCCGGCGCGGCGCGCGCCCTGGCCGCCGCGGCGATCCGGCACGGCCGGCGGCTCGTCTGCCACCTGAAGGTCGACACCGGACTGCACCGGCTGGGCTTTCGCGATGACAACCTGCGGCGCACGCTGCCCGACGTGCTGGCCAGCCCGGCGCTCGACGTCGAGGCCGTGTTCACGCACTTCGCCACCGCCGACGACGCGGAGCACGAGCTCTTCGAGCGACAGCGCACGCGCTTTGCGGCGACCTGTCAATTGGTCGCCGCGCTCGACGGACGCCCGCGCCTCGCGCACGCCGCCAACAGCGCCGCCTGCCTCCGCGATTCGCGCACGTGGGGCGATCTCGTGCGGCCCGGCCTGCTGCTCTACGGCGTGGTGCCGCCGCCGCTCGCCTCGACCATCGCGCTCACGCCGGCGATGACGCTGACGAGTCGCGTCGTGGCCGTGAAGGGGGTGCGGACGGGGGAGGGCGTGGGCTACGGCGCGCGCCACGTCGCCGCGGCGCCGATCACGCTGGCCGTCGTGCCGGCCGGCTACGCCGATGGCCTCGACCGCCGTCTCGAGGGGCGTGGGGCCGCGCTCGTGCGCGGCCAGCGCGCGCCGATCGTCGGGGCCGTCAGCATGGACATGCTCACCGTCGATGTCAGCGGCATCGCCGGTGTGACGCCGGGCGACGAGGTGGTGTTCCTGGGATCGCAGGGAGTCGAGGCGTTGCAGACCATCGATGCCCGCGAGATGGCCGACTGGATAGGCACCATCCCCTACGAGGTGTTGTGCCGTCTGGGCGCGCGAGTGGCGCGCCACTACCACTGAGCCGGCGGCGCGTCATTGCGAACCCGCGATAGGATCGTGCCGATGAGCAAGCCGCCCAAGTCGCTGTTCGTGTGTCAGGAGTGCGGCAGCCAGTCGAGCAAGTGGCTGGGCCGGTGTCCTGACTGCGAGGCGTGGAACTCGTTCATCGAAGAGCGCTCGGTCGATGCAGCCACTGGTGGCGGGGGGCTCGCGGCGGGCGGCCACCGCTATTCCATGCCGGGCGGCGCCGGCGGCGCCGTGAAGTACGCCGACGTCGAGAACAGCGACACGGCGCGCCTCACGACCGGCATCGACGAGTTCGACCGCGTGCTCGGCGGCGGCATCGTGCCCGGATCGCTGGTGCTGCTCGGCGGCGAACCCGGGATCGGCAAGTCGACCCTGCTGCTGCAGGCGGCGGCCAACTTCGCGCGCGTGCATGGCCCCGTGCTCTATGCCTCCGGTGAGGAATCGGCACATCAGGTGAAGTCGCGCGGCGAGCGGCTCGGCGTGGGCGACGCGCCGCTCTACCTGCTGGCCGAGACGTGCGTGGAGCGGATTCTCGAGGAGATCGGCCGCGTGCGGCCGCGGATGCTGGTCGTCGACTCGATCCAGACCGTGTTCTCGCTGAAGTTCCAGTCGGCACCCGGGAGCATCGGCCAGGTGCGCGAGGCCGCCACGCAGTTCCTGTTCACGGCCAAGGGCCACGATCTGCCGACCTTCCTGGTCGGGCACGTGACGAAGGACGGCGCGCTGGCCGGGCCCAAGGTGCTGGAGCACGTGGTCGATACGGTGCTCTACTTCGAGGGCGAGCGGCACCATTCACACCGCGTGGTGCGGGCCATCAAGAATCGCTTCGGCGCGGTCAGCGAACTCGGCGTCTTCGAAATGACCGGCGGCGGCCTGAAGGCGGTGCCCAATCCGTCGCAGCTGTTCCTGGCCGAGCGGCCCACGGCCACGCCGGGCTCCGCGGTGCTGTGTTGCGTGGAGGGCTCGCGCCCGCTGCTGGTCGAGGTGCAGGCCCTCGTCAGCACCGCCACCTATGGCACGGCGCGCCGCATGGCCGTCGGCATCGACACGGCCCGCGTGTCGCTGCTGCTGGCGGTGCTCGAGAAGCGCGCCGGACTGGTGCTCGTGGGCGAGGACGTCTACATCAACATCGCTGGCGGGATGAGTCTCGACGAGCCGGCGGCCGATCTGGCCGTACTGGCCGCCCTGTCGTCGAGTGTGCGGAACCGGCCCATTGCGCAGAGCACGGCAGTGTTCGGCGAAGTCGGCCTGGGCGGGGAAGTGCGCGGCGTGCCGCACGCCCCTCTGCGCTTGCGCGAGGCTCGCCAGATGGGCTTCACGCGCGTCGTGCTGCCGGCCGCCAACCTCGACGACGACACCAAGCGCAGCGCCGACGAGGCCGGCACGACGCTCGAAGGCGTGCGCCACGTGGGCGAGGCGCTCGACCTGCTGATTGGATGATGCGCGTGCCGTCGTTCCACTTGCTCCGCACGGTGTTCTGGCTGATTCCGGCGATCGCCATCTACACGGTCGTGCTCGGCACGATGTCGATTGTCTCCACGCTGCTCGGCGGATATGGGACGTTCGCGCACCGCTGCGCGCAGTGGTGGTCGTGGCTCATCCTGGCCACGACCGGGGTGCGCGTGTCGGTCGAGGGGCTGGAGCAGCTCACCCCTGGCGCCACCTACGTGTTCGTGGCCAACCACCAGAGCATCTACGACATCCCGGTGCTGTTCGCGTCGGTGCCCTTCCAGCTGCGCATCATCGCCAAGCAGTCGCTGGGCCGTGTTCCGTTCCTGGGCTGGCACCTGCGGCGCTCTGGCCACATGCTGGTCGACCGGAGGCGGCCCGATCGTCAGGGCATCTTCGCGTGGGCCACGTTGTTGCCGTCGCGCGGCTTGTCGCTCATCGTGTTCCCCGAGGGCACGCGCAGCCGCGATGGCAAGGTTGCGCCCTTCAAGGCCGGCAGCTTCTTCCCGGCCGTGCAGACCGGCATCACGATCGTGCCGCTCTCGGTGGTGGGGAGCCGGCATGTGATGCGCAAGGGCGAGCTCACGACCCGGCCCGGCGACGTGCGGCTGGTCGTGCACGCGCCTCTGCCTCTGGCCGCCGACCCCGAGCCAGCGCCCGACATGATGCGCGAGCTGGCGGCGCGGGTTCGCGAGATCGTGCGGCAGCCGGTCGATGCCGAAGCCGGTCTCCGCGCTCAGTGAGCGTTCGCGCGGCCCCGCAGCTTCAGTAGCTCGATCGCGATCGGCAGGACCGAGACGCCGACGATGCCGAGCACGACCAGCTCGAAGTTGTCCTTCACCACCGGGATGTTGCCGAAGAGATATCCGGCGCCCGTGCACACGCCCACCCAGGTGACCGCGCCGGCGGCGTTGTAGGCGATGAACGAGCGATACGGCATGCCCGCGCCACCGGCGACGAAGGGCAGGAACGTGCGCACGATCGGCATGAACTGGGCAAGCATCACGGCCTTGCCGCCGTGCTTCACGAAGAAGGCGTGAGCCTCACGCACGTGCGCGGGTTTCACGAACCGGGACAGGCCTCCCGTCGTCGGGCGGGCTTCGTCGCCCAGGAACAGGTGTGCCGCGCGCGACCCGATCGAGTAGTTGACGGTGTTGCCGGTGATCGCCGCAAGGATCAGCGTCGGCACCAGAATCCGGATGTCGAAGACGCCGCTGGCGGCCAGCGCGCCCGCCGCGAAATGCAGCGAGTCGCCAGGCAGGAAGGGAGTGATGACGAAACCGGTCTCGGCGAAGATGATGGCGAAGAGCACCGCATAGGCCCAGGGGCCCGCCCAGGCGGCGATCGCGACCAGCCGCTCGTCGACGTGGAGGAGAAAGTCGAGCATCGGACTAGTCTACAGGGAGCGCGATTGGCGCACCGACGGGGCAAGGTAGAATTCGTCTCGTGACCGTCCCGTTCGTCGTCGATCCCGAGCTGGCCCGCGTGGTCCGCCCCGGCGTGCTCTGGTGGGAGGGCGTGTCGGTTACCTCCGGATCGCCAGCGATCGACGCGGAACTGGCTGCGGTGGTGGCATCGGTGGTCGCCGCGCCGCCCGGGGACACGCAGACGGTGCGCGACATGTATCGCCGCATCGGCCTCGACCCCACGAAGACGCGGCCGTCGAACGAGGCGCTGCTGCGGCGCGTGCGCCGTGGCGATCCGTTCCCGCGTGTGAACAGTCTGGTCGATGCCGTGAACCTGTGCTCGCTGCAATGCCAGTTGCCCTACGGCGTCTACGACCGCGCGACGCTCGCCGGCGCACTGACGTTGCGGCTCGGTCGCGACGGGGAAGGCTACGCGGGCATCCGCAAGGACCTGGTGCACGTCGCGGGTCGGGTCACGGTGGCCGACGCCGCGGGCCCCTTCGGCAACCCGACGTCGGACTCGGCGCGGGCGATGGTCACGACGGCCACGCGCGCGGCGCTCGTAGTCGTCTACGCGCCGGTCGCGACCGCGTCGGCGACGGTCGCGCGCGTGCTCGACCTGACGGCGACGCGGATCGCCGCCGCGTGTGGCGGAGCCGAGGGCGCGCGGTGGGTGGCATGAGCCGTCCTCCCGTCGTCAGCGCCATCCTGGCCGCGGGCGGCGCGGGTGCGCGGCTGGGCGCCGACCGGCCCAAGCAGTTCCTCGATATCCACGGCCGATCGATGCTCGAGTTGAGCCTGGCGGCGCTGGCAACGCACCCCGGCGTGCACGAAGTCATCGTTGCCCTGCCCGCGAGGCACCTCGACCCCGCGCCCGCCTGCCTCACCGCCGCTTGGCCCTGCCGGGTGACGGCGGTGGCCGGCGGCGAACGGCGCCAGGATTCGGTGGCGGCCGCCTTCGCGGTCGTCGGCGCCACGACCGACGTCGTGCTCGTGCACGACGCGGCCCGTCCGTTTGCCAGCGCGGACCTCGTGAGCCGCATGATCGCGGCGGCCGCCGAGAGCGGCGCCGCCGTGCCGGCCGTGCCGGTGGCTGATACGGTGAAGCGCGGCGAGGCCCGCGACGGGCGCACCTGGGTGACCGCCACCTTGCCGCGCACCGCGCTCTTCCTGGCGCAGACCCCCCAGGCCTTCACCCGCACCGTGCTCGCCAGTGCGCTCGCCACCGCCGGCGCCGAGTCGGTAACCGATGAAGCGGGCCTCGTGGAACGCGCTGGCGGCGCCGTGCAGATCGTGGACGGCGAAGCGGCCAACGTGAAGATCACGACGGCCGCCGATCTCGCCGCTGCGCGCGGGCCCTCGGCCGCGGGCGCACTCCCGGCCTTCCGCATCGGTTGCGGCTACGACCTGCACCGTCTCGTCCCGGATCGCGCCCTCGTCCTCGCCGGCGTGCGCATTCCCTTCGAGCTGGGACTCGACGGGCATTCGGATGCCGACATCATCTGCCATGCCGTGACCGACGCTGTGCTGGGCGCCGCTGCCATCGGCGACATCGGCCGGCTGTTCCCCGACACCGATGCCACCTGGAAGGACGCCGACAGTCTCGAGTTGCTTGGCTCGGCTGTGGCGGTGGTGCACGGCGCCGGCTTCCGCGTCGGCAACGTGGACGTCACGGTCATCGCCGAGCGGCCCAAGCTGCTTCCGCACCTGGCCGCGATGCGCGCCAATCTGGCGGCGGTGTTGCAGGTGGAGGTCGCCTCGGTCAGCGTCAAGGGCAAGACCAACGAGCGCGTGGACAGCATGGGCCGCGGCGAGTCGATGGCCTGCCACGCCGTTGCCCTGCTCGTTCGTGCCGCGTCCGAGCCTCGAGTTCCGAGCCCTGAGCCCCGCCGATGAGAGTCCGATTCGCTCCGAGTCCCACCGGCCACTTGCATGTGGGCAATGCGCGCACCGCGCTCTTCAACTGGCTGGTGGCGCGCCGCCACGGCGGCACCTTCATCCTGCGGGTCGAAGACACCGACCGTGAACGTTCGACGGCGGCCTCGGAAGCGGCCATCAAAGACGACTTGCGGTGGCTCGGCCTGACGTGGGACGAAGGCATCGATGTGGGCGGTGACGTGGGACCTTACCGGCAGTCGGAACGCCTCGAGGTCTATGCGGCGCACACCGAACAGTTGCTGCATACGGGTCACGCCTACCGCTGCTTCTGCACACCCGAGTGGCTCGAGGCCGACCGCCAGGCGGCGCTGGCCGAGGCGCGGCCGCCGAAGTACCCAGGCACCTGTCGCAATCTGCCGGCCGCCGAGGTGACCGAGCGGCTCGCCGGCGGCGAGACGGCGGCGGTGCGATTGCGGGTGCCTGCAGGTCGCACGGTGAGTTTCGACGATCTCGTGCGCGGCACGGTGTCGTTCCACACCGACGTGATTGGCGACCCGGTGCTGGTGCGTGCCGACGGCATTCCGGCCTACAACTACGCGGTCGTCATCGACGATGCGTTGATGCGCATCACCCACGTGGTGCGCGGCGAAGACCACATCTCGAACACGCCGCGGCAGTTGCTCGTTTACGAGGCCTTCGCTTGGACGCCGCCCGCCTTCGCGCATCTCTCGCTCGTGCTCGGTCCGGATCGCGCCCCGCTCTCGAAGCGTCACGGCGCAACCTCGGTGGCGGAGTTCCGCGGCAAGGGCTACCTGCCCGAAGCGCTCGCCAACTACCTGGCGCTCATCGGCTGGTCGCCCGGTGGTGGCGAGGAGCTACTGCCGCTGGCCACGCTGGCCGAGCGTTTCGACCTCGGCGCCGTCGGACACAGCGCCGGCGTCTTCGATGAAGCGAAGCTCGCCTGGGTCAACCGCCAGTACTTGAAGGCCGCCGATCCGGCCCGTCTCGCCGATCTCGTGCAGCCCTACCTGCGCACTGCGGGTTGGTTGCACGGCGCCCCGTCGCCCGCGCTCCTGGGATGGCTCGAGAACGTGGTGCCGCCGGTAGCGGCATCGACTGACAAGCTGAGCGACCTGCCCGATCGCCTGACCCAGGTGTTCCGCTATGACGCCGTGGCGGCGTTGGCCGACGACAGCGTGCGTGTCGAGGCCACCCAGCCCGCGGCCCTGGCCGTGGCCCACGCGTGGGCCACCGCGCTCGTGGAGGCGCCGCGTCTCAGCGATCGGCAAGCCTTCCGCGATCTCGCTAGGCGCGTCGGCGTCGAGACCGATGCGAAGGGCAAGCTGCTCTTCCACACGATTCGGCTGGTGTGCACGGGCGCCTCCGACGGCCTCGAACTCGACGTGCTCATTCCGGCCATCGAGCAGGCCGCCGGCTTCACCGCTGCCGACGGCATTGCGACGGTCGTCGGCTGCCGCGAACGCGCCGCGCAGTTCATCGCCGCTCTCGACAGCGTGACAGCGTGACGGTGGGACAGTGAGACAGCGCGACAACGGGCAAGGGCTCTTGCCCCGCCCCAGTCCCCAGTCCCCAGTCCCGAGCCCCCGTCCATGATCATCTACGGCATCAATCCCGTGATCGAAGCGATTCGTACCGGTCGCGCCACCGAAGTGATGGCCGTGACGCCACACGGCGATCGCGTGCGCGAGCTCGTGAGTGAAGCACGGGCGCAGGGCGTGCCGGTGCGCGCTGTGGACCACGAGACCGCGCGACGTCTCGCGCATGGCGGCGTGCACCAGGGCGTGATTGCGCGCACCCAGGCAGCGCCCGAAGCCACGCTCGAGCAACTGGCCGCTGGTGGCGACGGCCCGCCGCTCATCGTCGTGCTCGACGGCGTCGAGGATCCCAACAACGTCGGCGCGATCCTCCGGTCGATCCACGCGGCCGGCGCCACCGGCCTGGTCAGGCAGACCCGGCGCGCGGCGCCGCTCGATGGGGGCGCGGCCAAGGCCTCGGCTGGGGCCGTGCACCATGTGCCGGTCGCCGACGTCGTGAACGTGGCCCGGGCCATCGAAGAGCTGAAGACGTTGGGGGTCTGGACGGTGGGACTCGACGCCAGCGCCAGTTTGCACTACGATGACTTGGATCTCACGCTTCCGACAGCGCTCGTAGTAGGAGCCGAAGGCTCTGGCATGCGACGCTTGGTTCGGGAGCGGTGCGACCGTCTGGCCTCGATTCCAATGCGAGGACAGGTCGGGAGCTTGAATGTATCGGCAGCCGCCGCAGTTCTGCTGTTCGAGGCGGTCCGCCAGCGCAACCGGGGGAGGCAGGGCCCGTAAAGGCCCGCCGCTTGGACTCCGGGGGAGGAAGACACCTGTCACGAGAAGCCTGCCCGTCCGCAAGAGGTCGCAAAGGTTCTGTGTATTGCACTTCTGGCACAGGACGTGCTACCATCCCTGATTCGTCTGGCTGGCGTAGCTCAGCCCGGTAGAGCGGCTGATTTGTAATCAGCGGGTCGTGGGTTCAAATCCCTCCGCCAGCTCCACCGGCTGCATCGTCGGCCGCTGGGAAGTGCCAACGAGTAGCCCGGGGGAATCCAAAGACATACACGCAATCGCGAAGCCGACGTGGCCAGTGGCCGTGTCGATTCGCGCCGCACGATTTCAGGGCAGGTGGCGGAGCGGTCAATCGCAGCAGACTGTAAATCTGCCGGCCTTGTGCCTACGGAGGTTCGAATCCTCCCCTGCCCACCAATCTTTGCTCCGCACGGCGGATCGTCGGTTGGCACGCCAGTCGCGACGGGGCGGCCGGTGTCGGATGTAGTAAATGCGAGGAAACCCGGGCGACGGCGGGCTCGCCTCGCCGAAGCCCTGGGGGGCGTGGGCGGGAGTAACTCAGTGGTAGAGTCACAGCCTTCCAAGCTGTTGGTCGCGGGTTCGATCCCCGTCTCCCGCTCCAGATGTCAGGCAAGGCCGGCGTCGCGTCACGAAGGGCGCCGGGGATAGCGAAGCAGAAGGCGAAGGCCGATGTAGCTCAGTTGGCAGAGCACGTCATTGGTAATGACGAGGTCACCGGTTCGATCCCGGTCATCGGCTCCAGATGTTCAGTTGGTTAGGCAGTTCGACGCCGGCACGGGGCCGGGGCGTCAGTCCGCAAACGAAGCGAGCGTAGACGAGTCATGGCGAAAGAGAAATTCGACCGTTCCAAACCCCACGTCAACGTCGGCACGATTGGCCACATCGACCACGGTAAGACCACCCTTACGTCAGCTCTGACCAAGGTCGCCGCCGACAAGGGCTGGGCGAAGTACATCCCATACGACGAGGTCGCCAAGGCGTCCGAGTCGCAGGGGCGCCGCGACGACACGAAGATCCTGACGATCGCGACCAGCCACGTCGAGTACAGCACGGCGAACCGGCATTACGCGCACGTCGATTGCCCGGGCCACGCCGACTACATCAAGAACATGATCACCGGCGCCGCGCAGATGGACGGCGCCATCCTGGTGGTGAGTTGCGTCGACGGCCCGATGCCGCAGACGCGCGAGCACGTGCTCCTGGCCCGCCAGGTCAACGTGCCCTACCTCGTCGTTGCCCTGAACAAGGTCGACATGATGGACGACCCGGAACTGGTCGACCTGGTCGAGCTCGAAGTGCGCGAGTTGCTGACCAGCTACGGCTTCCCCGGCAACGACACCCCGGTGGTGCGCGTGTCGGCGCTCAGGGCGATCAACGGCGAGGCCGACGGCGTCGAGTCGGTCCTCAAGCTGATGGAAGCGCTCGACACCTACATCCCGATGCCGCTGCGCGAAGTCGACAAGCCATACCTGATGCCGATCGAAGACGTCTTCTCGATCTCAGGTCGCGGCACGGTCGTCACCGGGCGCATCGAGCGCGGCCGCGTGAAGGTGGGCGAGGAAATCGAGATCGTCGGCTTCAAGGCGACCGAGAAGAAGATCGTCACCGGCGTCGAGATGTTCCGAAAGCTCCTCGACGAGGGCGTGGCTGGCGACAACGTCGGCGTGCTGCTGCGCGGTGTGGAAAAGGACGACATCGAGCGCGGCCAGGTGCTGGCCAAGCCCGGGTCGATCAAGCCCCACACCAAGTTCAAGGCCGAGGTCTACATCCTCAGCAAGGAAGAGGGCGGCCGTCACACGCCGTTCTTCAATGGCTACCGCCCGCAGTTCTACCTGCGCACGACCGACGTGACCGGCACGCTGAAGCTGCCGGAGGGCGTCGAGATGGTCATGCCGGGAGACAACACGCCGATCACTGCTGAGCTCATCACGCCGGTGGCCATCGAAAAGGGCGCCCGGTTCGCCATTCGTGAGGGCGGCCGCACGGTGGGCGCCGGCACGATCTCGGAAATCATCGAGTAGTCGGGTTCCGGGGCCCGGGTTCCGGGTCCCGGACATTCAACGCCGCGGGTGTAAGCCTTGCGGCGTTGTCTCACGTTCGGCACACCCGAAACCCGAGACCCGACCCCGATAGCGAGCGACGACCATGAGAGACATCATCCAGATGGCGTGCGGCGACTGCAAGCGGCGCAACTACAGCACGACCAAGAACAAGAAGAAGACGACGGAGCGACTCGAGCTGAGCAAGTATTGCCGCTTCTGCCGCAAGCACACGGCCCACAAAGAGCAGAAATAGTTTTTGCGGGCCCGGGTCCCCGGACCAGGGTCCCGGTTGTTTGAAGGCCAATAGCTCAATTGGTAGAGCACCGGTCTCCAAAACCGGGGGTTGGGGGTTCGAGACCCTCTTGGCCTGCCAGTGTTGACTCCGGTCAGATGCGCGCCGCGACGATCCGGTGCGCCGGCCGGACCAGGTAACGAGGAATCGAGACATTCGTGGCAACCGAAACGCTCGACAAAATGGAAACCGGGCCGCCAGCGGGCGGAGCGGTTTCGACGACCCGGGGTCCCGGCCGGCTGTTCGAGTTCATCGGCGAGGTTCGGGCAGAGCTGAAGCGGGTCACGTGGCCCTCGAAGGCCGAGGTCTACGCCACCACCTTCGTCGTGATTGCGACGTCGCTCGCGTTCGGTCTGTATCTGTTCGGCATCGACTTGCTGCTGAACATGGCCGTGGCGCGCATCTTCCAGCGGTTTGGTGGGGCATGACCGACGTCGTTGCCAAGCATTGGTATATCGTGCACACCTACTCGGGCTTCGAGAAGAAGGTCGCCGAGTCCCTGGTGCAGCGCGTGCAGGCCTATGGCCTCCAGGATGAGATCGGCGAAGTGCTGATTCCCACCGAAGATGTCATCGAGATGCGCGGCGGCAAGAAGGTGGTCACCGCAAAGCGCTTCTTCCCGGGCTACCTGCTGGTCGAGATGCACATGTCCGACAACGCGTGGCACGTCGTGAAGAACACGCCGAAGGTCACGGGATTCGTTGGCGCGGGCGCCAAGCCCACGCCGCTCAGCAAGGAAGAAGTCGAGCAGATTCTCGTGCAGGTCAAGACCGCGCACGAGAAGCCGAAGCCGAAGTACTCCTTCGAGCGCGGCGACCAGGTGCGCATCAACGAGGGTCCGTTCACCAGCTTCAATGGCACTGTCGATGACGTGAACGTCGACAAGAACACCCTCAAGGTGATGGTCACCATCTTCGGCCGTGCGACGCCGGTCGAGTTGGACTTCTTGCAGGTCGAGAAACTTTAGAGTTATGGCAAAAAAAGTTCAGGCAATGGTGAAGCTCCAGATTCCCGCAGGGAAGGCCACTCCGGCCCCGCCCGTGGGCACGGCGCTTGGTCCGCACGGCGTCAACATCATGGACTTCGTGAAAGCGTTCAACGCCCGCACGGCCAAGGACGAGGGCCTCATCATTCCGGCCGTGGTCACGATCTACTCGGACCGCTCGTATACCTTCATCACGAAGACCCCGCCCGCTCCCGTCCTGCTCAAGCGCGCGGCGAACGTGGCCAAGGGCTCGGCCGAGCCGAACAAGGCCAAGGTCGGCACCGTGACGATGAAGCAGGTCGAGGAGATCGCCAAGTTGAAGCTGGTCGACCTCAATACCGAATCGCTCGCCTCGGCCATCAAGAGCGTGTCTGGCACGGCCCGCTCGATGGGCATCGACGTCATTCAATAGGCGGGGCCCGGGACCCGCCCAAGTCAGCGTGGGAGGGTGCACGACACCCGCAGGTACCACGGAGGAGGCTCATGAGAAAGCGCGGGAAGAAGTACCTCGCGGCGCGCCAGCAGGTCGAAGAGCGCGCCTACGGGCTGGAGGAAGCACTGCCACTGCTCCAGAAACTCAAGTTCGCCAAGTTCGACGAGACCGTCGCGCTGTCCATCAGGTTGGGTGTGGATCCCAAGCACGCCGACCAGATGGTGCGCGGCACGGTCGTGCTGCCGCATGGACTCGGCAAGACCAAGAACGTGCTGGTCATCGCCGGGCCCGAGAAGCAGCGTGAGGCACAGGAGGCTGGCGCCGACCACGTGGGCGGCGAAGAGCTGGTCGATCGCATCCAGGGCGGCTGGATGGATTTCGATGCCGTCGTAGCGACACCCGACATGATGCGGGTCGTCGGCAAGCTGGGCAAGGTGCTGGGGCCGCGCGGCCTCATGCCCAACCCGAAGACCGGCACCGTCACGGTGGACATCGCCAAGGCGGTCAAGGAAATCAAGGCTGGCAAGGTGGAGTTCCGCGTCGACAAGACCGGCATCGTGCACGCGCCAGTGGGCAAGACTTCGTTCGAGCGCCAGAACCTGATCGACAACGCCGCGGCCTTGCTCGACAGCATCATGAAAGCCAAGCCGTCTGCGGCCAAGGGCAAGTACCTCCGCAGCATCACCGTCTCGTCCACCATGGGCCCAGGCATCCGCATCGACGAACAGCGGATCGAGCTGGCGGCCAAACAGTAGGAGGCGCAGACAGTCATGGCAGTCACGCGAGCCGACAAGCAGGCTGAGCTGCAACTCCTCGAGGGGATGTTCCAGCAGGCCGATGCGGCGATTCTGATCGACTACAAGGGCATCAATGTGCCCCAGGTCACCGAACTGCGGCGCGAGCTCAAGAAGGCGAGCGCCAGCTACAAGGTGGTCAAGAACACCATTGCCAGGCGTGCGCTGAAGGGTACGTCCTACGAGGTGCTGATCGGGCACTTCGAAGGCGCAACCGCAGTGGCTTACACCGAGAGCGATCCCGTGGCCCTGGCCAAGACGCTCACGACTTTCATGAAGACCGTTCCGGCGCTGCAGATCAAGGCAGCCGTGGTGCAGGGCCAGGCGATCAAGGCCGCCGAGGTCACCGACCTGGCCAACCTGCCCGGCAAGCCGGAGCTCTACGCCAAGCTCCTCTTCCTGATGCAGGCGCCCGCCACCAACCTGGTGCGGGTCCTGAGCGCCGTGCCGCGCGATTTCATGAACGTCCTCGCGGCCTCGGAAAAGAAGCGGGCGTAGGCCCACATCCCACATTTCGTTTCATCTCAGACGGAGACAAGATCAATGGCCGACGTGACGCAGCAGCAGGTTGTGGAATACATCAAGAACATCAGCGTGATGGAGCTGTCGCAGCTCGTCAAGACGCTGGAATCGGAACTCGGCGTGTCGGCGGCAGCCGCGATGCCGATGGGCATGCCCATGATGATGGGTGGCGGCGCCGCAGCGGCCGTGGTTGAAGAGCAGACCGAATTCACCGCGATTCTGACCGACATCGGCGCTAACAAGATCAACGTGATCAAGACCGTCCGCGAAGTGACCAGCCTCGGCCTCAAGGAAGCCAAGGACCTGGTCGAGAGCGCGCCCAAGCCGATCAAGGAAGGCGTGACCAAGGAAGAAGCCGAAGCGATCAAGAAGAAGTTCGAAGCCGCCGGCGCCAAGGTCGAGATCAAGTAAGGCGGCACGCGCGCCGCCGCTTACCCGGCACCCGGGGATCGGGGCCCGGGGTCATCAGACCCCGAGGCCTCACCCTTGTTCCGGTTGTTTTGTTCGTTCCGAGCCCCGAAGCCCCGAGCCCAAAGACCCCGAAACGAGGGTTTTCACAGCATGTACAGCCTTCCCAAGAACGTCTACCGCGAGCGCAAGGATTTCTCGAAAATCAAGACGACGGTTCCGATTCCGAACCTCATCGAGATTCAGCGCCGCTCGTACGAGCGCTTCCTGCAGATGAACCGGATGCCCTCGGAGCGCGAGGATCAGGGCCTGCAGTCGGTGTTCAAGTCGGTCTTCCCGATCAGCGACTTCCGCGAGAACTCGTCGCTCGAGTTCATCGAGTATTCGATCGGCAATTGGGAGTGCAAGTGCGGCAAGCTGGCCGGGCTGCATCACCTGCGCAAGCCCTGCAAGTCGTGCGGCTTCACGCTCGTGGCCGATCCCTACGGCGAGAAGGACGTGATCTGCGGCAAGTGCGGCACCGCGAACCACGCGCGCGGCGACGTGTGCGACATCTGCGGCCACACCGTGCAGCTCAAGCTGAAGTACGACGTGGACGAGTGCCAGGAGCGCGGCATGACCTACGCCGTGCCGCTCAAGGTGACGATCCGCCTGGTGGTCTGGAACAAGGACCCTGAAACCGGCGTCAAGACCATCCGCGACATCAAGGAGCAGGAGGTCTACTTCGGTGACATCCCGCTGATGACCGACAACGGCACGTTCATCATCAACGGCACCGAACGGGTCATCGTCAGCCAGCTGCACCGCTCGCCTGGCGCCTTCTTCCACTCCGAAGACAAGACGCTCTTCGTCGCGCAGATTATCCCGTACCGCGGCTCCTGGGTGGAGTTCGAGTACGACACCAAGAACCTGCTCTACGTGCGGATCGACCGCAAGCGCAAGTTCCTGGCGACGGTGTTCCTGCGCGCCCTCGGGCTGCGGGGCGCCGATGAGATCATCCGTGCCTTCTACGGGGTCGATCGCCTGCACCTGGCCGGCAACGCCGTGCGCTGGGCGGTCAACGACACGATCGTCGGCCTGCGCGCCAAGAAGGGCGTGAAGATTCCCGGCGCCGACGTGTCGGTGGCCGAAGGCAAGAAGATCAGCAAGGCGCACGTGGATGCCATGCGCAAGGCCGGCATCAACACCATCGACGTCACCGACGAGGCGCTCGAGGGCGCCTACGCGGCGGCCGACATCATCGATCCCGGCACCGGCGAAGTGCTGCTCGAGGCCAACGAGGAACTGACCGCCCGGGTCATCTCGATGGCGCACGAGAAGGGCGTCGATGCGGTCGACATCTTCTTCCCCGAGCGCGACGAGGTCGGCACCATCCTGTCGCAGACGCTGCGCAAGGATCCGGTCCGCACGCACGAAGAGGCGTTGATCGAAATCTACCGCCGCCTGCGTCCGGGCGACCCGCCCACGCTCGACAGTTCGCGCACGCTGTTCGAGAACATGTTCTTCAACCCGCAGAAGTACGACTTCTCGCGCGTCGGCCGGCTCAAGCTGAACACCAAGCTCGGCCTGAACACGCCGCTCGACGAGAAGATCCTGCACCCGCAGGACTTCTACGAGGTCATCAAGTACCAGCTCAAGCTGAAGAAGAACCCGACCAACGTCGACGACATCGACCATCTCGGCAACCGTCGCGTGCGGTCGGTCGGCGAGCTGCTCGAGAACCAGTTCCGCATCGGCCTGGTCCGCATGGAGCGCGCGATCAAGGAGAAGATGTCGGTCTACCAGGAAATGGCCACGGCCATGCCTCACGACCTCATCAACGCCAAGCCGGTGATGGCGGCGATTCGCGAGTTCTTCGGGTCGTCCCAGCTCTCGCAGTTCATGGACCAGACCAACCCGCTCTCCGAGGTGACGCACAAGCGGCGTCTCTCGGCCCTTGGGCCGGGCGGTCTGTCGCGTGAACGCGCCGGCTTCGAGGTGCGCGACGTGCACACCACGCACTACGGCCGCATCTGCCCGATTGAGACGCCGGAAGGCCCGAACATCGGCCTGATCAGCTCGCTCAGCTGCTATGCGCGCATCAACGAGTTCGGCTTCATCGAGTCGCCCTACCGCAAGGTGAAGGACGGCCGCGTCGTCGACTACGTGCTGGTGCAGAACAACGGCGGCAACGTGAAGTACAAGGTCGGCGACATCGTGCCGGCCGATGAACTCGTGGGGGCCGACGGCCGCAGCAAGAAGAAGGGCGTGGAATTCGAACCGCACGCCTTCTATCTGTCGGCCTGGGAAGAAGACCAGTACATCATCGCGCAGGCCAACGTCGAGCTCGACGAAGACCTCAACCTCAAAACGGAACGCGTCAACGCCCGCAAGCAGGGCGACTTCATCCTGGCGCGCCGCGACGAGGTCGACTTCATCGACGTCTCGCCGAAGCAGCTCGTGTCGGTGGCCGCCTCGCTCATCCCGTTCCTCGAGAACGACGACGCGAACCGCGCGCTCATGGGCTCGAACATGCAGCGCCAGGCCGTGCCGCTGCTCCGCGCCAAGTCGCCCTATGTAGGCACCGGCATGGAGTACATCACCGCGCGCGACTCGGGCGCCGTCATCGTGGCCCGCCGCACCGGCACGATCGACTTCGTCGACAGCACGCGCATCGTGGTGCGCGTCGAGGGCGGGGAAGACACGAGCAAAGAGATGGGGGCCGACATCTACCCCCTCACCAAGTTCAAGCGCTCCAACCAGAACACGTGCATCAACCAGAAGCCGATCGTGGCCGTGGGCCAGAAAGTGCACAAGGGCCAGGTGCTGGCGGATGGCCCGTGCACGGAGCTCGGCGAGCTGGCGCTCGGCCGGAACGTGCTGGTCGCGTTCATGCCCTGGCGCGGCTACAACTTCGAAGACGCGATTCTCGTGTCCGAGAAGGCCGTGAAAGAGGACTACTACACCTCGATCCACATCGAGGAGTTCGAAATCGAAGCGCGCGACACCAAGCTCGGGCCGGAAGAGATCACCCGCGACATCCCGAACGTGTCGGAAACGTACCTGCGCGACCTCGACGACAGCGGCATCATCCGGATTGGCGCCTACGTGAAGCCGGGCGACATCCTGGTGGGCAAGGTCACGCCCAAGGGCGAGACCCAGCTCACGCCGGAAGAGAAGCTCCTGCGCGCCATCTTCGGTGAGAAAGCCGGCGACGTGCGTGATGCGTCCCTCATCTGCCCGCCGGGCATCGAGGGCATCATCGTCGGCGTCAAGATCTTCTCCCGCAAGGGCATCGAGAAGGACGACCGGGCCAAGGCGATCGAGCAGGACGAGCTCGATATCATGGACAAGAACCAGCAGGACGAAATCCGCATCCTGCACGAAGAGACCAAGAAGCGCGTCGCCCAGATGCTGGTGGGCCGCGTGCTGCGCGCCGACATGTTCGACGAGTTCGGCCGCGAGCGGCTGCTGCGCAAGGGCCAGGCACTCTCGCCCGAGCTGATGCAGGACCTGCCGTTTGCCGTGGTGGTGCGGGCCAAGGTCGAAACCGACGACGCCGGCCTCGAGCCGGATCTGCGGGCCATCGAAGAACGCACGGAGCGTCAGGTCGACGTCATCCGCCAGATCTTCGAAGAGAAGAAGGAAAAGGTGCGCCGCGGCGACGAGCTGCCGCCCGGCGTCATCAAGCTGGTCAAGGCCTACGTCGCCATGAAGCGCAAGCTGCAGGTCGGCGACAAGATGGCCGGTCGGCACGGCAACAAGGGCGTCATCGCCCGCGTGCTGCCCGAGGAAGACATGCCGTATCTGCCGGACGGAACCCCGGTGGAGATCGTGCTGAACCCGCTGGGCGTGCCGTCCCGCATGAACGTCGGGCAGATTCTCGAGACCCACCTCGGGTGGGCGGCCCACGCCCTCGGCCTCTACTTCGCGACGCCGGTGTTCGACGGCGCGACGGAAGCCGAGATCACCGATTGGCTCGACAAGGCCGGGCTGGATCAGGTGGGCGGGAAGACGCGCCTGCGCGACGGCCTCACCGGCGACCTGTTCGAACAGCCGGTCACGGTTGGCTACATCTACATGCTGAAGCTCTCGCACCTGGTGGACGACAAGATTCACGCCCGGTCGATCGGCCCGTACTCGCTCATCACCCAGCAGCCGCTGGGCGGCAAGGCGCAGTTCGGCGGTCAGCGCTTCGGCGAGATGGAGGTGTGGGCACTCGAGGCGTATGGCGCCGCGCACATCCTCCAGGAACTGCTCACGGCCAAGTCCGACGACGTCACGGGACGCGCCAAGATCTACGAGTCGATCGTGAAGGGCGATGCCAGCTTCACGCCCGGCCTGCCGGAGTCGTTCAACGTCCTCATCCGCGAGTTGCAGTCACTCTGCCTCGACGTGGAATTGATTTCCACCAAGCGCCGCCCGGTCGAGACCATCGACGTGCCGGCCGAACCGGTGTTGGAGGGCTGAGACATCCATGATGAGACCTAGCTTCACGGACAGCAAGACGGCCCTGCGTGCCGATTTCGACGCAATTCGTATCAGCCTGGCGTCGCCAGAGAAGATCGAGCAGTGGTCGTTCGGCGAGGTCACCAAGCCGGAGACGATCAACTACCGCACCTTCAAGCCGGAACGCGACGGCTTGTTCTGCGCGAAGATCTTCGGGCCGATCACCGACTGGGAATGCCTGTGCGGCAAGTACAAGCGCATGAAGCATCGCGGCGTGATCTGCGACAAGTGCGGCGTCGAAGTGACGCAGGCCAAGGTGCGCCGCGAGCGCCTGGGCCAC
>Ga0163144_10000791_pt1 | contig 74745 bp, 48 predicted proteins | sample OliLak19BULKMAT1_FD_123175 | JGI IMG/M metagenome (GOLD analysis project Ga0163144, IMG submission 123175) | Freshwater microbial mat bacterial communities from Lake Vanda, McMurdo Dry Valleys, Antarctica - Oligotrophic Lake LV.19.BULKMAT1 | ecosystem: Environmental > Aquatic > Freshwater >... | reverse complement strand
GCCGCGGCTGAGATACAGGCGCCGCAGCTCCACTTCGGCGAGATGCGCGACAAGTTGTGCGGTGCACGACCGCTCCCTCGCGACCAGCGCATGGACGCGGGAGAGGAGCAGTTCATCGGGCAGAAAGGAGAGACGATCGAGACTGTAGACACGAACAGACGCAGGATTCGATGGGATGAGATTGTTCATGAAGTCACTCTAACATCGCGTTTTTCGAGGTCCTGGCGAGCCGCCTGCCGCGTTGAACCGCGCGTGAGTGGCCGTTTTCGTCGGAGTGTATCGATTGTGGATCCTGGGTCCGCGCTACGAAGCGACCGATGACTTGACGATGAGTCGCTAGCGCCAGATGTATTGGAGAACGAAAATACGTCAAGAACTATATTTTAGATCGACGAAATGTATCTGTGTCGACTGGCGCGAATTCGGCGCGAGGCCGTGAGCATCGGCGCGATTGGGCGGATCGTCCACCCAGCTCGAAGCCTCGACCCCAACGAACGATCGACTTCAACTCCAACACCCACCGCGACGCCCAACTCGCAGCGCCAACCCGCAGCGACAAGCCGCCACGCCCACCCGCGCCGAACCCGTCCGCGCTCTTCGGAGAGTCCGTCGCACGGACGCCACCTTCCGTGCCTGCTCGCACGTGACCCGCGCGGACTGGTGGTCGGAAGTGGTATCTACTCTGCGCAATCTTCGCCGTCGGCGGCCGGTCCCCCGCTCGAAACGACCCGATGACGAATCCCGAGAGAACGAAGTCGGGACCGAGACAAAGACCGAGACAAAGACCGAGACAAACACGGAGACAAAGTAGAGACATGGCGCTGACCCCGCTCGACGGCCTCGAAACTTGGAGCGAACTCGATTGGCTGGGACTGAGAGATCGCCTCGGCGCGGCCGGTTACGACGCGCGGATCCTGGCGGACGGCGAGGCGGTGGCCCCAGGCGCCATCGACGCGCTCCGGCTGCCGCTGGTTCAGTGGAGGTTCGCGCAGCGCACCGATCCGGCTGCGTTGCTCGCTCGCCTCTTCGCTTATGACGACGTCGTGAGCCGCCACGAGCTGGCGGCGATTCTCTCCGCGTCGTTGGTGGATCAATTATGCGAAGCCCGTGTTCTGGTAGAGGCGCGCAAGGGCGATGTCGTCGAGGATGCACCCGACCGCGCCGTCGCCGTCACCACCAACCCTCACCGCGCCGTCACCCCCCGACTCCCCGGCGACCCCGCGGGGGGAGTCCGATCCACGTTCCGTCTCATGCCGCTCGAAGGACTATGGATCCTGTCCGATGTGCTCTCCGGAGAGCCCGAATGCGTGATGGGCCCGGGACCGACGACCTTGCCGCTGGTCCGCGCGCTCGACTCCGCGCGCGACCCCGCGCCCGCCGGCGCAGGTTGCTCCGTGCTCGATGTCGGCTGCGGCGCCGGAACTCTCGCGCTGATTGCGGCTGCTCGCGGCGCGTCGTGCGCGGTCGGTGTCGATCTGAATCCGCGCGCGGTCGGGATCGCGCGCCTCAACGCGCAGCTGAATGGACTCGCGTGCGAGTTCCTCCAGGGAGATCTTTTCGCACCGGTCGCCGGCCGGACGTTCGAACGTATCGTGGCGCAACCTCCTTACGTGCTGCGTCCTCCCGATGTGGCGCACGTGACGTTCCTCCACGGCGGCGCGACCGGGGAGGAGTTCGCGCTGAGGCTCCTGGAAGAGATTCCGGAACACCTGACTGTCGAGGGGCGCTCGCTCGTCTTCTTCGATTTTCCGGTGCTCTCGCGGCCGCCGATCCACCAGCGGATCCGCGCGCTGCTGGGAGTTCGCGCCGTGGATCTGGCCGTGCTACTGGGCGCGGGGCCCTCGCCTGACGCGACGTCGGTCGGCTATGCATCACTCCAGACCGGTGACCTCGGCGCCGACTATGCCGAGACTGTGGTGAAGTATCGTGCGCATCTCGAGCAGATCGGCGCGCGCTCCTTCGCCCGCGCGCTCGTGCTGCTGCGCCGGCGCGGCGTCGGCGCCGGCTTCTCGATCCAGGTCCCGGCGAGGAACTTCCGCGCGGTCACGGCGGCGTGGCTCGAGCGATGGCTCGATTCCCTCGATCTGGGCGCATCGGAAGAGGCGTCGCTCCTGTCGGCGGTGATTGCGCTCCCGCCCGGCGCCCGCTGGATCCAAGAGAGTGCGACGGCCGACGGCGGCGATCCCCGACATCGGGTCAGCTTCGGGGGCGACTCCCCGTTGGAGGAGCAGGAGCTGTCCGACGGCGCCGTCGCGCTCCTGGCGCTGCTCACCGGGCCGATGCGCGTGGAGGCGCTCGTGCGCGACTTTGCCCTCGCCTGCCAGGCGACGCCGGACGAGGTGCGAGAGCAGGTGGTGGAGTTCGTGCGCGAGAGTCTCGGCCGCGGTCTGATCGTGAGCGGCTGACAGCGCCGCCAAGAGGAGGAACGTCGGCGCGAGTTCGTCAGGACGGGCGGCGCGAGCGATCGGGTGAACGCGTGGATGGCGCCCGTCGTCCCGGCGTGGGAGCGCAGTTCGTCGCCAGCTGCGGCTCGGGCTCGGGCTCCGGCTCCGGCTCCGGCGATGGCGCCGCAGTTCACGATGGCGCCGCCTTGGCGCATCTCCGGGAGCGCCGCCTTTGCCATATAGAAGTAGCCGTAGACGTTCGCGCCGACGGACTGGTCGCGCCGCTCGTCATCGGCCGCTTCCGAACGGGCGTGATCCGGAAAGTAGGCGGCGTTGTTCACCAGGATGTCGAGGTGGCCGAAGGTCGCTACCGAGCGCCGCACGGCTTGGTGACAGAAGTCGGGATCGGTGACGTCGCCGGGAAGGAGAAGTGCCGTGCGTCCCTCGCGGGCCACCGCGTCGGCCGTCGCTCGAGCGTCCGGTTCATCGGCCGGCGGATAGACGATCGCGACATCCGCCCCTTCATGAGCGAACAGAGCCGCCACGGCGCGCCCGATCTCCGAGCCTCCGCCAGTGATGACGGCGACTTTGCCATCCAGGCGTCGCCCGACTGCTGCAGATATCTCGGCATCCTCCGAATGAGTTCGTGTGGCTTCGCGAGGTGGGGCGATGCTGCACGACGCGTGCCATGTACATTGGCGTCGACCCCGCGCGAGGCATCGCGGCGATCGAGCGGGGCCATTGTTACAACGATCGTGAAAATCAGTAGAAGCGCCGCCGGCTCACGGCCTCGATACGCTCCACCCCGCGGAAACGGCGTGCGCCGGCTGTTCACTTCGGTTCGCGCGCGTCGCTGCAATGGGATGGGCGCAATTGCGGCTATCCCGCCGCCTCGCTCGGGCAGCGGTGAGGAGTTCGTTCCTGCTTCGTGCGGAACGTTGGCACGGATAGTGTACATCCTTTTTCGCGCCGCCGTGGTGCTCGCAGACGTCGATCAACGGCGGAGCCGAGCGACCGGCGGAACCGAAATCTACATCTCGATGCACTTCTTGCAGACCTGCGAGCGCTCCAGCGACGCCGGCGAGCGGGACCAACACGGGGAAGGAGAGCCCAACATGCGTGCGAGCCGACTCGAACTCATTGGACTCGGGCTTGCCGTCGTGATCGCAGGCTGCTCCGGCGGACAGCGAGACTCGGCGGCGGAGACCAGAGCCAATGCGCCGACGAAGCAGGAGCGGACACCGGACGAACGGACGACGGAACGGGCCAACGCGGAACTGCCGACCCCCTTCGATCAAGGCTCGAGCGAAACGGACGTGAGGATCACGACCGCTATCCGCCAGGCCCTGGTCGCGAAGGACGGGCTTTCTGTCGGCGCTGCCAATGCGACGGTGATCACGAACGGCGGAGTCGTGGTTCTACGCGGCGCGGTCCGCGATGTGAGCGAGAAGAACTTTGTCAGGGGAGTGGCCGAGTCGACCCCCGGCGCGACTCGAGTGGTGGATCTGCTCGAGTACACCACCACGCACTAGCCGCCGACACGCCGGCGACCTAAAATTTCCAGGAGGTTTCACACGATGTCGAGAGCAGCATTTTGCCTGGCTTCATCCACGACCCAGGCCCAGACGATCGTCCAGCATCTGCGCGATAGCGGTTTCCACGATCGTGACATCTCGGTGCTCTATCCGGACCGCTCGGGCGCCCAGGAACTGACGCACGACAACAGCACGAAGGCGCCGGAAGGCGCTGCGGCGGGCGCCGGAACGGGCGGAGTGGTTGGCGCGACGGTCGGTTGGCTGGTCGGAATCGGATCGCTCGCCATTCCGGGAGTTGGACCGTTCATCGCCGCCGGTCCGATCTTGGCCGCCCTCAGCGGCGCGGCGGTCGGGGCCACCGTTGGTGGAGTGACCGGCGGTCTGATCGGAATGGGCATCCCCGAGTACGAAGCAAAGCTCTACGAAGGGAAGCTCCGCGACGGCAAGGTCTTGATCTCCGTGCATACCGACGACGACAAGGATCTCGACCGGGCCAAGAAGACCTTCGAGACGATGGGCGCCGAGGACATCGGCGTCAGCTCCGAACACTCCGTGAAGGCGAGCTAAGTCTCCAGTAGAACAACGATTCAAAGTCGCGGCGCGGCCCCTGGCTGTGGCTGGTGACCAAGAATGGGCCCCCCCATGCGGTTTCGACTGCAGGAAGGGGCCCGTTCTCGTTGGACGAAACTCCCCGATTGGTGCACTCTCCAACCTCCGTTTCTGTCCGGCGCCGAAGCTGGACGGTCCCCATCGTTGGTCGCCGTCGCTGGGGGCTTCCGTCATGTCTCGAGCGACTTGAACCAATCATGAAACGCTCGTCGCTGCTCTTCGCGATCTATCTCGCCATTGTCGCGGTCTTCGCCTTGCTCCAAGAGCAGGAGTTCCGATCCACCACTGTGGCGATGGAGCAACAAACCGCGGAGTTGCTCGGACGCGACATCGCGACGGCGATCTCCGGTCCGAGTCTGGAGAGACTACTGCTCGCGGACCGGGGGACACGCGAAGCGCTCCGGGATCTGATCGCGCGAGTCACGCGCGGTTCGAGACTCGTCGAGTCGATCGCGGTCGTCGATTTGACGGGAAGGGTCGTTGCGAGTGAAGGGCCGATCGAGGGCGATCTGTTCCCGATGGCCGAACGGGTCTTCGATCCGGCCAACCCGGAGATCTCGGTTCTGTCGAGCGACCGGCTGAGGCCCGGACGGTACATCATGCAGGTGCCTCTGCAGGTGGGCGAGCGGCTCGTCGGATACCTGCGGATCGGCTTGGACAGTCGCAGCATCGCCGCGATGCATCGCAGTGCGCTCGTGCGCCTGGCCCTGGTCTCACTCGGCGGCCTCGTCGCGCTCGTCGCAGTCGCCTCGGTGCTGCAGAGTCGACAAGATCGGCGAGTTCGACGGTTGGTCGAGGCGCTGGACGCCGCCGGGCGCGGCGAGGTGGCGGCGCGCGCGGAAGAGGTGGATGAGTTCGCGCCGGTATTCGAAGCGGCGGCGCGCGTCGGCCGCACGGTGCGGGACGAACGCGCGGTGGCGGCCGCCAGTCGGCGCAGCCTCGAGGTCCTGGGTCGTCCGCTCGAGTTCGGCTTCGTTACATTGCGCGCGGACGGGGAGCTCGACTACGCCGACGGCAGGGCGAGGGACCTCATCGGAGGAGAAGGCTCGGCCGAGGTCGGCGCAGACGCGAAATTCCTCGCGCACTTCGATCAGATCCGCCCGCAACTCGGCCCCGTCGTTTCGAAGCTGACGACGCGCGAATCGCCGCCCGAGGCGGTGGAAGTGGAGATCTTAGACGTCGAGCGCTTGATCTTGCTTCGCCTCGACGTCTATGCGATCGGTGAGACGACGTGCGAGGGATATCTCATCTTGGTGCGAGACCGGGAGGCGCTGCAGGCATTGGAGACCGACATCCGGCTGGCCGGGCATCTGCGGGTGTTGTCGCGCGTCCACCTCGCGACGGCGCATGACATCCGGGCGCCGCTCAACGCGATGGTCCTGAATCTGGAGCTTCTCCGGCAGACGATCCCAGGCCCCCACGGACCCGACGAAGTGGCCTCGCAGCTCGGCTACGTCGACGTGATCGGAACCGAGATGCGGCGCTTGCACCGGATGGTCGAGAGTCTGCTCGGGCAGGCGCGACTGACGGGCGACTCGATCGAGCCGTTCGATCTGGCGGCGGCCGTCCAGGAGCTGCTGCTGTTGCTCGAGCCGTACTGTCGCGAACGACGGGTGTCGGTCGAGGCCGAACTCGCCGCGTCGCCGGTCACGGTCACCGGGAACCGAGACGCCATCAAGCAGACTGTGCTCAACATCATGATCAACGGGCTCGACGCCATGTGTCCGGTCGAATCCGCCTCGGCCCGCCCGCTGGGCGTCCGGCTCGCGGGCGCGTCGTCCCGGAATGGCGCCGACGGGACCAGCGGCGCCTCGACCGTCGCGCACGAGCTGCGGGTGCAGCTCCGGACGGATGAGGGGCGCGCGGTTCTCGCGATCGGCGACACCGGGCCGGGGATCGCTCCGGAGATGCTGCACCAGATGTTCACCATGTTCGCGACGACCAAACGGTCCGGCATCGGGGCCGGACTCTACGTCGCTCGCTCGGTCGTGGAGGCGCACAAGGGAAAGATCCGCGCCTCCTCCGAACCTGGCGCGGGCGCTCGCTTCACCATCGAACTGCCGCTGACCACGTCGGCGAATTGAGGGCATCGGATGTCACTGGTTCTGATCATCGACGACGATCGCGCCACCGTTTCGGCCATGGCGGATCTCGTGCGACTCGAAGGTTTCGAGACGACGACCGCCGGCACGCTGGCGGAGGCGAGAGAGCGACTCACGGACGTCTCGCCCGATGTCGTGTTGGTCGACCTCCAGCTTCCGGACGGAAACGGTCTGGAGTTGCTCGAGGGTCTCGACCCGGTCGCGCGTCCGGAGATCGTGCTCGTGACGGGCCACGCGACCATCGACTCGGCCATCGCCGCTCTGCGGATCGGCGTGCTCGACTATCTGATCAAACCGGTCGACGTCGGACGACTGCGTGCGATCCTGGCCAACGTCTCCCGCACCTTGGCCTACAAAAAGGAGATCGGATCGCTCCGCGGCGAGTTGCGCAAACTCGGTCGATTCGGAGGGTTGACCGGACGCTCGCCTTCGATGCAGAAGGTGTACGACCTGATGGCGCGCGTCGCCCCGACCGACGCGACTGTCCTGATCACGGGCGAGAGCGGAACCGGTAAGGAAGTCGTGGCGAACGGCATCCACGAGTTGGGGTTGCGGCGCATCCATCCGTTCCTCCCGCTGAACTGCGGCGCGATCTCACCGGGGCTGATCGAGAGCGAACTCTTCGGCCACGAGAGAGGGAGTTTCACCGGCGCCAACCAACTGCACCGCGGCTTCTTCGAGCGGGCTTCGCGCGGCACTCTGTTCCTCGACGAGGTCACGGAGATGCCGCTCGAGCTCCAGGTGAAACTGCTCCGCGTCCTGGAGACCGCCCAAGTCGTGCGGGTGGGCGGGGTCGAGCCGATCCCGGTCGACGTGCGGGTGATCGCCGCGACGAACCGCCCGCTCGAGGCGGCGCTGAGGGATGGGAAACTTCGGGAAGATCTGCTCTACCGGTTGAATGTTTTTCCGATCGTGATCCCGCCGCTGCGTGAGCGGGGCGAGGACATCCAGCTCCTTGCAAATTATTTTCTCGAGCAACTGAACGTCGCGTCGGGAACGGAGAAGAGTTTCGCTCCCGGGGTCACTCCGCGACTCACCACCCATGGCTGGCCCGGGAACGTCCGAGAGCTGAAGAACCTGATCCAGCGCGAGTTCATCCTCACCGAGGAGTTCCTCCAACTGGACTCGATTCCGGTCGACGGCCCCCGCCGCCCCGGCGCCGATGCGGCCGGCGCATCCGAGGGTGTGCGGGTCGGGTCGTCGCTCGCCGCAATGGAACGAGAATTGTTACTGGCAACCCTCGAGCGTTGCGGCGGCAACAAGAAACAGGCGGCGACCATTCTCGGCATCAGTCTCAAGACGCTGTACAACAAGGTCAACCAATACGCTGAGCAGAAATGAGATCCCGACCCAGCGGCGAGCGAGGACCCGTTCCGAGCCCCGATGGGGGCTCTCCCTCTCGATCGTTGCAATCGTCGCGATCGCCGGGATCTTCTCCGCGTGTCTGATCTTCGGTTGGCGCCAGACCCTCACATTCACCGCCGCATTCACCACGGTCGCCGCCGTCGGCGCGCTCCTCGGCGCCGCCCCCTGGCATGATCCCCCGGATCGAGGTCGCCGGCTGGCAGCGGCCTCGAACGCGATCGCCGCGCCGACCGGCGAGAGCGAAGTGTGGGCGACATTGCGCCGGGAAGCACAACAGCTCCTCCAGTGTGACTCGGTGGAGATCGCGGTGGGCGACGCCGTCTGGCCCGAACGCCCCGACTCGGTCGTCGCGATGCTTTCGGCCCCGGGGGGCGCGTCCATCGGGCGGGTCCGCGCATCGGGCGGCGGGCTCGCGCGCGATCGTTGGGCGTTGGAGTTCCTGGCGACCGTGGCGGCGCTGGCGATCGAGAGGCATCGGTTGGCCGCGCGCGGCGGCGACGAGGCGAGGCAGCGACACGCGTTCGTCGCAACGCTCGCGCATGAATTGAGGAATCCGCTGGCGCCCCTCCGCAACGGCCTCGAACTGATGCGCCTGACGCCCGGGCTCGGTCCCGATCTCGAAGCAATCCGTCGGATGATCGATCGCAACGTCGAACAGTTGGTCCGACTCGTCGATGACCTGCTGGACGTCTCGCGGATCACGCGCGGCAAGATCCATCTGCAGTGGAGCCTGTTCAACCTCGCCGGCGCGCTGGCGGAGGCGATCGAGTGGGCCCGTCCGCAGTTCGCCGGCGACCGACCACGCCTCGTCGTCCGGATCCCCCCGGTGCTCATCCAAGTGCGGGCCGACCGCACGCGGCTCATCCAGATCGTCGAGAACCTGCTGGAGAACGCAGCGAAGTTCACCCCGCCCGAGGGGCGTGTCTGGTTGGACGCCGAGCAACTGGAGAACGACGTCGAGATCCGGGTGCGGGACACCGGGATCGGGATCGCGCCGGAACGATCGCAGCATCTCTTCGACGACTACGTGCCGGGGGAGCGCTCCCCCCAAGGGCCGGGCGACGGTCTCGGCGTGGGTCTGATCCTGGTTCGACGGTTGGTCGAATTACACGGAGGAATGCTGCAAGTGAGGAGCGCGGGGGTCGGCCAGGGCGCCGAGTTCATCGTGAGACTGCCGATCGCCGCGTCCGATTCGTCATCGCAGCCGGGGCCTGGCGGAGTCAGTCCGGCCGTGGAGGGCGCCCCGCCGCACGCGGCCGCGAAGCCGGCGCGGGTGCTCGTCGTGGACGACAGCGCTGACACGGTCGAGACGATGGCCAAACTGCTGCGGCTGAGCGGCCATCACGTCCGCACATCATTCGACGGGGAAGATGCCGTGATCGCAGCGGCGGAGTTCCACCCCGACGTCGTCCTGCTCGACCTCGGGTTGCCGCGCATCGACGGCTACGAGGCGTGTCGGCGGATTCGTCGCGGCACGCTCGGCGAGCCGCCGGTGATCATCGCCGTGACCGGCTGGGGACAAGAAGCGGATCGACGTCGCTCTCGCGAGGTAGGGTTCGATCACCATCTGACCAAGCCGGTCGATTTCAGCGAAGTCGAGCGACTGATGGAGCCGCGAGGGGCCGCACACCCGCGCTGATCGTTCGTCCGCGCATGACCCACGAGGAAGAAGTTTGCGCCTAGCCAAGCTCCGCAGTTTGGTCGACCGGTTCGTTGCGCCCGGGCAGTCGCCCGCGGGCGAATCCGCCGAGGTCGACGAAGGCCCGCTCCGCGGCCACTACCTCGGATCGGAGGCGCTGGAATCGCGGGCGCGTGAACTCGCCTCGCAATTCACGGTCGCGCGGAACTCGCGCCGCCGCGCGGATCGTTTCTTCGGGCGCTTCGAACGGAACATCGGGATCCTGCGCACGGCGTACCATGTCCTGGCCGAAGACGTGCGCGCGGGCCGCTCGGTCTCCCCGGCGGAAGAGTGGCTGCTCGACAACTTCCACCTGATCGACAGTGAGGCGCTGGAGATCCAACGGTACCTCCCGCGCCGCTACTACCGAGAGTTACCCGCGGTGGCGACGGCGGACTTCGACGGAATCCCGCGCGTCTACGCCATGGCCGTGGAGCTGATCCGCGCGAGCGACGGGTTGCTCGACCTGGAGCGGATCACCCGATTCGTCGGCGCGTACCAGACGGTCACCCCGCTGACCATCGGCGAACTCTGGGCGTGGCCGAGCATGTTGCGGCTCGGTTTGGTCGAGAATCTCCGTCGCATCGCCGAGACGATCCTCGAGGCGCGCGACGCCGAGCAGCGAGCCGACGCCGACTTCGATCACTTCGAGCGCGGCGGCCTCGATCATCGCGCGCCCGAGATCAGCTCGGCCGAGCCGACCGCCTACGTCGCGCAACTCCTGCGCCGCCTCTGGGAGTACGGATCGCGCGTCGCCCAACTGCGCGCGAGGCTGGACGAGCAGCTCGCCACGCACCACGTCACGGCTGAAGATGCGGTTCGCGCGGAGCACCAAGAGCAAGCCGCGGCGCAGGTCTCGATCGGGAACTCGATCACGAGTCTCCGGCTCTGCTCGACCCAGGACTGGAGCCGCTTCTTCGAGGACGTCAGTCTGGTCGACGAAGTCCTGCGCCGCGATCCGGCCGGCGTGTATCAGAAAATGGACTTCGCGACGCGCGATCGATACCGCCGGTCGATCGAGGAACTAGCCGAACGGACGGGGGAGGCGCAACGAGCGGCGGCGCTGCGGGTGGTCGAGGCGTCGCGTCGCTCCGCCGAGCGATCAGCCTCGGATCCGCGCGAGGCCCATGTCGGATGGCGTCTGATCGGGCGTGGACGACGAGAGTTCGAGTCGGTCATCAACTTCCGTCCGCGACTCCGTCAGCGAGCGCGCCGTTTCTTCTTCCGCCACGCCGTCTTCTTCTATTTGGTCACGATCGGGGGCCTGACCGGAGGGTTGGTCGCCCTGGCGACGTGGGCGGTCCGCGGGTCGGGCTACGAGTGGCTTGTCTCCGCGCTGGCGCTGATCCCTGCGACCGAACTCGCCATCGCCTGGGTCCAATCGGTCGCGGCCGGCGTCGCCCGACCACGGCTCGCGCCTCGTCTCGACCTGAGCACGGGCGTACCCGACGAGGGCGTCACGATGGTCATCATCCCGACCCTCTTGACCAGCCCCGACGGCGTGCGGCGGATGATCGATCATCTAGAGGTGCAAGCGCTCGGGAACATGGACCCGAATGTTCACTTCGGCATCCTCGGCGACTTCGCCGACGCGGATGTCGAGCAACTGCCGAGTGATCTGGAGATCCTCCGGGTGGCCCGCGAAGGGATCGACGAATTGAACGCGCGCCACGGCGAGGGGCGCGGCGGCCGCTTCTACTTCTTCCATCGCGCCCGTCTCTGGAACGAGAAGCAGAACCGGTGGATGGGCTGGGAGCGGAAGCGCGGCAAGTTGGAGGAGTTCAACCGGCTGCTCCGCGGTGCGGAGGACACGAGCTATCGCGAGCAGATCGGCGATCTCTCCATCCTGCCGCGCATCAAATACTGCCTCACGCTCGACAGCGACACGCGCCTTCCGCGCGACGCGGCGCGCAAGTTGATCGGGATCATGTTGCACCCGCTCAATCGACCGCACTTCGATCCGCGGCTCGGCCGCGTCACCGACGGATACGGGATCCTGCAGCCGCGCATCAGCGTCACGCTCTCCAGTGCGGTCGGTTCGTTCTTCTCGCGTCTCTATGCCGGCGCGATCGGCGTCGATCCGTACACGACCGCCGTCTCGGACACCTACCAAGACCTTTTCGCCGAAGGCAGCTACTCCGGCAAGGGGATCTACGACGTCGATGCGTTCCTCCTGGCGCTGGGGGACCGTGTCCCAGAGAACGCGCTCCTCTCGCACGATCTCTTCGAAGGGTTGTATGCGCGCACCGCTCTGGTCAGCGACGTGGAGTTGGTCGACGACTATCCCTCGAGCGTCATCGCGCACATGCGGCGACTGCATCGGTGGGTGCGCGGGGATTGGCAGATCCTGCTCTGGCTCTTTCCCTGGGCGCCTTCCTCGACCGGGATCGAGCGCAATCGCCTGCCGATCCTGAGCCGGTGGAAGATCCTCGACAATCTGCGCCGCAGTGTGGTCGCGCCGGCTTCGCTCGCGCTCATCGTCGCCGGCTGGACGGTGTTGCCCGGACGACCGATCGTCTGGACCGCCGCCGCGCTCCTCTCGCTCTCCTTCGCCGTGCTCGCGCAGCTCGAACGCTTCCTGGCGGGACCGGCCGCTCGTCAACCGGTGCAGGTGTTCCTCCGCAACGCGGCCGAGGATCTCGCGACCGCCACCGCGCAGACCTTTCTCACCGTCACCTTCCTGCCGTACCAGTCGTACCGGATGCTGCATGCGATCGCCGTCACGCTCGTCCGCATGGTCATCACGCATCGTCGGCTCTTGGAGTGGGACACCGCGGCCTCGGTCATCTCCCGCGCTTCGCAACTCACCGGACGACGCGCCTTGGCGGCCTTCGGGATGGAGCTCTCCTCCAGTCCCATCTTTGCTCTCGGCTGTGGACTCGTCGTCGCGACGGCGCGCCCCGGCGCGTTTTTCATCGCGGCGCCGTTCCTCCTGCTCTGGGCGGCGGCGCCGGTGGTTGCGGCCTGGCTCAGCCGTCCGGTCTCCACCACGCGCCATCCGCCGCGCGAAGCCGATCGGCCGCTGCTGCGCCGGATCGCGCGTCGCACCTGGCACTTCTTCGAAACGTTCCTGCGACCCGAGGACAACTGGCTTCCGCCCGATAACTTCCAGGAGCGGGGCGAGGAGCGGCTCGCACGCCGGACGTCGCCGACCAACATCGGGATGAGCCTGGTCTCGGCGCTTGCGGCGCACGACTTCGGCTTCATCGGCACGCCCGAACTGGTCGAACGGGTCGAGCGCACGCTGCGCACGGTCGAAGGGCTCGAGCGCCACGAGGGACACGTCCTGAACTGGATTTCGACCGCCACCCTGGCGCCGCTCTACCCGCGCTACGTTTCGACCGTGGACAGCGGCAACTTCGCCGCCTGCCTTCTCGCGGTCGCGCAGGGCCTGAGACAGATCGCGGTCGATCCGCAGACGCCTGGAGTTCGCAGGGAAGGGTTGATCGACACGGTCTACTTCGTGCGCAGGATGGTCGACGCCGCGATCTCGGTTTCGACTGCCGGGAGCGGCCCCACCGGCGCCGCAGCGCTCTTCGCGGCGCTCCACTCGGTCGAGCAGTTGTTGTTCGCGCAGATGGATCCTGGAGACGAGGCCTCGCGGCTCGCGTCGTTGGCGCCGTCGCTCCGTCAGGCGCGGCTGCGGTTGGCGGGGGACGAGGTTGCGCTGTTGGCGCAGCCGCGCGAGTTGCGGCGCGCGCTCTTCGCGGTGGAGCGCCTGGAGGCGTCGCTTGCGCCCGCGGCCGTCGAGTCGGACCTGGAGGCGAGGTTGGAATACGCCGCGCGGCGGGCCGAGTCGCTCGCGCACGGCATGGACTTCCGCTTCCTGTTCGATCCGCGTCGTCAGCAATTCTCGACCGGGTATCGCCTGGCCGACTCCGAAGGGCCGGGGCGGCTGGACCCGACCCACTACGATCTGTTGGCCTCCGAAGCGCGCACGGCGAGTTTCTTCGCCATCGCCAAGGGGGACGCGCCGGTCGCTCACTGGTTCCGCCTGGGTCGCCAGCTCGTGGCCTCGCGCGGACGACCGACGCTCGTCTCCTGGAGCGCGTCGATGTTCGAGTACCTCATGCCGTCGCTCCTCCTGCGGTCGTATCCCGGAACCTTGCTGGAGCGGAGCTGCCGTCGGGCCGTCGAACATCAGATCCACTTCGCGCGGAGGCTCGGCGTCCCTTGGGGAATCTCTGAGTCGGCCTACGACTTCGTCGACCACCAAGGCGACTATCAGTACCGCGCGTTCGGCGTGCCCGGCCTCGGTCTGAAGCGCGGCCTGGGCGACGATCTCGTCATCGCGCCCTACGCGACCGCGCTCGCGGCGATGATCGACCCCGACGGGGCCAGCGCGAACTTCCGACGCCTGATGCGAGCAGGAGTGCAGGGCGACTACGGATTCTTCGAGGCGATCGACTACACGCCTCGCGACTCCTACGACTCCCCGCTCCACGGCGACGCGATCCACCGACCGACCAAGGGGGTCATCGTCCGCGCGTTCTTCTCGCACCACCAGGGGATGTCGCTCGTCGCGCTCGCCAACGTCCTCTTCGAGTCGCGGATGGTCGAACGATTCCACGCCGATCCGCACATCCAGGCGACCGAGATGCTGCTGCAGGAGATGGTCAACCGCTCCGCCATGGTCTCTCGCCCGCGGTCCGCCGAGGCGTCACACTCGACGCCCGCCTCCGCCGCCGGTTCGGTGCGCCGGTTCCGCTCGGCCAACACGCTCTATCCGCAGGCGACCTTTCTCTCCAACGGGTCGTTCACCACCGTCATCACCAATTCCGGCGCCGGCGCATCGATCTGCCGCGGCTTCGCGTTGACCCGGTGGCGAGAGGACCCGACGCGGGATGTGGGGAGTCAGTTCCTCTATCTGCGGGACGTGCGCAGCGGCGCGGTCTGGTCGGCCACCGCGCAGCCGATGGCGCGCGAGCCGCAGGAGTACGAGGCGACGTTCTTGTCGGATCGCGCGATCTTCCGGCGTCGCGACGAGGAGATCGAGTCGCAACTCGAAGTCGCGGTCTCTCCGCAGGAGGATCTCGAGGTGCGGCGGCTCACGCTCGTCAACCGCGGCGACCGCACGCGCGAGATCGAGGTCACCAGCTACGTCGAGTTCGCCCTCTCCCCTCCGGCCGATGACCTCTCGCATCCCGCCTTCGGCAAACTGTTCCTGGAGACGAGCTACGTCGCGGAGTCGGCCGCCATCCTCTGTTCCCGCCGCCCGCGGAGCGAACGGGACATCGGAGGGGTCGCCTTCCACGTCTCGGCTCTGGAAGGGAGCGCGCAAGAGCCGGTGGAGTGGGAGACCGATCGCGCGCGGTTCCTGGGACGGGGACGCGGGGTCGAGGATCCGATCGCGCTGACCGGGCGGCCGCTGAGCGGAACGACCGGCGCCGTGCTCGATCCGATCGCGAGTTTGCGCCACCGGGTGCGACTGGCGCCGGGCGGAGTCGTGCGGCTCGCCTTCGCCACGGGATTCGCGCCCAACGCGGAGACCGCCCATGTCCTGGCCGACCGCTATCACGATCCCGCGGCGGCGTCCCAGGCGTTCGCACTCGGCTTCAGCAGCTCGGAGATCGAGCTGCGCCACCTGGGACTGACTGCGCAGGAGGCGCAGCTCTACATGTCGCTGGCCTCGGCCGTGCTCTACACTGACGCGTCGCTGCGAGCGCCGGGCGATTGGATCGCGCGCAACGCTCTGGCGCAGACCGCGCTCTGGCGCTTCGGCATCTCCGGCGACGCGCCGATTCTTCTGATCGAGGTGACGGAGGACGACGATCTCCCGCTCGTGCGGCAGGCGCTGCGCGCGCATGAGTTCTGGCGGCTGCGCGGACTCACGGCGGACATCGTCATCTTGAACGAGCATCCGATCGGCTATCGCGAGGAGATGCAGAGCGAACTGACGATGCTGCTCGAAGGCGGGCGTTGGTCGGCGCAGCGCGATCGACCGGGCGGCGTCTTCCTGTTGCGTGGAGACGGGATTGCCGACGCGGAACGCACGCTCCTCTTCGCCGTCGCGCGCGCCGTGCTGCGCGGCGCGGACGGCACGTTGGAGGAACAGCTCCAACGTCCGCACCGAGAGCCGCTCTGGCCGGGGCCGTTCACTCCGCGAATCCATCCCGAGTCGACGACGACCGTGCTCCCTAGTTCGCAGCGATCGGCGCGACCGACGCTCCGCTTCGACAACGGCCTCGGCGGCTTCAGCGCTGACGGGCGGGAGTATGTGATCGTGCTGGATGGGGGAGAGGAGACGCCGCTGCCGTGGTCCAACATCCTCGCCAACCCCGGCTTCGGCGCGCTCGTCTCCTCCGCCGGCGCGGCCACGACCTGGGGGGAGAACAGTCGAGAGGCGCGCCTCACGCCGTTCGCCAACGACCCGGTCTCGGATCCGACGAGCGAGGCGATCTTCCTGCGGGACGAAGAGACCGGCCAGACCTGGGGCGCGACGCCCGCGCCGTTGCCGAGAGATCCCGATCTCCGGTGGACGGTGCGTCACGGCGCCGGTTGGTCGAGCTTCGGCGCCGCACCGACGGGACTCGGTCAAGAGCTCGAGATCTTCGTCCATCCCGACGAGTCGGTGAAGTACTCGCTCCTGACGCTGCGCAACGACGGCCCCCGCACGCGTCGCGTGGCGCTCTTCGTCTACGTGGAATGGCTGCTCGGGCCGGGGCGGGCGGGCGATTGCTTGCATGTCGTGACCGAGTACGACGCGGAGACCGGCGTGATTTTCGCGCAGAATCGGTACGCGACGGAAACGACCGCCCGCACGGGGTTCCTCGCCGTCAGCCAAGCGGTGGTGTCGGCCACGGGCGATCGAGCCGAGTTCATCGGGCGCAATCGATCGCTCTCGCGCCCCGCGGCCCTCGAGCGCGTGGGGCTGAGCGGTCGCTTCGGCGGCGGCCTCGATCCGTGTGGAGCGTTGCTCCTGGCGGTGGAGATCCCGCCGAGCGAGACGCGCGAGATCGCGATCGTCCTGGGAGAGGGTGTGAGTCCGGAGGCGGCGCGCGCGGCCGCCCGCCGACACGCGTCGGTCGAACAGGCGAAAGCGGCCCTGGCCGCCGTGACCGAGAGGTGGGATCGGATCCTGGGCGCCGTGCAGGTGCGCACGCCCGATGACTCTCTCGATCTCCTGGTCAATCGATGGCTGCTCTATCAGTGCGTCGCCTCGCGGCTCTGGGCGCGCAGCGGCTACTACCAGTCGGGGGGCGCCTACGGCTTTCGCGATCAGCTCCAAGACGTCCTCTCGCTCGTCTATACACGCCCCGATCTCTGCCGCGAGCATCTCCTGCGCGCCGCCTCGCGTCAGTTCACGGAAGGCGACGTGCAGCACTGGTGGCATCCGCCGAGCGGCCGCGGCGTCCGCACGCGTTGTTCCGACGACCTGCTCTGGCTCCCCTTCGCGGTGGCGGCGTATGTCGAGCGAACCGGGGATCACGCCGTCCTCGACGCGCCCGCGCCGTTCCTCTCGGCGCCGCCGCTCACCCCCGAGCAGCTCGAGACCTACGACCTGCCGGCGGTCTCGAGCGAGGTCGGTTCGCTCTACGAACATTGCGTTCGCGCGATCGATCGGGGGAGCACGGCCGGCTCGCACGGACTTCCGCTCATCGGGACCGGCGATTGGAACGACGGGATGAATCGCGTCGGCCGCGGCGGCGAGGGAGAGAGCGTCTGGCTCGGTTGGTTCCTCGCGACGATCCTGGGACAGTTCGCTCCCATCTGTGCGGCTCGCGGCGACACTGCGCGCGCCGATCGCTATCGAGCCGAGCGCGCACGGCTGGCCGAACGACTCGAACTGGCGTGGGACGGGGACTGGTACCGCCGCGCCTACTACGACGACGGGACTCCCCTCGGATCGGCCTCGTCTTCCGAGGCGAAGATCGATGCGATCGCGCAGTCGTGGGCCGTCATCTCGGGACTGGCGCCGCCCGAACGCGCCGAGCGGGCGATGGATTCGCTCCGCGTGCACCTCTTGCGGCGCAGCGCGCAGCTCAGTCTGCTGCTCACGCCGCCCTTCGACGGTTCGCCGCAGGATCCCGGGTACATCAAGGGATACATCCCGGGGATTCGTGAGAACGGCGGGCAGTACACCCACGCCGCGCTCTGGACGGTGCAGGCGATGGCGCGCATGGGTGAAGGGGACGAGGCCGTCGAGCTGCTGCACATGTCGAACCCGATCAATCGCGCGCGCACCGCCGAGGGGATGCGCCGTTATCGCGTCGAACCGTACGTCGTCGCGGCCGACATCTACGCGCACCCGCTGCATGTCGGGCGCGGCGGATGGACCTGGTACACCGGCTCGGCCGGATGGATGTATCGCATCGCGCTGGAGGAGATCCTCGGATTCCAACAGCGAGGCGATCGGCTGCGGATCGACCCCTGCATTCCGATGAACTGGCCCGACTTCTCGATCGACTGGACTTTCGGCGGAACTCGCTACGAGATCGAGGTGCAAAACCCGGCGAAGCGCTCACAGGGCGTGGCGCGCGCGGAGCTCGATGGCGTGCGTGTCGACGCTTCGGCCGTGCCGCTCGAGGACGACGGCCGAACCCACCGCCTGCTCGTCCTGCTGGGCGACCTAGAAACTGTAGTCGAGCCCGACCAGACCGGAGAACTCGTCGCGCAGCCCCACATCCGCGAGCGGCAGCAGCCCGTTCGCCGTCACGAGGAAGTTACCGGCGACGTTGACCTTGAATCCGACGGCGAGATCGACGTAGTGCCGCGAGGTGGTCTCCTCCGCGATCCCGAGGCGCGGCAGATCGGTCTGTCGGACGACCGCCGGTAGATTCGGGTTGGTCTCGATGTTGAATCGATAGGTCTCGTCGGCCACCACCACCTCACGCGCCTCCAACGCCACGCGGCCCAACAGATCGGCGGCCAGCGTCAGCTTCGGGTCGACCGACCAATCGAGACCGAACACGTACCCGAGTTCGTTGCGGTTCGAATTCCCGGAGGCGAACGTCGCGCTGGCGGCGGCGTGCGGCGAGAAGGTCGGGTCGTTCCACGAGCCGACGACGCCCATTTTCGCGGTGGTGCGACCGGTGCCCAGCAAATTGTCCTCGTCGCCGGTGGGGAGCCTCAGGTCGGTCATCGCCGCCATCAAGATCGATCCCTGGTCGAGGAACTTGGCCTTCCCGCGCAAGACGAGATCGCCCACTCCGCGGGCGCTCGACTCGCGCTCGAAGCTGTTTCGACTGGTCCCGTTGGGAAACCGGTGGATGTCGGGCGAGGCTGAAGTCGCGAGGCGGCGCACGGTGGCGTCGACCCGCGCCCGCATGTCGACCTCCACGATCGGGACGACGATGCCCAGGTCGATCCCGTCCCGCAATCCGTAGGAGCCGACGAAAGAAGTCACGCGGCTCTCCACATCGATGGCGAGAGCGGCCGTGACCACGTCACCTTCGATGTAGTTGCCGAGATTGCCGCCGTCGTTGTCGGTGTCGGCGTGGGTGAAGACCAGCTCCATCTCACCGGCCTGCAGATCGATGTCGTCGAGATGGTCGAAGCTGAACTGCGTGTAGCTCATCCCGAGGTTGAACCGGCCGCGCCCGACGGTCAGCGGCCGTTCGCCGTAGATCGGTCCAAAGCTCTTGGTCGGACGGACGAGCACGCCCATCTCCAGATCGAGTTCGTAGGCGAAGCCGCCGGCCGACGAGCTGAGGGGGAAGTTCGAGAGCTGCCACGACATCTCTTCGTTCACCTGCTGGAGCGCTCCGAATTGCGGAGAGTCGCCGCCGATGAAGTGCGCCTCGTGGTTCACGCCGCTCGCCGGGGGCGAGAGAACCACGCCGTCGCGGAGGATGCCGGTGAGGAAGTCGTCCAACTCGAGCGACTGCGCAGAGGCGCGGCCGCCCAGAGCGGTGAGAGCGATGGCGACCAACGTCGCGGCCGTCGCCGCTGCCGTCGGCGCGGCCGCCCATCCCGAGCGCCGGCCGTGTTGCATGAAACGCATCGATACCTCCTCCTCGACGATCAATTGATGCTGCGGATCTGTTCCAGTCGCCACCGTCCATCGGGGAGGCGCACCGTCGTCGCACTCAGATCCCGTTCGAGTCGCTGGTCGCGCCCCGCGCGGAACTTCATCGTGCGGATCTCGACGAAGCGCGCCTCGCCGCGCGCGCCGGAGACGTTGATCTCGACGTCGCGCAGCTCGACCTCCTGCGATTGCAGATCGCCGAAGGCGGCGCGGAGCTTGTCTCGGTTCTCGCTCGAGAGCGTGGTGAAGAGCGCCGCGTACGCCTCGAGATCTCTCCGCTCCAAGGCGGCGGCGTAGCTCTCCAAGAGCCGACCGATGGCGGTCCGATCGTCGGCGGCGGGCGCCGCGGGCGCCGCGGGCTCCGGCGGCCGCTCGCGCGGCGTCGGGATCGTGCGGGGCGTCTCCTCCGTTTCCAGGGTCGGCATCGGATCAGACGCGACCGGATTCGAGGCGGACGTCGGGGCCGGTTGCGACGAGGGAGCTTCCGTGGACGCGGCCGGCGGAGGGGGCGGCGCGGATCGCGGTGCGACCGCCGGGCCGTCTTTGCGGCGCAGCTCCCAGACATACTTGTTCTCGCCTTCCAGGAGGAGCAGGTCGACGGCATGCGTTTCGTACCCGTCGAGCCTGAGTTGGACCTGCACGCGCCCCGGCTCCAAATTACGCAAGACGACCGCGCTCGGTCCGACCGGTTGATCGTTCAGCATGACGGTGGCGCCCGGCGGCTCGGTCTCTACGGCCAGGACCGCGCGCCCAGTCGTGGAGTCGGCCGGCGCCGTGGAGCGTCCGCGCACGAGCCGCGCCCCTTGGCGGAGGTCGGCATCGGTCAGGATGATCGGATCTTCGAACTCGAAGGCGGGCGCGTCGGCGCCGGCGCGCAGTCGCACACGGAGCACCCCGCCCGCGCCCTTCGGCGGTTGGAAGCGCACCGAGCCGGTCTCGTCGGTCCCACCGAGCAGCGCTCCGGTGGTCGCATCGCGAATCTCGATCCCGGCCAGCGGTCGATTGGCGTCGTCGCGCACGACGAGCAGGAACTCGCGCTTCTGGCCGCAGCCTTGGAGCGCCATCGCGAGGAACAGGACGGCCCACAGTGCGACGTCGGCCACGCCACGCGAACCACACTGCAGGCTCGACCGCCCGGTGTCGTCTCCTCTTGGCCCCGAGGAGCTAGGTTGCAGTTCGTTGATCGCGCGTCCTTCCCTGACGCTCGGCAGCGCAGTCGATCCGATCGCCGCTGGATTCTCGGGGATGCCCTCGGTGGTGTCAACGCCGTGGCCGCCCGCATCCCGTACTATCCGCCGCGTGTCATCGCCGGCAGGCCAAGAGGGGAGGGGTGGGGGAAGCGGCGCTCGGGTCGTCTTCTGGATCTTCGCGCTCCTCGCGCTCGGGGTAGGTTTCATATCGGCAGCTCGCTGGCGCTGGATCTGCGACGACGCCTTCATCACGTTTCGCTACCTCGACCATCTCCTCGCCGGGCAGGGTCTCGTCTACAACATCGGCGAGCGGGTCGAGGGCTATTCACACTTTCTCTGGCTCCTGCTCTTGGCCGGACTGCGCGCCGCGGGGCTCGAGCTGGTCTCCGCGTCGCAGGCCCTCGGACTCGCGGCCGACGCGGCGACGCTCGCGCTGTGGATCTGGTTCTCGCTTCGACTCGGGCGGTCGACCGCGCTGCTGCCGCTGACCGCCCTCTGTCTGGCCGCCAACTACGATCAGCGTCTCTGGGCCACCGGCGGACTCGAAACCTCCGCCTTCACGCTGCTGATCTCCGTGCTCTACCTGACGCTCGTCTTCGGTTCGCGCTCGCGGCGCGCCTACGCCGCCGTCGGACTCCTCCTCGCGCTGATCTTCCTGCTGCGCCCCGACGGCGCGCTCTTCTATCCGCTCACGGTAGCGATTCTGCTCTGGCGCGATCGATTTGAGTCGCGCCGCGGCCTCCTCGCGCTCCATGCCCCGCTCGCGTTGATCCTCGCGCCGTACCTGCTCTGGAAGATCGTTTACTTCGGACAGCTCCTCCCGAACACGGCCTTCGCAAAGGAAGCGGGGGGCAGCAACCTCGGACAGGGGCTGCACTACTTGGGTCTCTATCTGCGCGCCTATCCCTCGACGCTCCTCGCGCCGATCTCGATCGTTCTCCTCTTGTCATGGCGGCGCGCATCTTCCGGGTTGCGACCGGCCTTGATCGCGTCCTCGTTCTTCGCCGTCTATCTCGCGCTCTTCGTCGTTCGAGTCGGCGGCGACTTCATGTTTGCGCGGTTCATCGTCCCGATCGTTCCTCTGGTCTACGCGACGATCGAGATCTCCGCCCGACAGTTCCTGGGTCCAAGGCCGATCGCGCTCCTGTGCGCGTTGCTCGCTCTCCCCGGCGCGGTCTGGGCGGAGCGCGCACTCCGCGACTCGATTTACTTCGACGCCGCCGGCGCACCGCGCGCGACCTTCGGTCCCTCGGGCGTGACCGACGAACACTGGTACTGGTCGCACCTCGATCGAGGAAAGAACCTGATCGAGCGATATGAGGAGATCGGCGGCGGACTCGCGGAACTCTTCGAAGGAACCGACGTGCGCGTCGTCATCGGCGGACAGGCCAGCTTGGCCTACTACGCGCGCTTCGCGACGGCGATCGAATCGAACGGACTGACCGATGCGTATATCGCGCGACTCCCAGTCGCGCGACGCGGACGTCCCGGACACGAAAAGGTCGCTCCGATCGACTATCTCAGAGCCCGCGGCGTCCACTTCGAATTCATGAAACGGCCCCGCAGCCACGAGCCGTACCGGAGAGCCGCGTTCCAGGCGGGCGCCGCCGACGAGTGGATTCCCGCCTACGTCGTCACTTACGACCGCGACCTGATGCGGGATCTGGCCACGCGCTCCCCTCACTCGGTCCAACTCGTCGACTTCGAGGCGTATCTCGACGACTGGTTCACCCGCGCCCCCGGGCGCCCGCTCGTGGAGTTGCGGCGCGAGTCGCAGGACTTCCAGGTCTTCTACTTCGAACGCAACGACGACCCGGTGCGTCTGGCGAAGCTCGAGGCGCTCCTCCGCTGACTCTCCCGGACGGGTCGGCTCAGAGTTCCCAGGGAATCGCGAAGCCGAGCTGACGCAGCTTGCGCTCCAGCTCGATTCGCTCGCGGTTGCGCTTGAGCAGCCCTTCGTCGTTGCGCGCCAAGAGTCCGTGGGCCCCCGCGCGCGCCGCCGCGTCGTCGATCTGTCCGCCGGCGAGCGACCGGATGATGTCCTGTTCGATCGACGAGAGCTCGAGCGAACGGAGCCGATAGTCGAGGAACGCTTCCCAGGCGATCGGCGTCCAGCGCGAGACGATCTCGTTGCCGATCGTCTCGGCGTACTGACGGATCTCCCATTGCGCGTGGTCGTCCATCCGCAGCGAGAGGAAGTTCAGCAGATTGTGGAGGTCGATCTTCCAGTAGGCCTCTGTGTAGGTCGAGAGCGGTAGGTCCTTCCGCGCTTGCTCCCGCGCCACGCCGGCGGTCAACCGCTCCAGGTACATGAAGCGCGAGAGCCGCTGGAGTTCGAGCTCCTGCTCGGTCAGTCGATGGCCGGTCGCGGTGTCGACCAGCCCGCCGCTCCCTTGGCGATTTCCGCTGTCCTGCAGCCGCCAGGCGTCGGGGGGGGTGCGCTGCGCGGCGTCGATCGCCTCGGAGTAGCGCGTCGAGTATTCGTTCACGTTGGCGGTTCGGTGGCGAATCCACTGCCGCCAGCAATCCATCGGCACGCGCACGTGCAGCTTCAGCTCGCACATCTCGAATGGCGTCGTGTGCCGGTGGCGCAGCAGATAGCGGACGAGGCCGCGGTCTTCCTGCACGCGCTTGGTGCCGCGCCCGTAGGAAACGCGGGCCGCCTGCACGATGGCGTCGTCGCTTCCCATGTAGTCGATGACGCGCACGAAGCCGTCGTCGAGGACGGGAAAGCGGGCGCCGAGGATAGCGTCGAGGGCGGCGACGGAGTTTCGTTCGAGGGCTTCGTCTTGGTTTGGCATAGAGCCGGGATCGTAGTGCCTGGAGGCGGCTCGCGCTATGTCCTCGACCGCCCGAAGTCTCCGCGGGATCAGTACTCCCAGGTCTTGACCACGACGCGCGGGTCGCCGGGGTGCTCGGTCGCCTCGCTGAAGTGCAGGAACGGGTCGGCCGCGTCCTCGGAGAAGCTGCGGGCATCGGAATCCTGGGGCACAATCGGACCGATGAGCCAGAGCGACCGTAAACCGGAAGCAGGACGCCATGACCGAACCGCCTTCGACTCCGCATCCGACTCCGCATCCGACTCCCGAGCCGCCCGCCCCGCAGCCGACCGCGACACCCGGAACGACGGTGGCGCCGGCCACGGTCGATGTGCGAAGTGTCTCGCTCGCGGTGCTCGCCGTGCTCGCGAGCATCTTCACGCTGCACTGGGCTCGCGAGGTCTTCATCCCGGTGATGGTCGGCGTCTTGCTCAGCTCCGCCTTGGGACCGGTCGTCGCTCTCATGCATCGCTGGCGCATCGCTCGCCCGCTGGGAGCGGCGGTGCTCCTGTTGCTCTTGTCGGCCGCGGTCGGGTTCACGGCCCGGTCGCTGGCCGACGATGCCGGCAAGTTGTTGGAGGCGATGCCGGCGGCCACGCAGAAGTTGCGCATGACGCTGCGCACGCGGCTCGACACCTCCGACGGTGCGATCGAGAACGTCCAGAAAGTCGCGGCGGAACTCGAACAGGTCGCCGAGGAGACCGGCTCGGCGCCTTCGCCGGCCAAGTCCGGCGTGACCCGCGTGCAGATCGAGGAGCCGGCATTCGATCTGAAGAAGCATCTCTGGAGCGGGACGCGGGGTGTGGCCGGCGCGGCGAGCACGCTGATCGTCATCACGTTCGTCACCTACTTTCTCCTGGCCTCGGGCGACAACTTCCGCCGAAAACTGGTCAAGATCGCCGGCAAGACGCTGACGGAGAAGAAGCTGACGGTGCAGGCGCTCGACGAGATCGAAGTCCAGCTCCAGCGCTACCTGCGGGTGCAGCTCTTCACCAGCGCGCTCGTGGGAGCGGTGACGGGGCTGGCGTTCTGGGGGCTGGGTGTGGATCACGCCGTCGTCTGGGGGATCGCCGCCGGCGCCTTGAATCTGATCCCCTACTTCGGCGCCGTCCTCGTGATGGGCGCCTCGGCGCTCTTCGCATTCCTCCAGTTCGGCGCGCTCGAGATGGCCGCGATCGTGGGAGGGACCGCCTTTGCGATCAATTGCGTGGAGGGGTATGCGCTCACCCCTTGGTTACACAGTCGAACGAGTCAGATGAATCCGTTGGCGATCTTCCTGGGCGTGTTGTTCTGGGGCTGGCTCTGGGGCGTGTGGGGTCTGTTGCTGGGAGTGCCGATCCTCATGATCGTGAAAGCGGTCTGCGATCGCGTCGACGATCTGAAACCGGTGGGTGAACTGCTGGGCGAGTGACGCGCGTCAATACATAGGCATGGCTGGGTCGACCGAGTCGACCCAGGACTCGAGCCCGCCGTCCAAGTTGCGGACCTTGCGGAAGCCGGCCTGCTTCAGGAAGGCGACCGCTTGGGCGCTGCGGCCGCCCATTTTGCAATACAGGACGATGTCGTCGGCGGTATCCAACTCGTGGACCCGCGAGGGCAGATCGGGCAGCGGGATCAGGCGTGCGCCGTCCAATCGGCAGATCTCCCACTCCTCGGGGTTGCGGACGTCGACGAGCACCAGCGGCTTGCCCGACTCGAGCTGCGCGTGGAGCTCTTCGGCTTCGATCGTGTCGGCGGCGTCGAGCGTATCGACCTGCGGGACGATGCCGCAGAACTCTTCGTAGTCGATCAGCTCGCGGATCGTCGGGTTCACTCCGCAGAGCGGACAGTTCGGATCCTTGCGCAGCTTCAGCTCGCGGAAGCGCATGGTGAGCGCGTCGTAGAGCAACAGGCGGCCGATGAGCGGCTCGCCCTGTCCCAGGATCAGCTTGATCGCCTCGGTCGCCTGGATCGTGCCGACCACTCCGGGCAAGACGCCGAGCACTCCGCCTTCGGCGCAACTGGGCACGAGCCCGGGCGGCGGCGGCTCCGGATAGAGGCAGCGGTAGCAAGGCCCCTTCTCCGCCCAGAAGACCGACGCCTGTCCCTCGAACCGGAAGATGCTGCCGTAGACGTTCGGTTTGCCGAGCAACACGCAGACATCGTTGACCAGGTAGCGGGTCGGGAAGTTGTCGGTGCCGTCGATGATGATGTCGTACTTGCGGCCGATCTCGAGCGCGTTCTCCGAGGAGAAACGCACTTCGTGCAGCTCGATCTCGACATGCGGATTGACGTCGGCGATGCGATCGCGCGCCGAGAGCAGCTTCGGTCGACCGATGTCCTTGGTGCCGTGGATGACCTGGCGCTGGAGGTTGCTGGAGTCGACGACATCGAAGTCGACCAGACCGAGTCGACCGATGCCGGCCGCCGCCAGATACAGCCCGAGCGGCGCGCCCAATCCACCCGTGCCGACCAAGAGGATGCTCGCCTCTTTCAGCCGCCGCTGCCCAGCCATGCCGACCTCGGGCATGATCAAGTGGCGTGAGTAGCGCGCGATCTCGTCATTATGCAGCGCCGCGCGCATGCGCGGCGCCGCACTGACATAACTCACCACTTCTCCCCCAACCGTGGAGTCCGAACCCCCCGCAATCGAAGGAACGATCGAGATCACCGCCCCGTCCCCCAGCACCGTCGCGCTCCCCTCCCCATGCCGCACGTCCTCGTCCCCCACGAACAGATTCACGAAGCTGCGCAGCCGTCCGTCCTGTGCATAGAGGTGCTTCTTCAGGTCGGGATACCGCCCGGTCAGGATTTCCATCGCTTCACCGACGGTCGTCGCTTCCACCGAAACCTCCATCTGACGACCGGCAAACGGTCGCAGCGGAGTGGGGATGAGGATCTTCACGGACATCGGGCGGGTCTCCTTCTGCGCTGCGGCGGGACGGCCATGCTACTGGATCGGTTCTTCGGCGAACGGTTCGTCGGGATCGAGCAGTTGCCAGGAGAACATCTCGACCGCCCGGCCCTGCTGGACCGAGACGATCACGTAGCTGTACCAGGGCCACGCGTGGTCCCGATCGAACTGCGACGGGCGCGCCGCGACATCGGGATGCGAGTGGTAGAAGCCGATGATGTCGAGCGCCTTCTCGGCGGCGAGCTGCTCCGCTCGACGGAATTCATCCGGCTCGATCAGGTAGCGATTCTGCGGCGAATCGTCGCGGGCGTTCATCGCGCGGACGGTCTCGACCACGACCTTCACGCCGTCGTCCTCGCGGCCGAGGAGGAAGCCGCAGCACTCGAGGGGATAGGTCGCTTCGCCGTGGGCGGAGATCTTGGAGCGATGGGTGGGGGAGAGGCGGAGCATCAGACGGAACTCGAGAGCGAAGGGTCTTCGTCCCAGAAAGCCTCGCTGAGGTACTTGTCGGCGGCGTCGGGGAAGATGGTGACGAGAACGGGAGAGTTTGTAGCGTGGCTCGCCGTCAGACGGCGCGCCACGTTCAAGGAAGCAGCTAAGGCGGCCCCGGCAGAGACTCCAACGAGAAGACCTTCCTCCCGCGCCAACCGCCGGACCATCGCGTAGGCCTCCTCGGTCTCGATCTCCAGATTCTCGTCGGCCAGCGCCGGATCGTAGATGGCCGGGACGATCGCCGTCGCCATGTGCTTCATCCCTTCCAAGCCATGGAACGGCGAATCGGGTTGGAACGAGATCAGCCGCGCGCCCGGATCGTGCGCGCGCAGACGTCGACCGACCCCCATGAAGGTGCCACTCGTGCCGAGTCCGGCGATGAAGTGCGTCACGCGGCCTTCGGTCTGCTCCAGGATCTCGACTCCGGTGCCGTCGTAGTGCGCCTGCCAGTTCGCCGGGTTGCCGTACTGATCGGGATAGAACCATCGTTCGGGAGACTCGGCGTAGAGCCGACGCACCTCGCGAATCGCGCCGTCCGTGCCGTCGCCCGCATCGGTGCGGATCAACTCGGCGCCGTACGCGCGCAGGATCTTCACCCGCTCCGGGCTCGCGCTCTTCGGCAGCGCCAGAGTGACTCGGTAGCCGCGCGCCGCCGCGATCCAGGCGTAGGCGATGCCCGTGTTGCCCGAGGTGGCGTCGAGGATGGTCTTTTCCCGCGTCAGCCGACCGGTTCGTTCCCCGTCGAGGATCATCGCGAGCGCCGCGCGGTCTTTGACGGAGCCGCCCGGGTTGAACCACTCGGCCTTCGCGTAGATCTCGACCGGGGAGACCTCGGCGTCGATCTTGGCCAAGCGGAGCAGCGGCGTGTGGCCCACCAGTTGAGTCGCGACGCGCCCGAGGCGCGTCACTGCTTCACGTGCAGTCCGCATTCTTTCTGCTCCGGGGTCTCCCACCACCAGCGTCCCGCCCGCACGTCCTCGCCCGGCTCCACCGACCGAGTACACGGTGCGCAGCCGATCGAGGGGAAGTTCCTGTCGTGGAGTTCGTTGTACGGGACGTCATGGGCGCGGATGTATTCCCAGATGTCGTCCTGCGTCCATTCGATGATCGGATTGAGTTTCACTAGGCCGCCGATGCCGCCGAAGCCGGCGTCGATCTCCGCCTTCGGCGTGTCGTTCCGCGTCACCGCCTGTTCGCGCCTGAGTCCGGTGATCCAGGCGTCGACCTCGCCGAGCACGCGCTTGAGCGACTCGACCTTGCGGATGCCGCAGCACTCCTTGCGGTTCTCGATGCTGGTGCGAAACGAGAAGAAACCCTTCGCTCGCTCCATCGCCTCGACCTTGGCGCGATCGGGGAACTGCACTTCGATCGGCAGGCCGTAGCGCTGCCGGATCCGGTCCATCACCGCGTAGGTCTCTTCGTTCAAACGACCGGTATCGAGCGTGAAGATACGCAGGCCGGGCGCATGCCTCGCGATCAGGTCGATGACGACGACGTCTTCGGCCCCGAAGCTCGAGGCGAAGGCGATGCGATCTCCGAACGTCTGATGCGCCCAGGCGAGCAGGTCTCCCGGCGTCTTGGTCTCGAGTGCGGCCAGATCCTCCAGCGTGAAAGTACGGGGCATCAAGGTGTCTCCATGTAATACCGAGAAAGCCGCCGCGGCTTTGTCGGTGTGGTTCTACTCAACGTCGCCATGCCCACTCACCCCAGGCAAAGCCACCCTCTCCGGATCCTCTCTCCAGCTCTGCAACGCCGCCAGCACCAGGCGCTGTTCCTCGACCCACGCTTGCACTCGACCCGCGAGTGACGGTACCGCGCTCGCATTGAAGAACTTCTGCTCCAACAGCTCATCCAACTCCCGCCGCAACTCGTCGAACGCGTCGCCGACATGCCCGCGATCGACCAGCCGTGCGCGGTACTCGCAGAGCGTCTCCCAATCGGAAATGCACTGTTTCTTCAGCCCGCTCGCCAACACGATCCGCGCCGCCGCGAAGAAAGCGCGGTTCAGTTCGGTCAGCGCGTCGACCGCGATGCCTTCGTCCCAGTTCACCCGCGACTGCTTCAGGTGCTCGAGCGCCTCACCGAACGGATCGCCGCTCTCGTCGACGCCCGCGCCGGCGCACTCACCGACCCCGAGCGTCGCGGTGGTGAACTCCCGCTCCTCGCCCCAGTCGAGCCAGCCGTCGGGCCGCTCGGCGGGCGACTCCAGCTCGAGCAGAGGTCCGAGCCAGCGCTCGACATCCGCGGCCCCGTTGCGTTGGAAGAACTCCGCCAGGTCCTCGCCTTCGGTTCGCTCCGCCAGATAGGTCTGAAGGAGCCGGCGGAGGATGGCCGGCGTCTTCTTGGCCGGGACCTTCAGGGAGCCCTTGGCGATGGCGGAGCCCTTCTCGTCGATGCGCCCGCCGAGGTGCAGTTGATAGAACGGCGCCTGCTTGCCGTTCACTCGCCTGGCCACTCCGTGCAGCCCGATGCTCGCGACGTGATGTTGCGAGCAGCCGTTGGGACACCCGGAGATCTTGATCGTCGCGCCGGGGAACTGATCCGAAGGAAGGTCCGCGATCGCGTCGGCGATGGCGCGGCCGACCCCCTTCGACGAGGTGATGCCGAGATTGCAGGTGTCGGCCCCGGGACAGGTGACGATGTCGAGCGCGGTGCCGCCGACCGGTCGCGTCAGATCCGAGGGTTCCCCGGTCACAGCGGTCGTGGCTGAGTGGTGGAGATGCTCGAAGAGCCACGGCAGCCGCGCCGCCGGAACATCGAGCAACAGGATGTTCTGTTGCACCGTGACGCGCGACTCGATCCCGCCCAGTTCGCGGCTGAGGCGCGCCAGGAGCCGCAACTCCTCGGGCATGACGTCACCGATGGGGAAGGGGATGAGCACCGAGCGAAGGTCGCTCTGGCGCTGCGCTCTGGCGTTGAAACGGAGCCACTGTCTGTAGCCGTCTCCGTCGGCGAGGTCCGCCGCTGGCGGATCCGGCGCCGGCATGGGCCGCAACGCCGGAACTACCCAGCTCTCCCGGATCTGCGCGATCTCCTCCGCCGTCAAGTAGCTCTCGATCAGGAGATCCTCGCGCCCTTCCGCCTCGATCGCCGCATAGGTCTCGTCGAACAACGCACGAAACTTCTCGATCCCCATGGCGTGCACGACGAACTTCGAGCGCGCCCGCGCGCGGTTCTTGCGATTCCCGTGCAACGAGAAGATCCGCACGATCGCTTCGCACGCGCGCAGCAGATCGTCCGCCGGATGGAATGGGGTCAGTTCCTGAGCGACGTACGGCGCCGAACCGGTGCCGCCGCCCACCAGCAATCGGAAGCCCCGTTCGAGCCCCTGCGCGCCGACGCGCAACGCGGCGATCGCACCGATGTCGTGGATCGCACCATAGGCGCAATCACTCGGGCAGCCGGAGAAGGCGATCTTGAACTTCCGCGCCAGGAGCTGCGCGGTCGGATGCCGCAAGAGGAAGCGCGTGACTGCTTGGGCATACGGCAAGGTGGCGAACGGCTCGGTCGGGCAGACCCCCGAGTTCGGACAGGTCGTGACGTTGCGCACCGAGTTGCCGCAGGCCTCGCGGCTCATCAGGCCGGCCGGCGCCATGCGGCGGAGCAGCTCCGGGAATTCCTCCAGCGGAATGTAGTGGTACTGCACGTCCTGCCGCGTCGTCAGATGCGCGACGCCGTGGCCGTGGTGCTCCGCCACTTCGGCCAACGCATCGAGCTTGTCCGCGTCGAGCACGCCGCTCGGGATCTTCACGCGCAGCATGTGCACGTCCGGCTGCTTCTGGCCGTAGATACCATGGACCAACCTGAACTCGCGGAACTTCTCGGGTGGGATGTCGCCGTCGCGGAAGCGCTGGATCTGAGTGGCGATCAGCGCGATCTCGGAATCCCAAGGTACGGCGAACGTCAGCGCGCCGTCCGGCGCCGCGTCGGCGGCGCCGACCTTCATGTCCGGCGTTGGAGTGGGAGCCCCACCACTATCCGCGCCATTCGTGTGTTTTGGATCAGACATCAAACTCTCCCAGAGCGGAGCTGGCCGACCGGGTCGGCCTGCTAGATGCCGCCGCCATCCTTCATCGACTCCGCGAGACCTTCCACCAACACCTGCGCAACTTCCGGTCGCGTGAACTCCTTGGGCGGACGTTCGCCGCGCCGCAGCATCTCGCGCACCGCCGTCCCGCTCAGGTTCACGCGTTGCTCTTCCGGATGCGGGCAGGACTTTCGCGACGCCATGCCGTCGCAGACGCGGCAGAAGAAGGTGTTCTCGAACGGCAACGGCGTGATGCCCAGCTCGCGCGGCGTGAACTCGCGGAAGATCTCCTGCGCATCGTAGGTGCCGTAGAAACTGCCGACGCCGGCGTGGTCACGACCCACGATGAAGTGGGTGCAGCCGTAGTTCTTCCGGACGATGGCGTGGAAGAGCGCTTCGCGCGGGCCGGCGTAGCGCATGGTGGCGGGGAAGACCGAGAGCATCGTGCGCTCCGGCCTGTAGTAGCCGGCCAGCAACGTCTCGTAGCACTTCATGCGAAGCTCGGCCGAGATGTCATCCCCTTTCGTCTCGCCGACCAATGGATGCACGAGCAGGCCGTCGACGATCTCGAGCGCGCACTTCTGGATGAACTCATGCGCGCGGTGGATCGGATTGCGCGTCTGGAACGCGACGACCGTCTTCCACCCGCGCGCGTCGAAGGCCCGGCGCGTCTCCAGCGGGTCGAGGTGGTACTCCGGATAGCGGATCGTGTCGGGCCGTCGCAGTACGCGGACCCGACCGGCCAGATGGAATCCCCCCTGGGTCAGCAGTCGCGCGACCCCGGGATGGTCGTCGCTGGTCGTGCGGAAGACCTGTCGCGCGTACTCGCTCTTCTCGTACGGATAGATCTCCTCCAGATCGAGTGCAGCGAGGGGACCGGTCTCGTCCCAGAGGCCGACCCGCTGGCCCGGCTGCAAGCTCCGCGCGATCTCTTCCGAGACCGGCAAGACGATCGGGATGCTCCAGACCGCGCCGTCGCTCAGGCGCATCTGTTCGAGCACCGAGTGGAAGTCGCGCGATCCCATGAATCCCGAGAGCGGGCTGTATGCGCCCACCGCCAACATCTCGATGTCGCTCTGGAGCGCGCCCGAGAGGTCGATGCGCGGGGCCCGCGCCAACTCGAGCTGGAGCTCGGCCGCCTCGGCCGGACTCGCCCAGTTCGGCGCCAGCCGGCCTCCGTGCGGGATCGACGGCCCGGGAAAGGGGGCCGTACCCGCCTCGACGCGGGCGAGAGGGGGAGAGGTCCGGATCATCGGTTCGGCTCCTTCGGTGGGGTTGTCCCTGCATCGGCGCTCACAGCGCCCGTCGAGTCTGTTTTCTGAGGCAAACAAAAGGCCCACCGCTGGGTGGGCCCGTTCGCTGCTCGCGCTTCCTCTGAGACCTAGCTCAGCGCGGCGGAGCGGACGCCCACCCGGGGGGTCTGCGACAACAACAACAGCGGGTGGGTGTGTACATGTCTAGTGACTCGCTAGGGTAACCGGGCACGCCGCGTGCCCGGTGGATCGACCATCTACAGTTCGACGCTAGAATTTCTAGCCCCTTCTGCACCATCTAGTTCCCGTCCGATAACTCTATTGACCCGGGCGTTTCGATCGCAACGCTTTTCTCACCTCGAGCGCTAATTTTCTCAGTAACCCCACCAACTCGCTCGACTGCTGTCCGAAGCACTGCCCCCACCAACACCATCGCCGGAGTCTCGTCCACCGGCGTGACCTCGAGCTTCGCGAGCTCTCCGAGCGTCCACCAAGAGACCCGCGAATCGGGCTGCGAGGCACGCACGACGACGACGACGGGATCTGCGGGAGGACGCCCCGACTCGATGAGGAGTCGCGCGACTTCGGGGAGGTCGGCCGCGCCCATGTAGACGGCGACGCTATCGGCCTCGCGCGCTGCGCGCGCGACGCTACTGGGCGATTTGAACGTGACGAACGTGCAGCTCGCCGCGACGCCCCGCTCGGTCAGGGGAACCCCGAGCTGCGCCGCCGCCGCGGAGGCCGAGGTGATGCCCGGAACGATCTCCCACGCGACCCCCGCCGCGTGCAGCGCCGCGATCTCCTCCGCCGTCGATCCGAAGAACGCAGGGTCGCCCGACTTGAGCCGGACCACCTGCGCGCCGCGCCGCGCCCACGCGATCATTCCGCGGTGCGCGAGTTCCGCGGGACAGACGACACGTCCTGCGCGGCGACCGATCGGCACGCGCCTCACTCCACGAGGAATCAAGTTCAACAGCGCCGGCGGCACGAGCGCATCGAAGAAGACGATGTCCGCGCTCTCCAACAGACGCGCAGCCCGCACCGTCAGTAGCTCTGGATCCCCGGGGCCAGCACCGACCAGAAATACGGCGCCAGCAGGCGCCGTGTGGCTTGCCTTCCTCTCCTCCCCCCCCGAAGCCGCCTCATCCCCGAACTCCCGCACTGTGCGACCAATCACCGCATCCCAAGCCCCATCTGTCGGACCCTGCGTCGCCCCCCCCGCCCACTCCGCCAACTCCGCGAACGAAAGCCGCGTGACGCCCGCACGCGCCGCTTCCTCCGCGGGGAAGTTCGGCGGGACACCGAGGTCGATGACGAGAGGCGTGGCGCCGGAGAAATCGGCGGCGCGGAGGATGGCTCCGCGGTTGGAGCAGGTGAAGACTGCTTTTGCGTGGGACAACGCGGTTGCAAGCGCGGGGAGGGGTAAGGAATCGGCGCCGGGGACGGCGCCGATCGCTACTCGCGATCCATGCACGGCGACCGAGAATCCGCGCGCGACCAGGTCGCGCGCGATGACTTGACCCAACGCGCCCGCGCCGCAAACCACGACACGGTCGCCGGTCGTGAGGTCGGCGGCGGCTCGCCGCACCGCCAGCGCGCCGAGCGACGGCCAAGCCGACCGAACGGTCCCGGACGCTCGTAGGCTTCGCGCCGTGCGCAACGCCGCATGGAACAGCCGGTGCAGGTTCGGCCCGCAGAGCGATCGATCGACCGAACTCCGATAGGCGCGCCGGACCTGCGCCGTCACCATCGTCTCTCCCCAGACGATCGACTCCAGGCCCGCGGTGACGCGGCAGAGGTGCGCCACGGCGTCTTGCTGAAGCAGCAGCCGACCGTGCCTTTCGCCGAGGATGGAGTCCAGAGCATCCCGAGCAAGCTCGGGATGCGACGCGATGCCATAGATCTCCACGCGCAGACAGGTCGCCACTACCGCCGACTCGACGATCTCCGGCGCCGCCGACACCCACGCCGTCAGCTTCGCCACCGATTCCGCCGCCAAGATCGAGTGGAGCGTCTCCATCGAGAGGCGCGGATGTTCGTAGGTGACCGCGAAGAGCTTCATGCCGTCGTGTCCTCTCGCCAGCGGAGGATCGCCGCCTCGATCCGTTCCAGGTCGCCGCGTTCGAGCGCATCCAGGATCTCATCGTCCAGGAGACCGGCCAGCCTGCGACGTCTTTCGTCATAGGTCGCCGGGCCTTCTGAGTGGAGCGCCGTACGCTCACGAGCGAGCCTGGCCAACGCCTCGCCGACGTTCTCGTCCAACCGCTGTGCCCAACGGTCGCGCAGACGCTGCGCGACGAGCGGGAACGATCCCGAGGTCGAGATCGAGAGGGTCAGATCTCCGCGCCTGAGCGTAGCGCCGAAGATGAAATCGCACGCGCTCGGCTCGTCCACGACGTTGCACAAGATGCCGCGCGCGTCGGCCGCGTGGCGCACCGAGTCTTGCACGGAGCGATCGTCGGTCGCGGCGATGACCAGGAACCGGCCCGTCAGATCCGCTTCCGCGAACGCGCGCTCCTCACGAATCAGCGATGGATGACCCTCGAGCCCGGCCGGGGGCGCCGCGAAGAGCGGCGCCACCATCGTGACCTTCGCGCCCGCTTCCAACAGCAGCGCGGTCTTCGGCCAAGCCACCGAGCCGCCGCCCACCACCAGGCAATCGCGCCCCGTGAGGCGGAGGAAGACGGGGAGCGGGGGGACGCGCGGCAGACCGCTACTCCTCGGTCTCCACCGACCGCAGTCGGGACGCAAAGTACGAGGCGAGGACGAGGATCGCGACGGGAGTCTTCTCCAGCAGTTCGATGCTGCGCACCGGATCGAGCAGGCCGCCCCGCAGGCGCGCGACCGGCGTCGGTTCGGAACCTGAGTCGAGCGCCAAGAGGTAGTCGCTTCGCAGAACGCCCTCGCGGCGGAGGACGTAGCGATCGTCGCCTTGATAGAGGCGAGCGGCGCCGCGCCAACGATCGATCTGCGCGGCGGCGACCGGGGTTCCTTCGTCCCAGAGAAAGCGCGTGCGTGTGAGCGGCGCGGCGCGGGCGATGCGCCACTCACGACCGTCGACGCCGAGCCAATCGGCGCCGCCGAAGTAGCGTCGGGTGAGCAGTCCGAGGAAGCCTTTGAGCGTCGAGAAGCGGTGCTTCAGCCGGAGCCACCCCTCGGATTTGATCTCGATCGTGACGCCGCGTTCCAGCAACCGGCCGGCCAAGGAGGTGATCGGCGGCGCTTCGCGCCATGGCAATGCCTCGCACTCGGGACAGACGAGCGCGAAGCGGCGACCTTCATGCCCGCACCGGTGGCAAGGCCAGCGGGAGGCGGTTCTCACCTCGCCTCGGGCTGTGCGTCGAGCGCCTTCCGTAGATTCTGGGCCCAGGTCTCGTTCCTTTCTTTCAGGCGGAGATACACCGCCTCCGCCTCGGCGCGATCGCCTTCGGCCTGATGGGTCCGTGCGAGATTGAAGTAGGCGAGTCCGAGACCGGGCTCCAGCGCGATGGCGCGTTCGAACGCCGCGACCGCCTCGGGGAACTGTCCCAGCTCATAGTACGCGCTCCCCAGATGGAGCTCTGCCTGCGCCGACCGGGGATCGGCGAGCAGCGCGCGTTCATACATGCGGATCGCGTCGGTGAAGGCGTCCGCTTGGTGGAGCGCGGCGCCCGACATGCGCCAGGCGAGCGACCAGGTGGTGTCGGCCTGAGCGGCGTACCAGAATTCGTCCGCGGCCGCCGTCCAGTTCTTGTCCGCGAAACTGATCTTGCCGAGCCAGAAGTGCGTCAACGGCAAGTTGGGATCTTGCTTCGCCGCCTGCGCGACCAACGCGCGCGCCTCTTCCGATCGACCGGCCAAGAGCATGTGTGCGCCGCGGAAGAGCAGCCCGTCGGTCGTCGCCGGGTCGAGGAAATCGGGCGGCGCGGGTAGCGCCAAGTCCTCCAGGTCGACCGCTTCACCGCGGACCGCCAGCAGCTTTCGAATCGAGACACTCGTGACCAGATAGGGGACCGGCTCGGCCTCTCCTTCGAGCTGGAACGCGAGTCCGAAGAGCGAGCCGTCGGGACCATAGGCCGCGGCGCCGCCGACGATCCCTTCAGAGAGCGCGAGGAAGTCGGGCCCGCGCAGCGAGAATTTCTCCAACACCTTCGTCGCGATCCACTGCGGACCGTCGCCGGTCGGGCCGCGCACCAGCAGCAGCTCCATCCCGATCCGGTAGGTCGGATCTTCGCTGACCGCGAGCGCGAAGGGCGGGAGTCGATCGAGACCGAGCAGCGCCAGGTTGACGTCGGCTTTGAACGCCACGATCTGATCGGAGGTGGCGCGGTAGCCGTCGACGCCGGTGAGGCGAACCCGCGCGGCGTCGCGGAGGAACGTGGCGGGGACGATCAGACCGCCGGAGACCACCACCGCGGTCGAGGTCCGCAGGAGATCGCCCTCCTTGTCCAGATACTCCGCAGTCAGCGCTGGCGCGAAGAAAGAGCTGTCCGGAGTCTGGCCCTGAGCGGGCGAGAGGGAGAGGGCGAGAGCCAGGCCCGAGAGCAGCGAGGCCGCCGCCGAACGAGCAGCGAGGTGCGCGAACATGCGAGGGAACATAGCCGCTCGCTCGGGCGTCGGCTACTCTGCGCCCCTGTCCAACAACCGGAACACCGCAAGACGAGGAGGAAAATCGATGTCGATCCGCACCGCCAAAGCCCGTTGGGAAGGAAATCTCGCCGAAGGGAAGGGGAACGTCGCGTTCGGAAACGGCGCCTTCGACGGCGCCTACTCGTTCCAGTCGCGCTTCGAGGAGGGGACCGGGACCAACCCCGAGGAGCTGATCGCCGCCGCGCACTCCGCCTGTTTCTCGATGGCGTTCTCGGCCGGCTTGGCCAAGAACGGATTCACTCCGACCAGCGTCGAGACGACGGCGAAGGTGTCGCTCGAGAAGGTGGGCGAGGGCTTCACGATTACCGGCATCACGCTCGACACGGTCGCGCATGTCCCCGGCATCGAACGCGCGAAGTTCGACGAGATCGCCGCCGGCGCCAAGACCGGTTGCCCCATCTCGAGGGCCCTCTCCGCCGTACCGATCACGCTCAATGCGGAGTTGAAGTAACCGAAGAACCGCGCCCCGCGGTTCTTCGGTCTCCCTCTCTTCGAATCCGCCACCAGCCCACCCCAAGCCTTGGAGGAGCGCCCCTCGTGTCACCCCGGTTTTTCCCTGCACTCCTGATCCTCTCCGCAACTCTCTCTCCCCCCGCGCACGCCGCCGGTCGCTTCGAAGGCGCCATCGGCTTCCTCGTCGGCACTCCCCAGGGCGAGTTCGAAGATCAAGTCGACCAGACCGGTTTCGGCATCGACCTGGACGGCGGATTCAGGCCGGCGGAGAGTCCGTTGGTGATCGGGGGCCGCTTCGGGTTCATGAGCTACGGCAGCGACTCGCGCCGCGAGCCGTTCAATCCGAACATCCCGGAGGTCACGATCGAGGTCGAGACCTCGAACAACCTGCTCTTCGGGCAGGCGTTCTTGCGACTGGAGCCGAAGCATGGAGTGGTGCGGCCGTTCATCGAAGGACTCGTCGGCTTCAACTATTTGTTCACCGAGAGTTCGGTCAAGGATGAGCGCGACGGCGAGGTTCTGGCCGGCTCGACGAACTTCGACGACACGACGATCTGTTACGGCGGAGGCGGGGGATTGAAGTTTCGCGTCTGGCGCAACCTCGATCGTCCGAAGGGGCCGATCAGCGCGAACATCCTCCTGCGCGCCGACTACGTGAAGGGCGGTGAGGCGCGCTATCTGAAGGAAGGTTCGATCAGCGTGCAGAACGGCCGGGTGGTCTACGACGCACTGCAGTCGGAGACCGATCTACTCACGTACACGGTGGGCGTGTCGGTTGACATTGGTCAGTAGCGCCTCGCGCCGCGCGAGGCGCCTCTTACTCACCCTCCACCTCGATCGTCACCTCATGCCTCTCACCGCCACTCTCGACCGCGATCCGATGCCGCCCGATATCCAGCGGCCAGAAGAGCCGCTCGCCCGGAGCGGCTTCCCCGAGATGTAGTCCGTCGACGCTCCAAAGGAGCGTCGACGGACTCCGCGAACTCGCCTCCAACGCCACCCCCTGCTGTCCTCGCGACAAGCTCGCATCTAGCGCATAAACAGAGCCGTGGATGGGGTGGGTCACGCGCAGCGCCTGCCCCACCCCATCCATCCCCTCCCCCCGCCCGCGCCCAGCGCGCGGGCGACCCTCATCAACCCACGTTCTCTCTTCTCGGATGACGTTGGAGTCGAGAAAGGGCCTCTCCACCAAGTCCACCCCCCCACACCCCGCCTCTCCACAAACACACGCCCCCACCATCCTCGGCCCCTCCGCCCACTGCTCATCTCGCGCCCACCTCCGCCACAGACTCACCGGCCACGCATCGACCACACTGAACACGCCACCGACGACGATCCCGCCTCCCGACGTCGGCGGCGCCGTCACGACGCGCTCCTCGCGTCGTACCTGCGGCGTGCAGTCCCGCGCGAGCAGCCCAGTCCCACGATCGACCGTGACCCGTCGATGCCAACGACAACTCGGAAGCGCGCGATCGTCGCGTGGAAACCACTCCTCCAGCAGACCGGGGCAGGCGTCGCTCACGGCCTCACCGGAGAGAGGACAGACCGATCGCTTCTCCATCGACGCGATCGGACGCGGGAAGAGCCGCGCTCGATTCCAGCGGAGCGAATCGGACCGGTCGGCGGCGAAGAGCGGCGGCAGCAGACGGCGCAGGACGAGGATCGCGCCTTCACTCCCGGAGACCCGATCCATCGGCTCGCCATCCGCGCGGCCGACCCAAACGCCGACGGTCCAACGGTCGTCGTACGCGAAGGCCCAGTTGTCGCGCCAGTCGCTGGAGGTGCCGGTCTTGATCGCGACGGGGAACTCGAACTCGAACGGACCGTCGCGACCGAAGGCGATCGCGCGCGCGCGCGGATCGGCGAGCGTCGCGTTGACCATGAAGGCGGCTTCGCGCGTGAAGCCCTGTGACGCGCCGACGTCCTCGTCGGCGCCTTCCGCCATCCCGCCAATCGAAACCCTCTCCGCCAACGACGCACCGGTCCCGTCACCAACCCGCAGCACATCGACGCGCGCCCGCGCCCGCCCGCCCCGACCGAGCGCCGCGTACGCATTGGTCAGATCGCGCAGCGACACTTCGCCGACTCCGAGGATCAGTCCGAGTCCATACGTCGACGGCGGCGCCGACAGGCTGGTGAGCCCCAGATCGCGGAGGCGACCCAAGAACGCTTCGGGACCGAGGCGATCGAGCAGCGCGACGGCCGGCGCGTTCCACGAGTTGGCCAAGGCGACGCGCGCGCGGACGGGGCCTCGCCAGGTATTGGCGTAGTTGCCCGGCGCGAAGACTCCTTCCTCGCCGCCATACGCGCTCGAGAGATCGGGCAGGAGCGACGACGGACGCAATCCCCGTTCGAAGGCGAGTGCGTAGGCGAACGGCTTGAGCGCGGAGCCGGGCTGGCGTCGCGCGGAGGCGCCGTCGAATTGGCCGTGCATGGGATGATCGAAGTCGGGCGAGCCGACCCAGGCGCGCACTTCGCCGCTGCGTGTGTCGAGCACGATCGCGGCCGCGGCGTCGACGCCCCGTCCCCGCAGCTCACGCAGCCCGCCGCTCACCGCCGCGACCGCCGTCCGCTGGATCTCTTCGTCGATCGGCAAGCGGATCTCGCTCGCCTCGGGCCAGGCGTTCATCGCCGCCTGGATCCAATGGGGACAGTCGGTCGAACGCGGCGTCACCGGGCTCTCGGTGTGGATGACGAGCGGCCGCGACGCCAGTTCGATCCGTTGCTCTTCGGGCAACGGCAGCCGCGCGATCACGCGGTCGCGCGCGCGCTTCGCCGCCTCCGGATGTCTGCGCGGGTCGAGGCGGGTCGGAGCCTGCGGCAAGGCGGCGAGGAGCGCGGCCTCCTCCCAGGAGAGCGCTTCGACGCCATGCCCGAAGTAGAGGCGCGACGCGGCCTGCGCCCCTTCGATGGCGGCGCCGTAGGGGGCGCGATCCAAGTAGGCGGCGAGGATCTCTGACTTGGAGTAGTGGGCCTCGAGGATGAGCGCTTCCCAGGATTCGCGGAGCTTCGCGAGGAGGCGCGAAGAATCTCGGTTGTCGCTGCGACCGAGATGACAGACCTGCTGCGTGAGGGTCGATCCGCCGGAGACGATGCGGCGGGACGACGCGTTCTGCCAGGCGGCGCGGGCGACCGCGAGCGGGTCGATCCCGGGATGCGCGAAGAAGCGGCGGTCTTCGGCCGAGAGTGTGGAGGTGATAAGTCGACGGTCGATCCCGGCCGCCGGGATCGACTGTCTCAGCACGTCCCCATGCCGCACGAGAGCGATGCGATCGCCACGGCGGTTGTGGATCTCCGTGAGGGTGGAGGGGAGCGGATCAGACAGAGATATCGGTGGAGAAGACATCCTCGCGGCCAACGCGGCCAGCAGGACGAGCGCGGCGGCGAGTGCGAAAAGGCGAAATGACGCCGCGCGGCGCGGCGTCATTTTACTTCGATCGCGACGGGCTCCGAGAGCCCGTAGGACTCGGGCGCATACAACAACTCCACCCGCGCCCCGGGCGTGCGGAAGCGTCCCGATGTCGTCGGCGTGACCGGATAGAAAACGTGGTAGACACCGGCCGGGATCTCCTCGGTGTAGAACCGAACGCGGCCGTCGCGGCGTTCGCTGTAGGTCACCGGCAGACGCGTCGAATCGGTCGGTGCTTCCTCGGCGGCGTAGAGGACGCGGCTCGTCGTCTGGAACTCCAGGTGCACCGGTTCGAGGCCGGCCGGGAGGACATCCTCGAGCATCAGATACGAGGTACTGCGCGGGACGACCACCGCCAGATGCACCAGCGCCGGTTCTCCGCGCGTCAGATGGTCGAGTTTCTTCGGCGCGCCGCGAGCGGAAACATACTCGCGCCAAACGATGAGACCTTCTTCGCGCGCCGGCTGGTCCATCGCCGGGAAGATACGATCGAGGCGGATCTCGTAGTAGACGGGACCCGGCCCTTCGCTCTCGACCGTGGTCGGAATGGTCGCACTCTTTCGGTCACCGCGCGGCGTCGCCAACAATTCGTCCCGCGTGAAGCGGAAGAGGCGGGGCGCCGTCTTCCCGGTCTCGAATCGCACGGGCTTCGGATTCGCGGTCCCCAGCGTCAGTCGCGCGTTGAGGGGAAGGCGCAGGCTCTCCGCCGCGCTCACGTACTCCTCCAGTGCGATGAGCGCCCAGGCGTTCTCATGCGTGTTGCCCCAATGTCCGGCCGAGCGCTGGTCGAGCAACCAACGGGCGGCGACCGGCAGGAGCGCGTTCTCGGGCTGACGACGCGCGAGCAGGAGCACCGCCATCGCCGTGGCGCGGACTCCGTCCTCTTCGTCCGAGGCATAGGTCGAGATCGCGTGCGGCAGCGTCTCGCCGAAGGAGACATGGGTGGCGGTGCGATTCGCCGTGGCCGCCGCCGCCTCGACCAACGCGAGGATGCGCGCGTCGACGCCGCCTCCACGTCGGCCGCGGACGCCGCTTTCCGCGCGGTCCAAGCGGTCGTGCGCGAGGCCCAGCGCGAGCCGCCCGACCGTGCCGAGCTGTTCTTCCTGCGTGAGGATCTCCTCGAGGTCGCTCTCGGTCACGCCCGCCTCCGCGCCCCGCACCTCCAACCAGATCCAGGAGAGGAAGGCGCGCGTGGCGGGCGTGATCACGGGCGCGCGCCCATCGCGCCGATCGCGCGCACCGCGCCGATCGCGCGCCTCCTGCGCATCGCGGGAGAGCGCCTCCTCGATCAAGAAGATCGCGTCGTCGACGAGGCCGGGCGGCGAGGCCGCCTTCGCCGCTTCGGCCCGCGAGAGGATCCACGCGGTGTATGCATCGAGGTAGGGATGCGAGCCCGACCCCCCCGGCCAGAGTGCGAATCCATCGGGCGTGAGTCGCGTCGCGATCTGGCCGAGCAGCCCCGAGATCTCGGCGTCCAGCTCGGCGGGTGGAACGGTCGTCGACTCGAACCGATCGTGCAGGCTCTTGTTCGCCAGGGCGCCCGCCAGCCGCGAGTCGAGTTGCTCCAGGCAGAGGTGCGGATAGTCGCGCAGATAGTCGACCGAGGGCTCGAGTCCGCTCAGGAGCGACGCGGAAATCGAGATCTCCAGCGCTCCCGATTCGAGGCCGAGGCGTGACGTGTCCAGGAGCTCGTCGCCGCGCGGCGTCGCACGGCCGAAGGCGATCTCGGTTTCGCGGAAGAACGGCGCCTCGACCGGCAGCGTACGCGTGACGGCGTCGCTCAGCGCGAGTCCGGTCGCGGTCGCTCGCAGCGTGACCTCGAGCTGTCCCTCGGCGGGAGTCTCGACGGTGAAATCCGATCGCCAGTTTTCGCCCGGAGCGAGCTTGCGCTTGGCCTTGGACGAACCCGACAGCTTGCCGCCGCGGACCTCACAGTCGACCTGCACCTCTAGCTGGCGGTCGCTGCGATTGCGGACGATCCCTCCGACCGTGAAGCGATCGCCTTCGCGCGCGAAGCGAGGCAGCGCCGCCTCGAGTTCGAGATCACGCGACACTCGCACCGAGGCGTCGGCCGAGCCGAAGGCGTGTTGCATCGTGACGCCGACGGCGCGGAAGCGGTAGCTCGTGAGATCGTCGGGCAGCGGGACGCGCACGAGCGCGACGCCGTCGGGACCGATCGGGATCGATGGATTCCAGTAGGCGGTCGGACGGAAGTTGCGGCGCACCGGGAAGCCGGCCGACTCGGCGCCGCCTCCACCGATCGACTCCTTGCCGCGGTCGAGCGTGGGCGAGAGGACCAACTGCGAACGAAGGTCGTCGCCGATCGTCGCCGAGCCGCGATACGACAGCAGCGTTCCGAGCGGGTCGGTCGGGGAATCGCCGGTCAAGGCGAGCACCGCTTCGTCGACTCCCCAGAGGGTCACCTCGCCCGCCGCCGGCTCTCCGTTCGCATCGCGCAGATGGATCAGAACCCCGAGCGTTTCTCCCGGCGCCGCGGTCGATTTCTCCGGCGTCAATTCGACCTGCGCCTGCCAGCGGCCGCGCTCGATCGTGACCGAAGTGGCCGCGTTCGCGTGATACGGCAGGAATCGCCGGGGACCGTCGCCGGCCGCGGTCGGCACGCGATCCGGCCCCACCAACGTTGTTCGGATGGTCGCGTCGGGCGGCGCGAGTCCGCCGAGCGGCACCAACACCTCCGGCGTGCCGCGTAGTGAGACGCGCCGCGCGCGAACCAGATCTCCACTCTCCAAGACGACCAGCGCCTGCGCGCCGCTCGTCGGCGCGGGCACGACGAGCCGCACGGTGTCGTCGGAGGCGTAGCGCTCGCGATCGGCGCCGATCTCGATCCACCAGCTCGTCGGACGCTGGCCCGAACTCTCCTCCGGGCCCGCGACCCATTGCGTCGAGGCGGCGGCGATCTGCGGATCGTCGCGCAGCAGCAGACGCAGCCGATACTGCCCGGGGCCAGGTACCTCTACCCGCTGCTCGAACGCTCGATCGAGGCTGACGAACTCGCCCCGCGAGATCAAGGTGTCGGCCGGATAGTTCTCGTAGTCGAAGACGCCGCCGAGACGGCGGATGCGCACCGTCTTCCAATCCTGCCGGTACAGCTCGGCGAGGACCGCGCGGCCGGGAACGAGCTGGCCGGAAGTGTCGGTCACGACCCACTGCCACGCGACGGTGCTCGATCGCTCCCCGTCATCGCGCGGCGACGGCTTCACTCCGATGCGGATCGGTCCGCGCAAGACCTCGAACGACGCGCGATCGAACGCCGACTGGTCGGCGAGATCCCGCGCCCCCATCTCGAAGAGCGCGCGCGAATCGCTGAGCTCGGCGGGAAGCGTGACCGGCAGGTCGACGCGGAGACGTCCGTCGCGATCGAGGAGTCCGGCGCCTTCGCGCAGCAAAGTCGGTCCGGAACCAGCCCACGGACTCTGCGCCCGTCGGCCGCGCGCGCGGAGCGATTCGCCGGCGCGCGCGAGGCGCGGCGGGTCGTCTTGGAAGGAGAACTCCTCCCAGCCGCGCGGTCGCCAGTAGGTCGGCGCCAGCGAGAGGAACCACTCGACCGGTTGACCGCCGAGCGCGCCTCCGGCGAAATAGTGGAACTGTCCTTCGGCCGCGACCGAGCCGCCGCTCGTGATCTGATCCGGTGCGACCGTCACCTTCGCGCGGAAGCGCGGGGCGCGGAAGTACTCCACCGAGATCCCGCTCGCGGTCAGCATCGCCCCGTCCCCGGTGGGCGAGACCTCGCGCAGCGAGACCAGATGGAAGCCGGGCGCCGCGTCGGCCGGGAGGACGAAACTTCCCGCTGCGTTGCCGAGCGCGTTGAGCCGCACACGCTCCGTTGCGAGCACGACGCCTTCGCGCTCGAAGACCGCCTCGAGGTCGATGCGGTCGGCCGGCTGCAATCCCTTCGCGTCGGCCTTGCGGACATACGCCTTCCACTCGACCCGTTCGCCCGGCCGATAGAGCGGCCGATCGGTGAAGAGGAACGCGGCCGGCCTCGCCGGTTCGGCGATCGACTCGCCCCAGCCCCATCGAGTCGACAGTTCGAGCCAACAGCGACGACCGCTCGATTCGGCGTAGGCGAACTGCGGCGTCCCCTTGGGCGCCAGCGTGCGCAGTCCGGGCGACCAGGCGATGCCATCGGTATCGGTGCGACCGCTCCAGAGCGGACGCGACGGAGGGCGGCCGAGACTGTCGGGCGAAGCCCAGAGCGCGACGTCGGCGCCCGGGACCGGTTGGCCGGAGTTCAGGTCGGTCACCCAGAGCAGGCCGTGCTCCGCGCCGATGCGCGAAGTGATGCTGATCGTCACGAGTTGTAGCAGCGCGCGCGCGCGCTCCGGTCCTTCGTCTTCCGGTCGGCGGAACAGTCCAACGGCATTCGCCTCGACGTAGAGCGCGACGGCGGTGGCCGGAGGCTGTCCGAACTCGTCGAGTTTCTTCTCCCAGACGAGGAGCGAGTCGGCGTGCAACGGCGGGGCTTCCCAGGTCCACGACATCCAGCGGCCCGCGCCGCCCAAGGGCCACGACGCGCGGTCATCGGCGAGGTACGGCTGGTCGCTGTACTCGCGCGAGAGCGCGATCGGAAGTTCGGCGCTCATCAGCCAGATCGCGCGAATCGTCACCGGTCCCGAGTTCTCCACGCTCAGTCGCACGAACTCGTTCGGACCGGGGAGGATCGCGCCGCTGGTCGGCGCGAGCGACAGCGTCATCGGCGCGTGCGGGGTCCGCACCTCGGTCGTGAACGGCGCGGTAAACGGGCGCCCGTAGAGATCGGTCAGTCCCGGCGTGAGCGTGATCCGCACGCCGCGGTCCGCCGGAAACGCGCCTTGGATCGCGATCTGCATCGGGTCGTAGCTCCAGGCCGTGAGGCGCCTCGGGCGCGGCTCGAACGTGAGATGCGCCAGCAACGACTCGGCGTCGACCGGCGCGCGCATGCGGATCCTCATCTCCGATGGATCGATCTCCACCCCTTCGATGCCGGGCGCGGCCAGCGTGCGAAACCGCAGGCGCGTCTCTGCCCGCAACGGCAGATCCGCGCCCGGGAAGCCGAGGTCGGCCGGCGCGCGCAGCTCATGGATCGTGTCCGGCGCGAGCGGGCGTTTCGGACGCAGCGCGATCACTCGAGCCGGCGCCAGCGAGTCGACGCCCGCTCGCACCGCGAGTTCGTCGAGTTGCTCGTAGGTCAGTTCTTCGATGGGCGCGAGTTCGAGCGCTTCGGCGCCGCTCCAGAGCTGGATGCGCTTCGCGGCGTCGCGCGACACCGGTCGGTCGAACGCGAGCAGCAGCGGCTCGTCCTCGGGAAAACTCGCGGGAGGCTCGGTCTCGGGCTTGTCCTGGGGCGCCCAGAGCGCGGGGATCGAAGCGATGAGACGCGGTCGCCGGTACTCGATCGTCCAGACGTAGTCGCGCTCGAGTTTCGCGCCGCTCAGGCTCTTGGTTCCGGCGGGGATCGTGCAGGTGATCCGCGCGCCCGCGGGAGGAGGGGACTCGAGCAGCAACGAATAGACCGACGTCCCCAACCAGGTCGCGTTTCCCTTCAACTCCGGCGAGAAGCGCACGATCGAGCGAGACGCCTTCGCGCCGCGCGAGCCGAGCGCGACCATCGGCGCCGAGAAGCTCACTTCGATCGAGTACATTTCGTCGCGCTCGCCTCGCGGAGTGGCGAGGATGACTTCGAGAGCCCGCGGCTGCGCCGAGAGGATGCCGGTTGCAACCACCCCCGCGAGCATCGAGAGCGCGAGGATGACGAACGCGAAGCGACGAGACCCGAGGTTCCCCGACATGCAGCCTCCCTGTTCACACGCGCCTGCAGCCCCATCCTCCGGGCCATGAGAACGACGGCGAAAGCTACCGGTCCGCCGCACGCCGCGGCCAGCGGCAAACGAGAGGCCGCGGCGCGACGGAGCGCGATCTACCGGCTGCGGACGCTCGCGGGGTTGGAGCGCGCCGTCGTCTCGTGCGCACGCTGCCCGCGGCTGCGCGAGCATTGCGCCCGCGTCGCCGCAGAGAAACGAGCCGCGTATCGGCGAGAGTCATACTGGGGCCGGCCGCTGCCGTCTTTCGGGGATCCGGCCGCCCGGATCGTCTTGGTCGGCCTGGCGCCCGGAGCGCACGGGGCCAACCGCACCGGCCGGATGTTCACCGGCGATCGGTCGGGCGACTTCCTCTTCGCCGCCCTGCATCGCGCGGGGCTGTGCAATCAGCCGACGTCGACACATCGAGACGATGGCCTGAAGCTGCGCGACGTCTGGATCACCGCGGCCGCGCGCTGCGCCCCGCCCGACAATCGACCGACTCCGGCGGAGCTGACCTCCTGCCTGCCGTACTTGGCGCGCGAACTGTCGCTCCTCTCACGGCGACGCGTCCTCGTGGCGCTCGGCGCCATCGCCTTCGACTCGATCTGGGCCGCGTTCGAGGAGCACGGCATGCAGATCGGACGGCCCCGTCCACGCTTCGCGCACGGCGCCTTCTACGCCATCGGCGACGGCTGGCCGTCCGTCTTGGCCTCGTACCATCCCAGCCAGCAGAACACGCAGACGGGACGACTCACCTCCGCGATGCTGGACGAGATCTTCACGCGCGCTCGGCGGCTGGCGCGCGGAGCCGTCGGCGAGTAGTCTGGCCCGCGATGTCGTCCTCCCTCGGGCTGTTCCTCCGACTTCTCGCCGCGGTCGCTTGGGCCGATGGGCAGGTCTCGCCCGCGGAAGAGGCGTTCCTCGCGCGGCTGTTGGACGAGAGCGGCGCGAGTCCCGAGGAGCGAGCCGCGGTCACGGCGCTCTTGCGCACGCCGGTCTCCCGCGAAGAGTTCACGCGCCAGGCGACCGAGTTCGAGGAACGGGTGGAGGACCCGGCCGAGCGCCGCGCGTTGATCGAACAGGTCGAGCGCTTGATCGGGGCCGACGCGCAGCGGGCGCCGAGCGAGATCCAGTACCTGCAGATCTTGCGCAGCCAGTTGCTGACCGAGCCGGCGTCCGAGGCCGCCTCGCCCGCCCGCGCGAGCCGGAGCGAGGGACTCTTCGGCGTCTTCCGGGCGGCGCGCGACCACGCGCGGGCGTTGGGCGCATCGCTCGGTCTCGGAACCGCCGCGGCGGCCGAGCAGAGCCCGCGCGAGGAATACGTCACGCTCTTCGGGGCGCTGCTCCACCGCGTCGCCTTCGCCGACGGCGTCGTCTCTCCTGCGGAAGAGGCGAAAATGCGCGAGTTGCTCGGATCGCGCTTCGGGTTCTCGCCGTCGGAAGTGGAGCGAGTCGTCGTCGTCGCGCACCAGCGCTTGTCGGCGGCCGAAGGGCGCCAACGGCTGAGCGCCGAGTTGAACCGCATCACCGACATGCACCAGCGGGTCGATGTGATCGAGGCCCTCTTCGCCTTGGCCGCGGCCGGCGGCGGGCCGAGTCCGCAAGAAGAAGAGGAGATCCGCATGGTCTCCAACTATCTCTGGGTCGAGACGCGCGACTACGTGCGCCTGCGCGCCGCGGCGCGCGCTCGCGGCTGACGTCTCGATGCTTGGTCTCGATGTCTCGAGCCTGCCGCCGCGCCTGCATGTGGGGACGTCGTCCTTCAGCGCCGCCGATTGGCGTGGCGTCTTCTATCCCGAGACCATGGCGGCGGGCGATTTCCTCCGCCACTACTCGACCCAACTGCGGACCGTGGAGATCGATGCGACTTGGCATGTGATGCCGTCGCTTCGCATGGTGAAGGCATGGACGGAGAAGACGCCCGAGCAGTTCGTTTTCTCGGTCAAGGTGCCGAAGATCATCACGCACGAGTCGTACCTGCAGGACTGCGAGGAGGAGTGGAAGCAGTTCTTCGCCGCCCTGGAGCCGTTCGGAGAGAAGCGCGGTCCCATCCTCTTCCAGTTCCAATACGTCGCGAAGGGGAAGGACGCGCACGAGTACGCGACCGGCGAGGACTTCCGACGTAGGTTCGCCGCCTTCGCGCCGCAGCTACCGGCCGGAGGGAAGTACGTCGTCGAGGTGCGCAACGAGAAGTGGCTCGGCGCGCCGCTCTACGATCTGCTGCGGCAGCACGGCGTCTCGCTCGCGCTCGTCGACTACTACACGATGCCGTCGGGGCCGGTGCTGCTGAGTCGTCCGCTCGATCCGATCACCGGCGACTTCGCCTACGTGCGATTCCTCGGCAACCATCACGCGATGGACTTGGCCGTCGCCCAGGCGAGAGAGAAGGGGGAGCGACAGGGCGACTGGGACGCGCTCCTCGTCGATCGTCGAGCGGAGATGCGCGGCTGGATCCCCGCGATCCGTGATCTGCTCAACCGTCATCTCGACGTCTTCGCCTACTTCAACAACCACTACGCCGGCTTCGCGCCGGGTTCGATCGAGCAATTCATCGAATTGTGGCGGGAAGGCGCGAGCGGACCGGAAGGCGTGCAGTCGAGGAGTTGAGTGACTTCCTCACTCAAACCGCCGCCTGTTCGAACGGATCTAACTCGCCATTCTGTAATCGGTTCTGGCGTGAACCTTCATCCGATGGATGAACCCCGGACGGACTACGGCGCGATGCGTATACGCGCCACGATCGGGCCGGTCAGGGAGTCGTCGTCCCGCCAGAGGTCCGAGAGGGAGTACAGCGGTGCATAGGGGACGATCATCGGGAGCATTCGAATGCGATAGATCCCTGGACGCGCGAGCGGCGGGATCCAGAGTTGGAGTTCGTCTTCGTAGGCGATGCCGGGCTGCCAGAGATAGGCCGGGAAATACGCCCCCACCGGCTGGTGCAGCCGACCGAAACGCAGCACCTCGCCCGTGCGCGCCTCGCGCCACTGTCGCGAGAGTTTGGAGAACGGCGCGTCGGCGGGCAGTGAGTCCCACTCGACGCGGATGTAGCTCTCCACCGGCAGCGTGATCGGCTCGCCGGTGCGCCTCCACCATGTGACCAGACGCAACGGCTCGCCGGGTCGGAAGGTGGGGAGCACGATCTCGCGGGACGGGTGGTGATCGAGAGAGGAGTCACCGAAGACACCGAGCAACTCGACGCCTCCGACGGCGGGGAACGACTTGTGCTGCAGGTGGAGGTCGAGTTGCAGCGCGCGCGCGACAAGGGACGCGTTGTTCGATGACGTCGGCGGGATCACCCGCGTGCGGAAAGGCCTCGGCGGGATGGTGTCGGCGTCACTGACAGCGGCGCCGAGGTCGATGACGCCGAGTTCGATGACGCCGGGCAATCGCGACTCATCGTACCGTCGGAAGATGACGACGCCGCCTGCGTCATACACCAGATCGAAGAGGTCGGGCCGGGAGGCGAACTTGGCGCGTTCCGCCGCGTAGTTCAGCGGTCCCACGAAGCTGTAGTAGGCCTTGGTCGAGCGCGGATAGGTCTGGTTGAGCAGCACGTATTCCGCGTCGTATTTCTCCAGCAGTTCCTGCGTGCGCGCGTGGCTCACCCACGGATTGAGGATGGCGTGCGCGTCTTGCATCCGTTCGATGGCCAGCGCATCGGCGGGGGAGGAGTGTTGGTTGAACGGCGCCATGACGTAGTGCCGGGTGTAGGCAGGGATCTGGTAGCTCGTGATCGGGTCGGCCACGACGACCTCCGGGTCGGGCGCGCGGTGCTCGAGGAAATCGAACGCGGCCAGGAGCGGCGCGTTCTCCTCGTAGCTCGTCCGTGCGCTGCGCAGCCCGGTCCAGAAACGGATGCCGCCCATCACATGCGCGCCGAGGGCGAGCGCGACCGCGAGGAGCGTGGCGGCTGAGGTCCAGCGTCGACTCGAGAGCGCGCGATCGACCGCCCAACCCAACGCGCCGAAGAACGGCGCGGTCCACATGATGCGGAAGAGCACCGAGTGCGCGCCGGCCCTCTCGATCAGCGCGACCGCCAACGGATTCACCACGATGAGCAGGGTCACGAGCGTCGAGATCGAGAGGTAGGCGGCCGCGCGATCTCGACGCGCGCGCGAAAGGAGCGCGAGCGAGAGGACGATCCCGAGCAGCCCCGGCGCCCCGAACCACTCGCTCAGATGGGCCGGTCCGAGGATGGCCCAGCCGCCGGCCAGATAGAGCAGCCCCTGCGCGTGATCGAAGAGCGGATTGGCGCTCGTGTAGCTGCGGGCGACCACCAGCGCGAGCGGCGCCGCCAACGCGATCACGGCGAAGATCGGCAGCGCGACGAGCGTGCCGCGGGCCACGGCGTTGTGGATCGCGTCCCTTCGCACGACCCATCCCCAGGCGAGGCAGAGGGCGCCGAGCGCGACGAGATACTGCAGCGCCGAGAGGATGTGGATGGTGAGCAGGATCGGCGCCGCCAGAGCCGCCAGCGCCGTGGCCGCGCGCCAGGCGCGGCGATCGCTCGCGTCGGCCAGGCAGGCCGCGGCCCAGAGTCCTCCCCACGAGATGATCCAACCGAGGCGGCTCGCGTAGCCGAGGTTGTTCAGATAGTTGTCGGCGTTGAAGGCGCCGACGATGACGAAGACGAGGGCGGCGCCGGCCCCGGCGCGCTCGGACTGCAGCAGACGCCGCGTCAGCGCGAACAGTCCGAGAATCGCGAGCGGCGCGGCCAGGATCGGGAAGGCGCGCCAGAAGAGATCGGGAGGCTGGCCGGTGAGGCGGCAGACGATCGCTCCCGCCAGGTGGAACGCGCCGCGCCGCGGATCGGGCGTGAGCCCTTCGGTCGCCAGGTAGCTTCCGGAGAGCAGATCGACGCGATCGGTCGCGAGCATGCGCCGCACGAAGGCAACGTAGTCGAGCGAGTCATGGATGTAGCCGAGGCTTCCTCCGTCGAACCACATCCAGACGAGCGTGAGCAGCGCGGAGACGTAGACGACCCGGCGGGCGAGAGGATCGGGCTTCCAGGGATGCGCGACCTCGGCGAGACCTCCGAGATCGGCGGGACGTCCGAGCGCGCGCGCGCGCCGCGCCGACGCGAAGTGATGGAGGAGCGCCGAGACGACCAGCGCGCTGGTGGCGCCCGCCCAGGCGCCGAGCGCGAATGTCACCGTCGGGCGCAGCGCCAACGTCAACCCGTAGACCAGGCCGAGCACGCCGGCGCCGAGGAGCAGCGAGGGCAACTGGCGTTCGTCTCTCGCCGAGTTGCGCCAGAGCGGACCCCAACGTCGGGCGACGAGCGCGCCGGGCAGGAGCAGGACGATCGCGGTGACGAAGGCGACGATCAGGTGGGTGAGCGGCGGCAGTCGATGTCCTCCCGGGGCGCGAAGCTACGATTGCCCTCCCGAGGTCGTCAATCTGACGCGCGGTCGGCGGGGCGACTTGGTGCAATATGTGGCCCCGGAGGATCCGCCGCATGAGAATTCCCGAGCCCGAGGATGTGCGCGTCGCGGCCGAGCGGCTGCGCGGCGCCGCCACTCGTACGCCCGTCTTCACTTCGCGCGTCCTCAACGCACAGGTGGACGCCGAGGTCTTCTGCAAGGCGGAGATGTTCCAGCGGACCGGCTCCTTCAAGTTCCGCGGCGCCTGGAATGCGCTCTCCGCGCTCGATGCCGCGACGCGCGCGCGCGGCGTCTTGACCTGGTCGTCGGGGAATCATGCCGCCGCGCTGGCGGCGGCGGGGCAGCTCCTGACGACGCCGGTCACGGTGGTCCTGCCCAAAAACGCGCTCGCCTTCAAGCGCGCCGCGGTCGAGGGGTACGGCGCCGAGATCATCCCGTGCGAGCCGGCGGAGCGCGAGGAGGTGGGCCATCGGTTGGCCGAGGAGCGCGGGCTCACCATCATTCCGCCCTACGACCATGACGATGTCATCGCGGGGCAGGGGACGGCGGCGCTCGAGTTGATAGAGGACTTCGGGCCGTTCGACCTCCTCCTGACGCCGATCGGCGGTGGCGGACTGCTCGCGGGGAGCTGTCTCGCGGCCGCGCTGGGCGATCCGGCGCCGCGGGTTTATGGCGCCGAACCGGAGATCGCGGATGACGCCGCGCGTTCGTTGGCCGCCGGGGTGATCGTCGAGTTGCTGGAGATGCCGCCCACCGTCGCCGACGGTCTGCGCACGCGCTTCATCGGCGAACGGAACTTCGCGATCCTGCGTGCGCGCGCCGCCGGCATCGTCACCGTCTCGGAGCGGTCGATCCTCGAGGCGACGCGGTTCCTCTGGATGCGGATGAAACTGTTGGCCGAGCCGAGCGGGGCGCTCCCCATCGCGGCGCTGCTCGAGGGGAAGATCGATGTCCGCGGCAAGCGCGTCGGGGTGATCCTGAGCGGCGGCAACGCCGATCCGGTCGACGTGGGCGCGCGATTCGGGGCGCTGTGATGGCGCATCGCAACGAGGGATGGGAGCCAAGGAAAACGCCGGTCTTCATCCTCTGCGGCGGGCTCGGCGAACGACTGCGCACCGTGGAGCCGGGGCCGAAGGCGCTGGTCGAAGTCGCCGGTCGTCCGTTTCTCGGCCATCTGTTCGATCAACTCGCGGAGATCGGGTTCGCGCGCGTGCATCTTCTCGTGGGGGTCGGGGCCGACGCGATCGTGGCAGCGGCGCCGGGCCTCGCGGGGGAGTTGATGGTGAGTTGGACGAGAGAGGATTCGCCGTTGGGCACGGGGGGCGCGATCAGGAATGCGCGGGAGCATGCGGGGGAAGTGACGCTCGTGGTGAACGCGGACTCGTATACCGCCTGCAATTGGGCCGCGCTCGGCGCGGCGCATTTGCAGGCGGGGGATCGGGCGCCAGGGGTAGGCGAGAGCGCAGTTGATAGAGGAATGGTGACGGTGGTGGCGGTTTGGGAGGAGGAACGGGGCGACTATGGGGGCATCGAACTTGCTGCCGCCGCGGGAGGACCCGCGGCGGTTCTGGCCTTTCAGGAGAAAGGCCAGAATTCAGACGGCTATATCAACGCCGGCATCTACCTCTTCGATCGCGCCGTGATCGACGAGATCCCGAGCGGCTCGAGTAGCCTGGAGCACGAACTCCTCCCGCGCCTCGCGCGCGAGGCGCGGCTCTACGCGTCCCCGCAGCGCTGTTACTTCCGCGACATCGGCACACCCGAACGGCTCGCCGCGGCGCGCGTCGAGTTCACGCAGCATCCGCCGAGGAGGATCGTCCGGTGATCGTCCGTGCGAAGGCGCCGTTGCGCATCAGCTTCTGCGGCGGAGGGACCGACGTCTCGCCCTATCCCGAGGAGCATGGCGGCGTGGTGCTCTCGGCCACGGTCGACAAGTACGCGCACGCCTCGCTGCGGCCGATCGAAGCGCGCGAGGTGCGCGTGCACGCGTTGGACCGGGGTCTCCACCACGTCTACTCGCTCGACGCGCCGTTTCCGAAGGACGGCGAGCACGACTTGGTCACGGGGGTGCTCGATCACTTCCGGCGGGAGAGCGGCGCCTTGCCGTCGGGCTGCGAGATCTATGTGCAGTCGGATGCGCCCGCCGGGAGCGGTCTCGGCTCGTCCTCTACGCTGGTCACGACGCTGGTCGGTGTCGTCTCCGAATGGTTGCGGCGGCCGCTGACGCCGTACGAGGTGGCCGAACGCACGTATCAGATCGAGCGGATCGAACTCGGGCTGGCGGGCGGTCGACAGGACCAGTACGCGGCCACCTTCGGCGGATTCAATTTCATGGAGTTCCATGCCGACCACACGGTCGTCAATCCGCTCCGTCTGCGGCGCGACACCTGGAACGAACTCGAGTACGCGCTGACCCTCTGTTTCACCAACGTGACGCGCGCCTCGGCCCACATCGTGGAGAGCCAGACGAAGAACTATCGCGAAGGACACTCCGATGTGGTCGGCGCGCTCGACGCCATGAAGCGAATGACGCTGGAGATGAAGGCGCTCCTGTTGCGCGGACGCGTCTCCGACTTCGGACTCGCGCTGCACCAGGTGTGGGAGGAGAAGAAGCGACTCGACTCCGGCATCACGACGCCCGCGATCGATGCGCTCTACGCCGCGGCGCGCGCGGAGGGAGCGACGGGCGGCAAGATCCTCGGCGCCGGCGGCGGGGGCTTCCTCCTCTGCTTCTCGCCCTTCGAGCGCCGTCCCGCCATCGCCCGCGCGCTCACCGCGCTCGGCGGTCAGGTCGTCCCGTTCGCCTTCGAAGGACGCGGACTGCAGACGTGGGTCGTGACGGAGTGATGTCGCCGAGCTCGCGCAGCGAGCGAGCCCCCCTCCGCATCGCCATGGTCGGCGCCGCCCACCCCATGCGCGGCGGCATCGCCCAATACAACGCCCTCCTGGCCCGCGAACTCTCGAAACGACACGAAGTCGACCTCGTCTCCTTCACCCGCCAGTACCCCGCGTTCCTTTTCCCGGGCAAGACGCAGATGGACACGACCAAGTCCCCCTTCAGTTATCCCGCGACGGCTCTGGTCGACACGGTCGCTCCGTGGACCTGGGAGCGCGCGGCGAAGCATCTGGCGGAGTTTCGGCCGGATGGACTCGTCTTCAAGTACTGGATGCCGTTCTTCGCGCCAGCGTTCGGGTGGATTGCGAGAAGTCTGCAACGGCGAATGCGCGCAGCGCATTCACCGTCACTCCCGCACGCACCGAATCCCCGCGTCGTCCTGGTGCTGGATAACTTGATCCCCCACGAACACCGCCCCTTCGACGCCTCCCTCACCCGCTGGATGACGAGCGTCACCGACGCCTACATCGTCCAATCCGCGTCGGTCCGCGAAGACCTCCTCCGTCTGGTCCCGCGCGCCCGCTTCCTCGAGGTCCCGCATCCCGTCTACCCGATCTTCGGCGACCCGCGCCCCAAGGCCGACGCGCGGAGGATCCTCGGCCTCGACCCGAACGAACCAATCGTCCTCTTCTTCGGCTTCGTGCGTCGTTACAAGGGACTCGATCTCCTGATCGAAGCGCTCGCGCTCGCGCGTCGCGAACTGCCGATCCGTCTCTACGTGCTGGGCGAGTTCTACGAAGACCGCGCGCCGATCGAGGCGCGCATCCGCGCCTTGGATCTGGGTGACGCGGTGGTCGTGCGCGATGACTACGTCCCAGATGAGCAGGTGGGTCTGTGGTTCTCGGCCTGTGACGCCGTCGTGCTGCCGTATCGTTCGGCCACCCAGAGTGGCATCGTGCCGATTGCCTGGCATCTCGAGCGGCCGGTACTCTGCACGGCGGTCGGCGGACTGCCCGAGATCGTGCGCGACGGCGAGTTGGGCTTGACCGTTCCACCCGAGGATCCCGCGGCGCTGGCCGCCGCGATGATCCGCTACTACCGCGAGAATCTGGAGTCGCGCTTCACGCCCGCCATCCGCGCCGAGAAGGAGCGCTACTCCTGGGCGCGCATGGCCGATGCGGTCGAGACGCTGGTTCGAGGCGAGCCAGAGGAATAGAGGAAACAGGGGCGCACCCATGAAAACGACCGACGACCCCACGGCCACGATCCTGGCGAAAGACGGCATTCGCCGGCGCATCGAAGAGTCGGTGCGCATCCATCAATCGCTGCTCCTGCGCGAGGACGACATTCGTGCGTGGGCGGAGATCTGGACCGACAGCATTCGCGGAGGCGGCCACATCTATCTCTTCGGCAACGGCGGGTCGGCGGCCGACGCGCAGCACTGGGCCTGCGAACTCTCCGGCCGGTTCTACCTCGATCGCAAGCCGCTCCCGGCCACGGCGCTGACGGTCAACACCTCCGCACTCACCGCCATCGCCAACGACTATTCGTACGACGAGGTCTTCTCGCGGCAGCTCGAGGCGGTCGCGCGCGCGGGCGACGTCGCGGTCGGCATCTCGACCAGCGGCAACTCGGGCAGCGTCGTCCGCGCGCTCGAATCGGCGCGGCGCGGCGGACTGATCGCCATGGCGCTGACCGGCCGCGGCGGCGGTCTCTCCAGGACAGCGGCCGATCACTGGATCGGCGTCGATTCCGATGACACGCCTCGCGTCCAGGAAGGACACGAGCTGATCGGCCACTTGATCTGCGAGTGGGTGGAGCGCGCGCTCTTCGACGAGCCGGCGCCGCGGGAGGGTTAGCGAAGGGAGTCGCCCGTGGAGATCGAACCGACTCGAACCGTCCCTGAACGTCGCCTCGATTCCGGAGATCGCCGCTTCCTCTGGCTCGCGCTGTTGATCGGCGCGGCCTCGCTCGCAGTCGGCCTCTGGCTCTATCCGCGCGTCAATCCCGAGGCGTCGATCCGCTTCGGCGTCGATCGCGCCGACGCGCAGCAGGCGGCGAGCGCGTTCCTGCGAGATCTCGGTCACTCGGTCGAGGGGTATCGACACGCCGGACAGTTCACCTACGACGACGAAGCGAAGGTCTTCCTCGAGCGCACGCTCGGACTCGAGGGCTTCCAAGACGCCGTCGACGGGCCGGTGCGTCTCTGGCGCTGGTCGAACCGTTGGTTCCGGCCGCTCCAGACGGAGGAGTTCCGGGTCGAGATCGCCACGACGGGCGAACGAGTCGGCTTCGAGCACACCATCGCCGAAGACGCGCCCGGTGCGAGCCTCGAACTGGCCGCGGCGCGCACACTGGCCGAGTCGTTCCTCCGCGAGCAGATCAGCCTCGATCTCACCGGGCTCGAGCTGCTGGATCAGAGCAGCGAGCAGCGAAAGGCGCGGACCGACCACCGCTTCGTCTGGAAGCAGCGCGCCGTCGACTGGCGCGGGGGAACCGCGCGCTGCGAGGTCCGGGTGCAGGGAGACGCCATCGGCGCCTATCGCGAGTGGGTGCAGGCGCCCGAAGCGTGGACGCGCGAGTACTCCGCTCTGCGCGCGCGCAACGACGCGGCCGCCGTGGTGGCCGCCGGCCTGCTGCTCCTCACCTTGGCGGCGACCGTCGTGGTCACCGTCCGTCGGATGCGCGCGGGCGACATCCGCTGGAACGTGGCCGCCGCCTTCGCCGTCGTCGGCGGCGTGCTCGCCATGCTCTCCATGCTCAACGCGCTCCCCAACCAACTCTTCGGCTACGAGACGACGCAGTCGTTCGGCGGATTCCTCTCGCTCCAACTGCTCGGCGCGCTTGGCTTCGGTCTCGGCATCGGGGTCTTCATCCTCGTGCCGGCGGCGGCGGGGGAGTCGCTCTACCGGCGCGCCTATCCCGAGAAGCTCACCCTCGACGGCTTCTTCTCGCTGCGCGGTCTGCGCACCCGTCGGTTCCTCCTCTCGTCGGTCCTCGGCCTCACGCTGACCTGCTTCTTCTTCGCCTACCAAGAGGTCTTCTATGCCGTCGCGCTTTCCATGGGGGCGTGGGCGCCGCTCGACGTGCCGTACTCCGATCTCCTCAACACGGCGTTCCCCTGGATCTTCGTCCTCCTGATCGGATTCCTGCCGGCGGTGAGCGAAGAGTTCCTCTCGCGCATGTTCTCGATCCCGTTCGTGCAATCGCTGACCCGTTCGCGCTGGCTCGCGGTCCTGATCCCCGCGTTCATCTGGGGGTTCGCGCACTCCAACTATCCGAACCAGCCGTTCTTCATCCGCGGACTCGAAGTCGGACTGGCCGGAGTGCTCATCGGATTCGTCATGCTGCGCGTGAACATCGGCGCGACGCTCATCTGGCACTTCACGGTCGACGCGCTCTACACGTCGGTCCTGCTCTTCCGCTCGGGCAACGCCTACTACATCGTTTCCGCCGCGATCGCGAGCGGGCTCATCCTGCTGCCGCTCGGCTATGCCGTTTTCAGTTACTGGAAGCGAGGCGGCTTCGAGGATCCCGCCGGTTTGCGCAACGCGGATCTCGGTTCGGTCGAGCCGACCGAGGGAGAACCGGAGGCGGCGCCGGCCGAGGTGGCCGTCACGCCCTGGAGCCGGCCGGCGCGTTCGGCCGCGTTGGCTTTCGCCGTCATCAGTCTCTTCGCGCTCGTGCTGCCGACCGCGAAGCTGGAAAGGGCGCAGCGGCTGCAGCTCTCCCGCGGCGAGGCCGAGACGCGCGCGGTCGAGATCGCGCGCATGATCGGGCTACCGGTCGATTCGCTCCGCACCGCCACGACCTGGCGAGCGCCCTACGACGAGGCCCTGGGCCGCTACATCTTGGATCACGGCGGCGCGGAGCGCTGGATCGACGACGTCTCCCGACTCGACCTCGCCTTCCGCTGGAGAACTCGTTTCTACCGGCCGCTCTCTCCACGTGAAGCGACGATCGAGATCGACCCCGAGACCGGCGGGCTGCTGCGCTACGAGAGCGAGTTGGCCGAGGCAGACCCGCGCGGGGCGCTGAGCGAGGCGGCCGCCGAGTCGCTCGGCCGGGCTCGCGCCGAGGGATTCGGATTCGGGCTGGTCGGACTCGAGCGGATCGAGGCGAAGAGCGAGATCCGACCGGCGCGCGTCGATCGATCGTTCCTCTGGCAGGCGCCGGACGGCGACGCCCGCAACCCCGGCGACGCGCACTATCGCCTGGGGGTGACCTGGCATGGCGACGAGTTCGCCGGCATCCACCGCGGACTCGAACTTCCGGAGGCCTGGCTGCGCGAGCACGACAAACAGACGGTCTGGAGCGCGCTGCGGGTCATCCTGGCGATCGGCGTGAGCGGCGGCGCGCTCGGCTACTTGCTGTGGCGACTCGTCGTCGAGCACCGCGCCGGGGCCGTGCCGTGGCGTCGCGCCTTTCGTTGGGCCGTTCCGTTCGGACTGCTCGGCGCCGCGGCCGCCCTCGGCTCGTGGCCCGATATCCAAGCCAGCTATCCGACGCAACTGCCGTGGAATCTCTATCTGGTCACGGCGAGCGTCGGTCTCGCGCTCGGCGTCGCCCTCCCGTACGTCCTCGCCGCCTGCGGACTCGCTCTCGTGGGCGCGAGTTACCCGGGGATCTGGAGTCTGGTCGGCGCCGACGCGCGTCGCGCGCTCGGTCGTCCCGCCTTCCTCGCGGCTTTCATCACGCTCCTCGCGCTCCTCTCGCTCGAACATCTCCAGGGATGGCTCATCCGCGCGCACCCGACGCTCGCGCCGACGCCCGACGTGAACACACCCACGCAGGCCGGCGCGCTCTTCCCTTGGATGAGCATGGTGAACCAGACTTGGCGGCAGACCTTGATGGTCTTGGTCGGGGCGGCCGGCGCGATCGCCGTCTACACCGGCGAGTCGAACTCCCGCCGTCGCTCGCTCCTCTGGCTCTTGCTCCTCGTGCTCGCCGCCACGCCCATCGATGCGCACTCGCGCGAGGCGTTCCTCGGCGGGTTCCTCATCGCCTTGGCGCGCGCCTTGGTCGCGTGGCTCCTCGCGCGTCATGTCCTACGCGACAATCTCCTGAGCTACGCGTTGGCCGCCTACGCGGCGATCGGGGCGCAGGTCGTTTCGCCCTTCGTAGGCGCGCAGGGGGCCTGGTTCCAGACGCAGGGATGGATCGCGACGGGCCTGCTGGCGATCCCGATCGTCTGGGCGCTCTGGCCGGCGATAGCGTCCGCGTCCACGGGCGCCACGGGCGCCGGTCAGTCCACGAATCGTGAACGGACCTCCGCGCTCGGGATGTAGCAGGCGTCGCGTCTTCCGAACCAACGGAATCGATTTCGCGCAATGACTCCATAGACGAAGTCACGCAGCGCGCGCGGGACGATGCGCAGCGCGGCGGGGAGCGAGTGAGGGAACGGCAGACAGCCGATGATGCGCAGCGCCGCGTCGCTCTGGGTCCAGACGCGGTCGCCCTCGATCAGGACGATGCTCTCGACCAAGTCCGGATCACACCCCGCGGCGAGCAATCTTCGGCGCGCCCCTTCGGTCTGCTTCGGCGCGAAGCGCAGGCGGCCGGCGCGATCGAGTTGGATGGCGCGACGGACCCATCCCACACAAAAAGGACAGACGCCGTCGAAGACGACGACCCGTTCGGGCCGAGGCGTCGCCGCCGCCCCCGACTCGCTCGTCCGATCGGGCGCCACCAACCTCTAGCTGCCGCCGCCGAAGGCGCGCATCGTCCCGCCGATCCATTCGATGACGAGGAAGTTGAACCGGCCGATGAGGAGCGAGACGCGCCCCATCACCGTGTAGCCGAAGGCGGCGCCGAAGCCGAGCATGAGAAACCAGATGCCGAGGCGACTGACGGGCCGCACGATCCCTTTGTGCTCGACCGAGAAGAAGAAATAGACGAGCACCGAAACGACGCCGACGAACGAGAGCAGCGCGTTGAACGAACCGGGGAACCAGTCGATGCCGCCGCCGGCCGCGGGCGGGAGCAGGTTCACCATGGCGTCCGCGCTCTGCGGCAACACTTCGCCCTGCAGCTTCTGCACCATGTTGATCCCGACGAAGTAGCCGACGTAGATCGCGAGGGAGAGCCGCGCGAACCAGGCGATCTTCGGGATGTAGCGTGTGTAGAGGTTGATGCCGACCAGTCCGGCGAAGAGCAGGTGCGCATTGTCCCAGGTCACCCCCTGCGCCAGCGGCAGGATCAAGTTCGGCTTGATCGTCTGCGAGAGCGTGATCCCGATGTAGTAACCGAGCGAGACGCCGGCGAAGAGCGCCTCCGCGAAGCGGAAGAACGGATTGTCCTTGTAGAGGAAGCTGAAGAGACAGAGCGTGAGCCCCGCCGCCACCCAGGTCCCGATCAATTGATACGGCTCCATCAGTACGATCTCTCCTAGCGCCGCGGGGCGCGGCGACGCGACATGAAGAAGGCGACATTGCCGAGGAGGATGAATCCGATGATGATCACGTGGTCGACCGTCTGGACGTCCATCCCTTTCATGGCCGATTGCAGCAACGGGTCCTCATAGATCGTGGCGGCCAACGGATAGCCGTCGATGAGGAGCCGCTCGTACTCCGAGGCGCCCTTGAGGCCGCCCATCAACCCGATGATCTGACCGGCGTCCAGGTAGGCGTAGTACTTGGGAGCCGAGACCGCCGTGCAGCCGAGCGCGATCGGGATCCCGAACTGGGCATTGATCAGGTTCGCCCACCACTCGCCGATGATGCCGGTCGCGACGGTGACCACCAAGTCGACATCGCGCAGGCTGCGCACCTGCTGCATGAGCGGGATCTCGGACAACGCAGTCCCGCGTGAGTCGGTCGGGAAGACGGCATGCATGTCCTCCGCCATCTGCCGCATCGCGGCCTGCGCGCCATCCTTGTAGCCCAGATTGACGTAGTCCACGCCATAGACGCGGTCGGGGTACTCCGCCATCACCACCGAGAGGGAGCGCGCCGTCTCGGTGAACCCGCCCAACGGATAGAGCGCGAGAGCGATCACCTTGATCCGCCGCTGCAGGCAGTGGCGCAGCACGGCGTCGATCATCGGCGCGTTCTCCGCCGCCGTCGTCGGCCCGTAGTCGTAGGAGAAGAGGACGACGTCGCCCGGCCCCAGCGTTTCTATCTTCTCGTAGATCGACTTCACCGGCGGCGTGACCGAGACGGGGAAACCGATCGGGAAGAGGATCGGGATCAGCGTGCCGAGTCCGACCAAGAGGAAGATCCACCGGCGATCGATCTTCTCGAATCGCTCCAGCCAGGTCTTGCCGGACGGAGTGTTCCCCGGCCTCACTGTCTTCATCGTGGAGTCGCTCATTCCGACCGCTCCAATCCGAGGTACGACCGCTCGATGCCGAGGATGACGCGGAGCGAGAGCGAGGCGGCGCCGAGCGCGGCGCCGATGATGATGCCCCGTTGGGCCGCGCCGTTGGGGATCTGCATGATCCATTCGGTCAGATCTGGCAACCAGCGCTCGTTCCCGAACGGTCGACCGAAGACGCCGAAGATCGACTCGCCGATCGGGATGCGCCCCATCATGACGATGACCGCCGCGATGAGCAGGATCGTCGCCTCGGTGTTGCGCGCGCGGAAGGCGCGGAAGGCGGCCGAAGCGACGTAGAAGGCGAGGAGGCTGAACATGGTCGCCTGCAGCGGCGTGAAGACATAGAGCGAGACCCAGGCGAACGGCGTCGGCGTCCCGTCCGGCCGCAGCGCGATCCCCTGGAACGGCCCGAAGTTCATCGCGCCGAAGATCCCGAAGAACCCGGTCACGAAGAGTCCCGTCAAGAGCGTGGCGGCGTAGATCCACCCGCTGGAGCGCTGCTCGATCTTGCGTACGTTTCCCTGGATGACGTTGACCACGCCCAGGAGCAGCGCGAAGCCGGCGATGATCACCATGTCCTGCTCCAGCCACGAGTTCGGCGTGCGGATCCACGTCGCCTTCTCCGTGAAGAAGAAGGCCACGATCGGGATCAGCCCCGCCAGGAACGTGAGCGCGAGCGGAAGTCTCAGTTTCAGGAACACGATGGGGCCCTCACTGGATGCGGAACGCGCGCGTGATCGCGTCCCACCCGAAGAACGTCGTCGCCAGAGTCGAGACGACGATGGCCAAACCGACCACCGCCTTCGTCACGTCCTGGCCCTTGATGCTGCCGAGCATGGCCGGCTCGCGCGAGAGGTAGGCGCCCGCGGCGTAGAGCTCCTCTCCGATCAGCGTGTAGTCGCAGGCGCAGACGAAGAAGGGGAGCTGCGCCACTTCGGCCGTCCCTGCGATCTGGATCGCGCCGCTGGCCTGTCCCGTCTCCGCGAGGAGCAACGACTCGGCGTAGAAACAGCCGACCAGGAAGTTCGCCGCCGGCTTCTCGCGCACCATCATTCCGGAGACCGCGGCGGTGTAGGCGAACTGGTCGTAGGTCACGTAGTGCACGATCCGGTCGTTGTAGAGATCGGGCCGACCCTCTTGCAGGTACGCCTCGCGCACCGTCTCGCGCGCCGCGGCGAAGGTCAGCGGGTCTTTGTTGGGGACGTCCAGCTCGGTGCCGAAGCGCGCGGTCGTTCGGGCCACATGCTGCAAGACGGCCAGCGCCGCGATCGTCTGGTTCTCGTCGAGCGACTGGATCCCCGGCACGAAGAGCACCTTCTTGCCGAGTTCGGTCGCGCGTCCCACCGCTTCATCGATCGCGTTGAGTCCCGCGATCCGACGGATGAAGAGTTCGCCGCCCTGCCGCGCCTTCCAGATGTAGAACAGAACCACCGCCGAAAAGAAGCTGAAGAGGACGAGGACGTTGACGCGAGTCGGGTCGAACTGGGTCGTCGGTTCCATCGTGGTCTCCTGGGGCCTAACTTTCGGTCGTCGTCTCTACTCGAGGGAAGAGCGCAGCCCCGGGCCGGATCTCGGTCCCCGGCGGCAACGCGCCCCAGGTTGCGGCGAGCGCCCCCTGGGCCGTCTCGTTGGCCGGCGGCAACGCGCCGCCTTCATCGTCGACGATCGGCCGCGGAAACCAGACCTCGGGCGAATCGGCCACTCCCAATCGAGAGAGCATCTCTCCGCTCTTGGCCGGAATGACCGGCGCGAGAAGCACCGCCGCCAACCGCAGCGCTTCGGCGCTCGTCCACAACGCCGTCGCCACGCCCGTCGGTCCGTCGGTCTTGAACGCCTTCCAGGGCGCCTTGAGCTCGAGATAACGGTTCGTGGCCCGCACAAGTTGCAGCGTCGCTTCGATCGCTTCGTGCGGCCGCCTCGCGAGCATCGCCTCCTGCGCCGCGACGACGGTTCGCTTCCCGGTCTGCGCGAGCTCGCGATCGGCGTCGTCTTCGCCGCGCACTTCGGGGGCGCGGCCCTCGGCGTAGGTCCCGATCATCCGCTCGACGCGATTGAGGCAGTTGCCGAGATCGTTCGCGAGATCCGAGTTCAGCCGCTGCACCAGATGCTTCTCGGAGAACTCGGCGTCTTGCCCGACCACCATGTCGCGCATGAGGTAATAGCGGAACGCGTCGACGCCGTAGAGATCGACCAGCGCGAGCGGCTTGACGACGTTGCCGACCGACTTCGACATCTTCGATTCGCCCTGCAGCCACCAACCGTGCGCCAGGATCGTCTCGGGCATCGGAAGTCCGAGCGCATGCAGCAGCGTCGGCCAGTAGACGCAGTGCGTCGTGAGGATGTCCTTGCCGATCAGATGCAGTGACGCCGGCCAGAACTCGGTCTCGCGCACCGCGCTCACATAGTTGACCAGCGCGTCGACCCAGACGTAGGTGACGTATTCGGAGTCGAACGGGATCGGGATCCCCCAGTGCAGGCGCGCCGCCGGTCGACTGATGCACAGGTCACCGAGCGGCTTCTCCAGGAACCCGAGCACCTCGTTGCGCCGAGTCTTCGGCTGGATGAACTCGGGGTGCGTCTTGATGTAGTCGACGAGCCACTCCTGATGCCGGCTCATCCGGAAGAAGTAGTTCTCCTCGGTCAACGTCACGACCGGGCGCCCGCAGAGCGGGCAGTTTCCGTCGACGACATCCTTGGCGGTCCAGAAGCGTTCATCCGGGGTGCAGTAGAGCCCCTCGTAGCGCTCGCGATAGATCTCGCCGCGCGCCTGGAGCTCGATCAGGAACTCCGCCACGACCTTCTCGTGGCGCGGCTCGGTCGTGCGGATGAAATCATCGTTCGAGACCTGCAGCCGCACCCAGAGCGCCCGGAACCGCTCGACCAGTTCGTCGCAGTGCTGCAGCGGAGTCAGCCCGCGTTTCTGGGCCGCTTCCTGCACCTTCTGTCCGTGCTCGTCCGTGCCCGTGAGGAAGTGGACCGCGCCGCCGTGGATCCGATGATGCCGCGCGAAGACATCGGCCAGGATCGTCGTGTAGGCGTGCCCGACGTGCGGCTCATCGTTGACGTAATAGATCGGAGTGGTGACGTAGAAGGGACGCGCGGAACTCATGCAACGAATGAGATCAGCGGCCGCGCCGATAGAGGGCGTCGACGAGGGCGGGGTCCTTCTTGCCTTCTTCGAGACGCAGGTCGGCGAGATTCGCGGCCCAGTCGAGGATGGCGCCTTCCGGCGCGCTCAGGATGACGTCGACCAACGCCGCCTCGACGTTGGCGTGCTTCAGACCGATCGCGTGCGCGCCGGCCGTCCACAGCGGTGTGTTCGGCTGCATCAAGACCGCGTGGATGGCCGGCAGCAGCGCCCACGGTTCCTTCGCGCGCTCCAGCGTCTGGATCGCGGCGAGCTTGACCGTCTCGTTCTTCGACTGCTCGAAGATGTCCAGGAGCAGGCGCGAGCGATAGGGCGTGAGCGCGGGAGCGAGCGCCGAGACGACGCGCGCGCCGTCTTGGATCTCGAGCAGGGCGCCGTCCGGCCAGCGGCCGGTCTCCAGGAGCGTGACGGCCAAGCTGTCGGTCTCCGGCCCCCGCGCCGCGATCGACGCGGTCAGCAGATCAACCCGCGTCGCGTGCGAAGTGGCCGATCCATCGAGCCACCGGCCCATCCGCAACACACTCGTCACCGAGGTGGGGGTGGGCCGACAGCCGGCCTGGAGATAGAGCACGGCGGCTTTGCCTCGAGCTTCGCCGGTCTGCTTCGCGAGATAGGCGTCCGCTCCGGCGCACGGAGTGGGGGGAGCGGTCTCCGCGGTCTTTTCCGCGGTCTTTTCCGCGGTCGCCTCCGCGGTCGTCCAGTGGGGGAGGCAGAGCGTCGCCGACGCGAGCATCCAGAGGATCGTGGCCTGATTCGTGTATCTACGCATGGCGGCAAGAATCGACGATCTCTCTCATCGAGGTCAAGGAGACCCCTCGGGTTACACTCCGGCCCACGCTCGCGAGCGCACGCAAGGAGGCCCTTTCGGTGTTGACCGCCCCTGTCCACGAGACCGTCTTGGAGAACGGACTGCAGGTCCTCTCGGTCGATCGACGCGCCAGCCCGACCGCGACGCTCCAACTCTGGTACCGCGTCGGGTCGCGCCACGAGCGTCCGGGGATCACCGGCGTCTCGCACATCTTCGAGCACCTCATGTTCAAGGGGACGTCGCGCTATCCCAAGGGGGAGTTCGACCGGCTGCTGCAAGAGAACGGGATGACCAACAACGCCTTCACGAGCCACGACTTCACCGCCTATTACGAGGTCATGGCCGCCGATCGCCTCGAACTGGCCATGGAGCTCGAGTCGGACCGGATGCAGGGGCTCTTGCTCGACCCCGAGGAGTTCCGCGCCGAGTTGGCCGTGATCCGTGAAGAACGGCGCCAGACGCGCGAGGATCCTCCCTTCGGCCTGCTCTCCGAACTAGTCGACGCCTCGGTCTTCACGGCGCATCCGTACCACTGGCCGGTCATCGGGTGGATGACCGACCTGAAGACGATCACGCTGGAGGATGTCATTCGCTACTACCGCGACTTCTACCGCCCGAACAACGCGGTGCTGGTGGTGGTCGGCGATCGCCGGGCCGAGGATGTCCTCGCGCTGGCGCGGCGGTACTTCGGCGAGATCCCGCGCGGTCCGGAGATCCCTCCGGTGCTCATCCGCGAGCCGGAGCAGTTGGGCGAGAGAACGGTGAGCGTGCACAAGGCGGTGCAGCTCCCCGGTCTGCTCATCGCGTACCGCGCGCCCGAGTCGACCCACTTCGACGCGACCGTGCTCAATGTCCTCGAGTTCATCCTGCTGCACGGTCGCTCCAGCCGGCTCTACCAGCGCGTGATCTACCGCGATCAACTCGCGACCGATGTCTCGGGCGGGATGCACACGCGACGCGATCCCTCGATGTTCACCCTCCGCGCCTCGGCTCGCCCGGGCGTTTCGATCGAAACGCTGCGCGACGCGCTGCACGAAGAGACGGGCCGCCTCGCGCGCGAACCGGTTACCACCGTCGAGCTCGCACGCGCCCGCCGCGCGATCGAGGTCGACTATGTCTTCTCGCAGGAGAGCAACTACGAGATCGCCCAGAATCTCGGCGCCGAGGCCTGCCGCAGTCACTGGCGCGCCTGCGTGGAGTCGCTCGAACTGAATCTGCGGGTCACCGCGGAAGACATCTTGCGCGTCGCCGGCGAAATCTTCCGTCCGACGCGGCGCACGGTGGGGCTCCTCGTCCCCGATCCGGACGCGCCGAGCCCTTCGCGCCCCGAGCGGAGCCGCGAGCCGGTCCCGGTCCCGGTCCAGGTCCAGGTCCCGGTGGAGGCGGAGGCGTGAGCCAGGAGACTCCGACCCAGTTCCGCATCCACGTCGAACGTCATCGCCTCTCCAACGGTCTCGAACTGCTCCTGGTGCCGCGCCGCGAGCTGCCGATCGTCTCGCTCACGCTCCTGGTGCGCGACGGCATCGCGGCCGAGCGCTCGGGAGAAGCCGGCCTCGCGCATCTGACCGCCGTGACCTTCCCGCAAGGGACCCGCTCCCGCTCGGCGCTGCAGCTCTCCGAAGAGGTCGAGTCGCTCGGGACGAGCCTGGGCGTGCACGCCGACTACGACCACCTCTCGCTCGGGCTCGCCACCCTGGCGCGTGACTTCGACGCCGCTCTGCGCCTGCTGGCCGAGGTCGCGCTCCAGCCCGCCTTCGCCGACGACGAGGTCGAGCGCAAGCGCCGCGATGTCCTCAGTCATCTCGAACGACGCAAGGACGACCTCGCCGATCGCGTCCGCAATCGCCTGGCCGGAACTCTCTACGGCGGACATCCCTATCGCAATCCACGCCTCGGTTCGACCGAGACGGTCGCGGCGCTCGCGCCCGGGTTGGTGCGCGCGTTCTACGAGCGCGTCTTCGTCGCGAGTCGCTCCGTCTTGGCGATCGTGGGCGACATCGAACCGGCCCGACTGATCGACCGGATCGAGGCGGCCTTCGGCGTCTGGCCCGAGCGCGCCGCTCCTGCACCGCCGCCGCCGCCGCCGGCGCCGCGCACGGTCCGCGGGATCGAGACGATCCAGAAGCGGGGGGTCGTCCAGGCCACGATTCGCGCCGGCAGCCTCTCGATCGCCCGCAACGATCCGGACTACGCCGCGCTCCAGTTGGTGAACTACATCCTGGGCGGCAGCGGCTTCGGCAGCCGGCTCATGCGCAGCCTCCGGGAAGAGCGCGGCCTGACCTACGGCGTTTACTCCGGCTTCAGCGCGCGTCGCGAAGCGGGTCACTTCAGCATCGGGCTGCAGACCTCTCTAGACAGCGCCGAGCTGGCGCTGCGCGAGGTGCTCCGCGAGGTCGACCGCCTGCTCCAAGACGGAGTGACCGACAACGAACTGCGGTGGGCCGAGCGGTTCTTCACCGGAAGTCTCCCGCTCTCGTTCCAGACGAACGATCAACTCGCCACCTATCTCTTGGAGCAAGAGCTCTTCGATCTCGAGGACGAGTTCTGGATGCGAGACCTGGAGCGGATGAAGTCTCTCTCCCGGTCCGATCTCGACGCCGCCGCGCGTCGTCACATTCACCCCGAGCAATTCGCGGTGGTCGTGCTCGGCGACTTCGACGAGACGACGCCCGCGCCGCGTCTCGCCTGATCGAGCACGTCGCCCAGCGTGCGCCCGGCGCGCGGCGCGCGTTCTTGCCACGACACGATCCGCCACCGGACCCCGTCGAGCTCCATCGTGAGCGCCGCGCCGACACCCAGCAGCAGCGTTCCCGATCCGTGCTGCTCCCCCGCGCCGTACCACTGGCCCGCGCCGCGCGAGAACGCGATTCGCGGGAACGACAGTTCGGCGAAGGCGCGTGTCTGCCCCTCGAAGGTCCAGGTCGAGACGCGATCGATGCGGTCGACCAAGTCGAAGCGCGAGAGATCAGGGTCGCCGAGCCAGCCGCGCAGAGCTCGGACGAACCGCTGGCGATCCCAGGTGACGACCGCCCCGCAGGGGACATAGACGAAGCCGGCGGCGAGCAGTGATTCAGCCTCCGCCGCCCGCGCGGCGGCGATCGACTGGACGAGCGCTCCGACGCATCCCTCGGGCGTCAGCGGCTCGAGCGGCGTGAAGAGCACCACCGGCATCGACGCGACGCCGACCTGCCCTCTGCGGTCCCGCGCCTCCAACCGGATCTCGTGTCTCCCCTCCGAGAGCATGGCCAGGTCGATCGAGCCGCCGCGCGCGCCCGGTTCCGCGCCGCCATCGAAGCGCCACTCGAGAGAGTCTTCGGGCAACACGCCATCCTCGAAGTCGTACGCGCCTCCGTGGAGCCGATGCTCCTCGGTGCGCGGCCGCCAGACGGAGCGTCCCGTGTCCACCAGGCGCACGTCCGGAATCGAATCAGGGACCACCCAGACCGAGACCGCGTCCAACGCCATTTCGACACCGGGCCGTCGGATCTCGAGCAACGCCGGTCGAGCCGCCCGCACGCGGGGGGAGCGCCAGACGCCGCGCCAGGCCCGCGGCAGGTACCGGGAGCCGGGCACCGTGTCGATGGTCGCGCCGGCGACCGTCAACAGGAGGCCCTCCGGTCCCGACTTCGCATCGAGCGCCAGTCGCACCGTCCCCGCCACGGTGTCGCCGTCCGCGGGGGAGATCCACTGCGCGCTCGGCTCGTCCGGGGGGATCGGACGGTACGGCCGAGACTCCCCGCAGCCGAGCAGCAGCGCCAACGGCAGCAGCGCCACGCCCGTCCCCATGGCCGACCGGCCGAGCTTCGCGAATTGCACAGTGTCCTCCTTTCGTCGCCTGGAGGAGGACGGAGCGAGAACCGTGCCGCGCGGACAGCGAAAGGCCGCGAGGACCTGAGGTCCCCGCGGCCTCGAGAGAGGCTCGACCCTAGCTACGGAGCGTAGCTACGACCGTGCGTGTCCAGTCGAATCGACTAGTGCCGAACGACGAGCTTCGCGTTCACCGTCGCGCCGGCTGAGGTCAGACGGGCGAAGTAGACGCCGGCCGCCATGTCGCTCACGTCGACGTCGGCATTGTCGACCTGCGCATGGACGAGTCCTTGCTTCACGGTCTTCACCCGACGGCCGGTGGCGTCGAAGATCGCGAGATCGATCTCGCCCGCGCGACGGAGGCTGAACCGCAGGGTCGTGCGATCCGACGCTGGATTGCCGAAGACGCGCAGAGCGATCGGCTGGATCGTCAGCTCGCTCTCGTCGACCGCGGTCGCCGTCAGGTCGGAGATGTCGACTTCCCACATGCCGCGACCGTGCGTCGCGATGCGCAGGATCCGCGCGCTGTTGTGGAGCTGCAGGTCCTCCATCACCACGTACGGCAGGCCCGCGTTGAACGGGACCCAGCCCGCGCCGCCGCTGAAGGAGACATACACCGCGCTGTCGGTCCCGACGAAGATCCACTCCGGATTCGACGGATCGACCTCGATCGAGTTGATCGGCTCATCCGGCAGGCCGGCATCGATCGCGAACCAGGTCAGACCCTGATCGGTCGTCTTGCGGAGCTGTGACGTCGTCGTCGAGTAGGTCGCGCAGGCGACATACATGATGTTCGGGTCGACCGGATGGAACGCGACGTCCTGCGAAATGTTGGCCAAGGTCTGCCCGCTCGTGCGGTCGACCCAGCTCGTCCCGCCGTTGGTCGAGACCATGAGCCTCACGTTGCCGAGCAACGCCAGATTGCTCGTGGCGCCGATGCACTGGCTGATCGCGCGTCCCGCCCCGGCGACCGCCGGCAGCGTGACGGTCGTCCAGGTGTCCATGCGGTTCGTCGACCGATAGAAAACGGTGTTGTGCATCGTCCACAGATGCTGCGAATTCGAGTAGTCCATCCAGGTCGGCGTCTCCCACGGACCGTCGTCGGTGATGCCGATGTTCCGCGAGATCATGCCGCCGCCGCCCGTGGTGGAGCGACGGTGGTCGCCGTAGTACAACTCGGCGTAGACCGTATTGGTGTTGCCGCGGTCGATCTCACACTGGAAGCCGTCGCCGCCCAAGATGCTCGCCCAGTCGGTGCTGTTGTTGTAGATCCAGGTCCCGTTGTCCTGCGTGCCGGCGAGCGCGCGGGTCGCCACGGTCTCGGACTGTCCCATCGCGTAGAACTGCATGGTGACGAGGCCGTCGTTGCGGTCGACGAAGGTGGTCCCGCCGTTGCTGCTTCGGTAGACGCCGCCGTCCGATCCGATCCAGAAGACGTTCGGGTCGTTCGGATCCCACTCGGTCGCGTGATGGTCGACGTGCACGTTGCCCGCGATCTGCGCGAACGAAGTGGCGCCGTTGGTGGAGCGGTAGAATTCGACGCCGCCGGAGAACACCGTGTTCGCGTTGGTCGGCGAGACGTCGATGGAGAGGTTGTACCAACCCTGCGTGAGGTAGTGGTTGCCGCTGAAGACCTGGGCGAAGTTGAGCCCGCCGTCGGTCGACTTGTACAGCTCCTGGCTGCCCGCGTTCGACCAGGTCGCCCAGTAGACGATGTTCGGATCGGCGTCGGTCAGGGCGAAGCGGTGATTCTGCAGCGCCGCCGGTCCTCCGGTCGCCTTCGTCCAGGTCACTCCGTCGTCGGTCGAGTAGTTGAATCCGGCCTCGGCCCAGGAGCGAGAGCAGGCGAACATGATGCTGCTCGAACCGCGCTTCATCTCGATGTCGTTCCAATGTCCCGCCGTCATCACTTCGGTGAAGGTGACGCCGCCGTCGGTGGAGCGCCAGAGGCCGCCGAGCGCGGCGACCATGAGCGTGCCGGTCGTCGGATTGTGGCAGACCTCGAAAACGTCGATGTTGTTGCCGTTGCCGTTGATCGCGTAGCTGAACCCGGTCGGTGTCCAGTTCACTCCGCCGTCGGTCGACTCGAGCACTCCGACGCCGTGCACCGCGTCGATATTGCCCCAGCCTTCGCCGGTGCCGATCCAGAGATGGTCGGTGTCGTTCGCGTCGATCTCGATCGCGCTGACCGACATGCTGGGGAGTGCGTCGCCCATCGGCGTCCAGGTCAGGCCCGCGTCGGTCGTCTTCCAGATGCCGCCCGAGGCGAATCCGGCATAGACTACGCTCGAGTTGCTGGGATCGACTTCGATCGCGAGGCAACGCCCGGCCACGTTCGCCGGACCGATGTTGAACCAGGTCTCGCCGGCGCGGCCGTGCTCGGCTTCCATCTGTTTGAGGTCGGCGAATGCGGTCGGTCGGGCGCCGAGTGGGAGGTTGCCGTCCTCGCCCAACCGCTTCTGGACGAAGTCGGCGTAACGATTGAACTGCATGAAGCCGCTGCCGCGACGGGTCTCCCGATCGCGGTGGTTGAATCCGACGAAGTGTTCGTTCCACGACTCGATCCACTCACGGGTGGTGACTCCGGCCGTCCCTGCCTCGAGCGGCGCCGCCGATGCGCGGTCGGACGCCGTGAGCGCGAGGCCCGCCAGCAGTGCGGCCAACGCCGTTTGACGCTTCATCATCAGTTGTCTCCTCGTGGGTCGATACAGAGGTCGGTGATACGCGTCACGCTGGCGCGCGCGTCGAAACCGGGGGGGACGACAGATCGGAACCCCTCGAGTTTAAGCCGTTGCTGCGTCCACGGTAACCCACAATCTCCGCTATCTGGGACGGCGCAGGCCCAAATGGCCCCGTTTCAACCCCGTCCGATGAGCGCGCCGGTCGACTCGCCGCGGTGGATCCGGTCGATCGCCTCGGCCAGGAGCGGCGCCACCGAGCAGACACGGATCTTCGGATGGCTCCGCTCCGGCGTGAGCGCGATCGTGTCGGTGATCCAGAGCGCCTTGATCTCGGGCCGCTCGAGCCGCTTCAGCGCGCTGGGCGTGAGCACCCCGTGCGTGATCGCCAGGTGGATCTCCGGCAGCGCGCCGCCGCGCAGCAGCGCGTCGAGCTGATCGAGCACGCTCCCGCCCGCGATGATGTCGTCGATCAAGATCGGGATCCGTCCTCGGATCTCGCCAACGACGTGACTGGTCTCCGTCTTGTCGAAGCTGATCCGCCGTTTGTGCATGAGCACCAGCGGCAGTTGCAGCAGCTCGGCATAGCGGCCGGCCATCTTCACGCGACCCTCGTCCGGCGCGACGATCACCGCGTTGCGGAAGCGACGTCCCTTGAACTGCGCCGCCAACGCGTTGACCGCGCTGAGCGGATCGACCGGGATGTCGAAGAACCCTTGGATCGCCGGCGAGTGGATGTCGAGATAGACGACCCGCGACGCGCCGAGCGACTCCAGCATCGTCGCGACGACCTTCGCGCTGATCGCCTCACGTCCGCGCGCCATCCGCTCCTGCCGCGCGTAGGGGAAATAAGGTGTGACAACCGTGATGCTATGCGCCGACGCCCGCCGGAACGCATCGATATAGAGGAGCATCTCGACCACATGCTCGTTGACCGGCGCGCTGCACGACTGCAGGAAGAAGATGTCGTCTCCTCGGACGTGGTCTTCGAGCACGACGTGGGTTTCCGAATCGGGGAGGCGCGTGGTGACGCCGCGTCCCAACGCGACTCCGAGCGCTTTCGCGACCGCTTCGGCCAGCGGCCGGTTGGCCGATCCCCCGAAGAGACGGAGCGGGTGGGGATTCTTGGCGGCGGACTTGCGGGTGCGTGGTTCGGAAGTGCGTGGTTCGCGCATGGCGCGGCATCCTAACAGGAGAGGCGGCCGCCGCGGCATCTCGCCGGGCGCCACGGACGCTCGTTGACTTGGCCCGGTCAGCCGCAGAACATGGGCGCGCCTGGTTCGACCCCCCTCGGCAACGCTCCCACGTACCGGGAGGGAGTCGAACTCGAGATCCATCACTCGAAGAAAGGAGCGTATGCGTACAGCACTCTTGGTGCTGCTGGTGATTTCGGCGCTCGTGGACATCGCGCTGGGGGCGTGGGCCAGCGCGTCCTGGGGATCATTCGCGGACTTCTGGTTCAAGGGCGAGTTCGCCATGAGCGGAGAGACCGCTCACCAAGTTGGTCCCCGACTCATCGGCTGGGTCTTGGCCTGGCTCCTCTTGTTCGTCGCGGGGCTCCAACTCCTCGCGTTCCGTTGGGCTCGCAGCGAGAAGATCGAAGGCAACGTCGTCGCCATGGCGTTCGGCGGGTACCTCGTCCTCTCCTCGATCGCGACGTTCGTCGCCTTCCAACGGTGGGAATTCCTCTTGGTCGACGGCCTGCGCGGCGCGGCGTTACTCGCATTCGGCTACTTGGCCATGAACGAGCCGTCGACCGTCCGCACGCTCCGTTTGCCCACGAAGAGCGCCGAGCGCTCGCGAGATCGCGCTCCGGTGCGCGGGTCGGACGAACGCCGAGGCAGAGGAGACCGTGAACGGGGCGGCGATCGGGGCGGCGATCGCGGCCGGGACCGGAAGCGGGGCGGCGAACGCCGCGAACGCGGTGGTCCGCGGCGTGATGCTCGGGGACAGGAAGGCTCGGGAGCTCAGGGGGCCTCGGTTGAATCCGGCGCGATCGGCGCTTCCGGCGCTCCGCCGAATGCCGGTCGACCGGCGCGGAGCATGCAGCGGAACGAGCGGAACGAGCGCGGTGATCGTAGCGTTCGCAGCGATCGCAGCGATCGCAGCGATCGTGGCGAACCCGGTGATCGCGGTGACCGTGGTGACCGTGGTGACCGTG
>Ga0163144_10000790_pt1 | contig 74756 bp, 77 predicted proteins | sample OliLak19BULKMAT1_FD_123175 | JGI IMG/M metagenome (GOLD analysis project Ga0163144, IMG submission 123175) | Freshwater microbial mat bacterial communities from Lake Vanda, McMurdo Dry Valleys, Antarctica - Oligotrophic Lake LV.19.BULKMAT1 | ecosystem: Environmental > Aquatic > Freshwater >... | reverse complement strand
GGTTTCAATCTCGGAGACGTTTGTTCAGTTGGTATTGGTGCATGCCAAAATACGGGTGCTTTAATTTGTGACAATAATGGTGGCGTTACTTGCTCAGCCGAACCAGGTCTACCAGGTGTAGAAGTATGTGATCAAATCGATAATGACTGTGACGAACAAGTTGATGAAGTATTTGATGTTTGTGGTATTCAATGTGGAGATGGATCCAGTTGCGTAACTCCAAGCCCTTCAGTATCTCCTTCTCCTTCTCCATCTGAGACACCTGGTGTTCAGTGTGAAGGAACTATTGATAACTGTGGTGTTTGTAACGGTGATGGCAGTTCCTGTCTTTGCACAGAAACTAGCCTCTATCCTCAAGTTGCGGTAATTGACGCTAATTCTGTCGCCTTAGAAATATACGGTAACAAAATGGGAGCTGTTGCAATATCATTGGTACAACAAGGAAAAGGTAAAAAAGGGCTTAAGCTCTCTAAAGCTAAGTCGATGGTTAAGTCCATTTTATTGCAAATCAACGCTAAGCATGTTGAAAGTTGGAGCGCGGCTAACTTGGAGCTTCCTCAAAAAAGCGTTAGCTGTGGTTCTCAAGTTTCTTGCGTTAGCATTGAGACAACTTCGATTATTCAGCTCTTGTCAGCAAATAACAACGAGATGTTGGCTTTGATTGATCAGATACAAAAGAAGTTGGGTGTTTCAACTCAGAAACAACCTAAGTCAATCTTTAAGGCAGCAAATAAAGTTGTTAAAAAAGGAAAGATAACTTTAGATTCTTTCCCAACAAGTGTTAGTAACTGTCAACCAAATCAAGATTAACTGATAGCTTGATATAGTTACGGTTATCTTGACTGTAGCTTAAGGGTTAGATGAAAGAATTTATTTCATCTAACCCTTTTCCTTTATTCATTTTCAGAATTAAGAAGTGTATTATTCTGAGTATCAACTGCAGAATTTCTTTCCTCAATTTCAATTGAAAGATTCTTGGTAGAATCAATAATTTTTTTATAGGTATTAGAATGAACTCGCGGTTCATGATCCTTCGATTGGGATTTATTTGACAGTTTATGATTGTCCTGACAGGCAGAAAAAATTAAAGCAAAGAATAGCATTGATTGTCTTTTCATATGAATACTTAGAGATAAAATTAAATTTCATTAATCATTTGTATTTAAACTTCGAATTTTATACTTCATATTACCAGATACAGCTTCGATAGTTATGTTGTTTATTGAGATTAACTCTGGATTAAACTCTAAACTGTAATTATGAAATTCTTTTATCTTATTTAATGGTCCAAGAACTTCCTGCCAAAGAATATTTTCATCTTGAAAGAAAGTCACTCTAAAAGCATCGCTTGCTGTGAGTTCTAGATTTGTAATATTAATATTTCTAGGTGTAGGAAAGGTGATTTTAAGGATATCTAAAGCTCCAAATTCAATTCCAGTGTCTGCAAATTTCTCATTCTGTATTTCAATGATTTTCTTTTTTATAGGTTTAACTGAATCCTCAACCAAGTGATCATAATACCCTAAATTAAAATCAATAATTTTTTTAAAACGATCAATCGACCATATCGGTCCAGCAATAACCTCTTTAAGAGCAGAATAGTATTCGTTAAGCGATATGTTTTTGACAAACAGATTTTTATTATCTAATGACTCGATATATCCTACTGGCAGCATCCTTTCATAGTGGCCTATGCGCCAAATATATCTTGTAGGATTACCTTGAATCCTACTTACCGCTACTGCACTAGGCAGACGAGCTAAGAATGGATCTGTTAGGGCATTGTAATCAATTATAAATTTACTTGGACCCGCTCCGAATCCATAAAAACCAACAAAGCCACTGACAATAACTTTATCTGCACTGAATCTGAAATCTTTACCTTCTTGATACCTTTGATGTGCTGGCATTTCTCGATTACGAGACCAAAAGATTAAACCAGTATCATGAAAATAAAACGATCTCTCGTCTGCAATTCCATATGAAGGTGGAATATTTTTGGGATAATCTCTAGGAAATCTAAGTGGTGAATATTTTGTAAGTTGTCCTATTAATACCAAAAAAACTATAAGAAATATTTTAAATTTTGGCTCGTCAATTAAAGTAAAAATAATAATTATTGAAAGTAGGAACGGAGTGGCTAGAAATCTTCCAGACATAAAATCACCCCCTATAATTATTGTATAAATTAGATAGAGAATAATTCCTAAACCATACATGCGAAATGAGTTTACTTTTTGAAGTAAAGCTACAAAAACTCCGATACTGATGACTAAAACAGTAATTGGATCAAAAAATAAACTGTTACTTAAATATGAAAAACCTTGAGGAATTAAATCAGAGTAAGTTAATCCAGTATTTAGCTTGGCGTATGCGGTATTTGGAAATGGAAAACCATAATAAATAATACTAAAAATAAGCCAACTCGCTGCTGGAATAATACCAATGAGAAAAGATGATAATGTCTTTAAAATCTTATTTTGTTCTCCTTGTTTGTAAGCAAGAAAATATTCAAAGACTATAATTGGTAAATAAAGCAAGATTGAATCTTGTCTATTAAGAAAAGCAAAGGAGCAAATTATTGTTAAGATCGTAAGTCTAGTGTGGCTAGTTGAAAATATAAAAATTTTACTGCATACACAAAAAAACAATATCAATATTAGGAAAGTAAGTGGGTTTTCTAATCCTGAGCTTGTGTAATCGAAAAATCCTTTTGAAGAGATTAGTAGCAATATAAAAACTGGAAAATAAGGAGTGTTATTAGAAGCTAAGAAGATTTTCCAGCACAATAAAATAGTCGCAAGGCAACATAAAAAAGATATTATATATGTCGAGAAGTAAACTTCTTTTGTAAGATAGGCAGCAGAACTAATTAACAACATCCAAAGTGGATGTGTGTATGCTTGAACTCTTTCTGCAACATTCCACCTTAGGCCATAGCCATTAATGAAATTATCGACAGTACGTAAGGTAATGTAAGCATCGTCTGAGAGCCAAGACCAGGCAATCCAGTAGACAGTAAAGATACCTAAAGAAAGAGCCAGATAAATCTGAGTATCTTTATGCGGAGAGTCTATTTTTAACATATTGCACTTAACTAGTTGAATGGGACACGATTATTCTATTTAATACAATAATGTTTAAGTGTCAGGATATCATTTGACAAATAAGAGGCCATCAACTGCTGGATTAAGCAGGTTCGAGCAATTAACCCTTAGCGGTGGAGCTGAACTTGAAAAGGCTTTGCACTGGATTGCAGATAAAATTGAACGATTTGTAAGCTTTGACCATGTATATGATTTTGATACTGATTTGATTTCAAAATGGATTAACTTTTACTCTCAAGATCGATGGCAATCTGATCCAAATAAGTTTTATGTTCCTAGGAAGAAAGTTCCAATTGTTAAAGAAACCCTTCTTCAAAAACTCCCCGATGGAGAAGTGCTGGATATCTCTTTTAAAAGTAATTTTAAAGTACGCTGTCCAGATTACGTTGATGAATTCGAGACGTATAAAAATAATCGAAGGGTACATGCACGTTTTTGGAAAAGGAATAAGGGTGCTAAAGCTACAATGATTGCGCTTCATGGTTGGACCATGGATGATCAAAGAGTAAATGCCTTAGCATTTTTGCCAGGTTATTTTTATAATCTCGGAATGAATGTAATCCTTATAGAACTTCCATTTCATGGAAGGCGTATTTCAAAAAATTCTAATGATTTGCGAGCTTCATTTCCTGGACCGCATATTGCTCGAACAAACGAAGGCATGGGACAAATCATTTCTGACTTACGCCGCTTAAGAGTATGGCTTGATCATCATGATCATAAAAGAGTTGGTTGTATAGGAATGAGCTTGGGAGGTTATATAGCTTCTTTGTGGGCATCCCTTGATGAACTCGATTTTTGTATCCCAATTGTACCAGTAGCAGATCTTGCAGAACTTGCCTGGGATGTTGCAGGTGATAAGGGAGAATTTCGTGCTTTACTTGATAAGGGCTTAAAACTTGAAGATCTAAAAAAAGTTTTTCGGCTTCATAGTCCATTAGCATTCAAACCTAAGTTAGCAATTAATAAAAGAATGATTATAGCAGGTTTGGCGGATCACATTGTTCCAGCGAAACACCCGCATCTACTTTGGGAACATTGGGATCAACCTGAAATTCATTGGTTATCAGGAGGACATCTAGTTCATCTTAGAAAAACAAGAGCAATACAAAAGATAGCTGACTTTTTAATTCGACTTGGATATGCGCGTAAGCCTGAAAGTAGATAATTTTCAATTGAGATTTGCAGGTATTCTTAATAAATTCTATACTTTGCGCTGCAAATTATTAAACTAGTCATTCGAAATCCCACGACGACACTCGGGGCTAGTGGTACTGATCTTAACTTTATTTCTTGGCACCAGGAGTTTTACAGTGGTATCTCGTAGCGAACAAGAATTGGTTCGATTTTCAAAATTAGAAATACTTAGAAAGTCAGGTTATCCTTTTCCAAATGATGTAAAGATAACTTCAACCTCAAAGGATATACTTGAGGCAACTCCTGAACCTGATCCAGGTAATCTTTTACCTATTACAAAACCCTATTTAGAAACAGCTGGAAGAATTGTAGCTCTTAGACAAATGGGAAAGGCTGCATTCGTTCATATTTTGGATGGTGTAGGAAAATTTCAGGCCTATGTAAAATTAGATCAGGTTGGTGTCGAATCGTATGATTTATTTAAGGAATTTGATATTGGGGATATTATTGAAGTTAAAGGATATTCCTTTGTAACTAAAACAGGAGAGAAGTCTCTTTGGACGAAAACTATTAGGTTACTCACTAAGTGTTTAATTCCACTTCCTGAAAAATGGCATGGATTAACCGATGTGGAAATTCGTTATAGAAATCGCTATGTAGATTTAATTTCAAATGCAGATGTACGAGATACTTTTCGAAAGAGAGCTCAGATAATCACTGAAATTAGGAACTTTCTAGATCAAAAAGGTTTTCTTGAGGTTGAGACTCCAGTCCTTCATAGTGTTGCCGGTGGAGCAGATGCCAAGCCATTTAAAACACATCATAATGCACTTGGCGTAGATATGAATCTTAGAATTGCGCTTGAATTACCACTAAAAAAACTTTTAGTTGGTGGTTTCGAAAGAGTTTATGAAATAGGTAGAGTTTTTAGAAACGAGGGTATTTCTACAAAACATAATCCTGAATTTACAATGCTAGAATTTTACATGGCTTATGCAACATTTGAAGATCTGATGAATTTAACAGAAGATCTTTTCGAAAGATTACTTTTGAAAGTTTGTGGATCTTTAAAGATCAAGTTTGGTGATAAGGAAATTGATTTTGCTCGACCTTGGAAACGTCTTTCAATGCTTGAGTCTATTCATGAAATTGGCGGAGTATCAAAAGAGTTTGACTTAGACACGCTTGATGGTATCCATCAAGCAGCAGCAAAGTATAAAGTAGATCTAGAGGAAAAAGAGGATTGGGGAAGATCCTTAATGTCATTATGGGACGAATTAGTTGAGAATAAAATTATTAATCCTACTTTTATTACCCACCATCCCTTCTCAATTTCTCCACTTGCCAGGGTGAACCAGAAAGATTCTAAAATAACAGATCGATTCGAGATGATTGTTTGTGGTATGGAAGCTTGTAACGCCTTTTCTGAATTAAATGATGCAGTTGATCAGAGAGAGAGATTCGAGTCTCAAGCACGTAGAAAAGAGGCAGGTGACGAGGAAGCAAATGAAGTTGATGAAGATTTCTTAAGAGCAATTGAATATGGATTGCCCCCTACGGCAGGACAAGGCATAGGTATAGATCGATTGATAATGTTGCTTACTAATTCACAATCTATTCGTGATGTGATTTTATTTCCTACACTGAAACCAATTATTGAAAGCGAACCCATTTAGGAAAAATAGATGCCATTTTCATTTACCAAAAGAATTGCCTCTCGATATCTTATCTCAAGAAGAAAAGAAGCTTTCATTTCAATAATTACTCTAATATCAGTCTTAGGTGTGGCTATTGGTGTCGTTGTTATTAATTTAACGATGGCCATAATGACTGGTTTTGAATATGAACTTAAGAAAAAAGTTTTAGATGCAGATGCTCATGTTGTAGTAAAAAAAGTCGCTGGAGTCATTAATAATTGGGAAGACATTAAACAAATTATTACAAAGACAGATGGAATAAATAGTATTGATGGTTTTACATATAACCAAGCTCTTTTACGAACTAGTGGCAACGCTACTGGTGTTTTAATTAGAGGAATTTCTAAGGAAAGCCAATCTGCAAAACAATTAGTTAATTACCTTGAAGAGAAGGATTTAGATAAAGCACTTTTCAATCCTTTACCAATTGATCAAGTTTCAGAAGATGGCCAAGTAGCCTCCGTGAAATTACCTGGAATTGTAATTGGACAAGAGCTTTCTCTCTCTTTAGGTCTGTATCCTGGGATGACGATTGCCTTGTTGTCACCACAAGTTAGCGCTTCTCCTATGGGATTAGTACCAAAATATAAAAGATTTGTTGTTAGCCAAGTGTATAAATCTGGACTTTCTAATTATGAAAGTGCCTTAGTTTACATAGATTTGAGGGAAGCTCAGAAATTTTTTAGAATGGGTGATGGTGTTACTGGGATTGAAGTTAGAGTCAATAATGTTGACGAGGCACCTCAAATTGCTCAAAAAATTCTAAATTCACTTGAGGGTATTCAATCTTTCTATACTCAAGATTGGACAACTGTTAATAAGCCACTTTGGGATGCTATTAGACTCGAAAAGAAGGTCTACTTTATTGTTCTTTTATTGATTATTGTAATGGCTAGTTTTTCTATCATTAGCACTTTAGTTCTTTTAGTACTTGAAAAGAGAGGTGACATTGCTGTCTTACGGACACTTGGTGCACGACGAGTTGATATAGGTAATATTTTTCGTTTACAAGGTGCCATAATAGGAGGACTTGGTACCATTTTGGGCCTAATACTTGGCTATATTGCATGTATTGTTTTAGACCAATATGGATTCCCGCTTGATGAAAGAATATTTCCTATTTCACAAGTTCCTGTAAGAATTGACTTGTTAAATTTTGCCGTAGTTGGAATTTCTTCTTTTGTTATTTGTTTACTAGCTACAATATATCCTGCATATCGAGCTAGTCGTTTAGAACCTGCCTCTGTATTAAGATATGAGTAAAATTTGAAACTAGAAGCATTAAAACTTAGAAAAACTTTCAAAGATGCAGATAAGAATCTTGCTATAATTGAAGATCTTTCTTTTTCTTTTCCAGAAAAAGGATCCATCGCCATAGTCGGTCGTTCTGGAGTTGGAAAGTCAACCCTACTTTACTTACTTGCAGGACTAGATGTTCCTGATAGTGGAAATATTAAATTTGATAATATCGATTTAGCTTCACTCGATTCTGAAAAACTTACTATTTTTCGTGGAATGAATATTGGATTTATTTTTCAGTTTCATCATTTACTCTCTGATTTTACTGCACTCGAAAATGTTGCGATGCCTCTTTTTATATCTGGAGTGAATGACAACCTTGCCATCGAAAGAGCTCGTCAGGTCTTAATGCAAGTTGGACTGAAAGATAGAATGACACATTCCCCGGGAGAATTATCAGGGGGAGAGCAACAACGAGTAGCTATTGCAAGAGCAGTAGTAGCAAAACCTTCCGTTATTCTTGCTGATGAACCAACTGGGAATTTAGACGTAAAGACAGCCGAAGAAGTAGGGCGTATTTTGATTGATGTTCAGAAACAATCTGAAAATCTGTTAGTAGTTGTTACTCACAGTAAAGAATTAGCTCGTAGTATGGATTATGTTTATGAGATGTTACCTGGTGGACAACTTATATCAGTTTAGATTTGATAATTAGGGGTGTTTAATGAAGATTTACAATTATTTTTCATGTTTGGTAATGCTTTTGTTAATCACATCAAATTTTTTGTACGCGGATGATTTAATCAACATTAATACCGTTTCTATTATTGGTAACAAAAAAACGGATCTCGATGCCTTAAAACTTCAAATCACAGCTAAAAAGGGTCAAGTCTCTCAGTCAGTTGTGAATCATGATGTGAAAGCATTGTATGCAACTGGGTTTTTTGAGCAAGTTGAAGCAAGGATTTCTAAAGATGAACAAGGGCAGTCCGCGTTAAAATACTTTGTTATTGAAAAACCTATTGTTAGAAAAGTTTATGTACAAGGTAATAAAGAAGTAGACAAAGATGATATTGATCAAGTTTTAGATTTTAAACCCGGCAGATTTTTTGATTCTCTTCAAATAAAAAGAGCCATTGAAAGAACTCAATCTTACTACCAAGGAAGAGGATATTTCGATTGCATTGTTGACTATGCAGTGGTCCCAGCAGCTGCAAATCAAGTTGATGTAAACTTTACCGTTGTTGAAGGTGATAAATATAAAATCAGATCCGTGCAAATGCCAGATTTGAAAATACTAGATCAAGGAGATTTGTTATCGAAGATTCAGACAAAAACCTATAAGTGGTGGAGTTCCTGGCTGTTAGGCACTGGAAGATTGAATGAAGAAATGCTCGAGAATGATAGAAATATTATTAGACAAGAACTTTTGAATAACGGTTTAGTTGAGGGAATTGTTTCAGAACCATCCATAAAAAAAGAAGGGAAAGGCTTAACTATTTCTTTTTATATCACTGAAGGGGATCAGTATAAAGTTGGAGCACTTACTTCAAGCGGGGATCAAATTAATAGTAATAGTGAAGAGACTCTTAAAGGGATCACTTCGAAGTCCGGTGAGGTTTTTAATGGATCTAAGTTGAGATCTGATTCTTTGAAGATTAGCGAAAAGTTTTCTGATATCGGCTATGCTTTTGTTAACGTAATACCGGACACTCAAATTAATAAATCAATTCGTCAAGTTGAGGTGAATTTTCAGGTTTCCAAGGGTAGTCTCATAACAATTGATCGAATCAATATTCGGGGAAATCAAAAAAGTTATGACAACGTAATTCGAAGAGAGATGGCAATATCAGAGCAGGATCTTTTCTCATCTTCTAAGATTAAGCGAAGTCAAGAATTACTCCAAAGACGAGGCTACTTTGAAGAAGTAAATATTGTTCCTGAAAATATTGAAAGTAAGGATAAAGTAAATTTAGCAGTTAACGTCAAAGAGGGATCTACTGGCACATTTAGTATCGGTGCTGGATTTTCAAGTTCCGATGGTGCCATTTTTAATACTAGGGTAAGTGAAAATAATGTCTTTGGTACTGGCAGACGGGCTAATCTGGAAGTCGATATTGGAGATAGAAGAAATAATATTGTTTTGTCTTTTGACGATCCTAGAGTTGCAGATTCACAATGGTCATTAGGAGCAGATCTATTAAAGACGGAACGAGACTTTAGAGACTTTGATCGAGGACAGGCTGGAGGAGCTTTGTCTGCTGGCTATGATCTTGAGTCCCTTCTTGGTAAACGGGGAAGAGATAGTAGGTTTTCACTTAGATACCAACTCGTTGAAACCGAGATTGATAATATTGATCCTCTAAGTGCAGCTCAACTTGTTATTGATTCGCAAGGAAAAAGTATAACATCTTCAATAACTCCAAGCCTCACTAGGAACACAATTAACAATCCTCTGGATCCCTCTATGGGTTCCAAGCAGGTCATTTCAACAGAATTAGCTGGACTAGGCGGTGACGAGAAATTCTACTTAATTGAACTTACCAATCAAATTTACACGCCATTTTGGAGCTGGGAATCTGGTGATGTAGTTTTCTCATTAAGAACTAAGCTAGGATATGGTGATACTTTCAATGATGAAAAATTCCCGCTGTTTCAAAGATATTTTCCTGGTGGAATTAACTCAGTTAGAGGATTTAAAACCAGAAGACTTGGACCAAAAGATGAAAATGGCAATGAGTTTGGTGGCAGCAAACAAATTGTAAATAATACAGAAGTCATTTTTCCTTTAGCCACTAGTGCCGGTTTAAAGGGAGTTTTATTTTATGATTTTGGTCAGGCATATGATGATGATGAAAGTTTAGATGTTGGTGAACTGAGACATGCAGTTGGTTACGGTATCCGATGGTCATCTCCACTCGGCCCTATTCGAATTGAATTTGGGTATCCATTAAATAAAAAAGATAATGAATCATCCTTTGTTACATTGTTTTCATTTGGAGCACCCCTCTAACTACCTGAAACCAAGCGTATATTTTGCTTTTTAGATACTTTTAAGGTAAAAGATCTGACATGAAAAATTACTTTATAACTCTGATTTTTTCTCTGTTTTGCATTCAAAATGCGTTTTCGGATAATTTTAATATCCAAACAGTTTATTTTGTTGATATGCAGCAAGTATTAGATAAATCACCTCGCGGCATTAAGTCAAAAAATGAATTGAAAACTGCTGTCGATCAAAGTCACTTAAAGATAAATGCCCTTAAAACCGAAGTCGATCAGCTCAGAATAGAAATTGAAAAACAAGCCTCACTATTGTCAGAACAAGCTTTTAATTCAAAGCAAAATTCACTTGTAATGAAAACAAGAAGTCTTCAAAAATTAGCTGAAGATGAACAATTAAAAATAGAGGATTTGCGAAGTAAGACTGTAGAAAGTTTAGTTAATGAAACAAATGAAACAATCTCGAAGTTATCTAAAATTGAAAATTTTCCGCTTGTCGTTGAAAAAGGATCTCCAATCGTTCTATATGCAGATCGAAGCTACGATATAACACAAAAAATTATTAGTAATCTTGGTGGATAATAAGTAATCTATAGAATAAGGGTAAATTCATGGCAGAAAATGGAGTAGTTTTTGATCATAATGACATTTTAAATATATTACCTCATCGCTATCCATTCTTAATGGTTGATAAGGTTATTGAATTTGAAGATGCCAAGAGAATTGTTACAATTAAAAATGTTACCTTCAATGAACATTTCTTTTCAGGACATTTTCCCGGAAAACCTGTCATGCCTGGGGTTATGATTTTAGAAGCAATGGCTCAAACAGGCGCAATTTTTGCAAAGAAATCATTCAATGGTTTAGCCATGGATAAACTTTTCTATTTTGTTGGTGCTAACGATATTAAATGGAAAAAACCTGTCTTTCCAGGTGACATATTAAGAATCGAAATGATGGCAGACAAAGTACGCAGGCCTCTTTGGATGATGAAGGGTACGGTCCATGTTGGGGATAAGCTTGTTGCTCAAGGCTCTCTTTCTGCCGCTGAAGGTGTTTAATGATTCAGACCAACTCAATTCATCCAACTGCCATTATTTATGAGGGTGCCGTCATTGGTGAGGGGACAATTGTTGGTCCATATTCTATAGTCGGACCAAGAGTTATTTTAGGTAGTGAAAATTGGATTGGACCTCATGTAGTAATCGAGGGACACACAAAAATTGGAAATAAAAATAAGTTCTATCAGTTCTCTTCAATAGGATCTGCTCCGCAAGATCTAAAGTATAAGGGTGAAGATAGCGTTGTTGAAATCGGTGATACAAATACAATTCGAGAATATGTAACCATCCAACCTGGGACTCAAGGTGGTGGAATGTTAACCAAAATAGGAAATAGTAATTTATTAATGGCGAATACTCACGTTGGTCATGATTGTATTCTGGGTAATCGTAATATACTTGCAAATAGTGCCGCTCTTTCTGGTCATGTTACTATCGGCAATGGAGTTATCATTGGCGGGCTAAGTGGAATTCATCAGTTTGTTAGATTGGGAGACATTTCATTTGTTGGAGGTGGTGCAATGGTTACCATGGATGTCCCACCATATTGCACTGCTCAAGGTGATCGTGCTGAATTAGCAGGGCTTAATAAGCTAGGTCTTGAGAGAAGTGGTTTTTCTGAACCCGAACTTAAATCATTAAAAAGATTATATAGAGCAATTTTTCTTAAATCAGGAATTTTAAAAGAGAAAATAGAACAAGCAAAGTCTGAGTTTAATGGGAAGAAGGGCTCTCAAGAATTAATTGATTTTATCACTTCATCTACTCGTGGCATTTGTTTACATAGAAAAAAATCTCATACTTCCTTCTTAGAAGAATAATATGTCTGACGATACTCAGCCTAATATTGTAGCTGTTATTGCTGGAAGTGGTCAATTTCCTGTGCTTTTTATCAAGAATGCGATTAAAAATGGATCTAAAGTTATAGCGATTTGTCATATTTCTGAGACCGACTCTTCAGTTGAAGATCTTGGTGCAAGTGTTTTTTGGATTAAACTTGGTCAATTGGGTAAAATAATTAGTATTTTAAAAAATGAAAAAGTTCAAAAAGTTGCATTTGCTGGAGGCATTTCTAGACCGAATATACTGAAGGGAAATGTTTGGCCAGACTTAAAAGGACTTGCCTTAATTTCTAAAATTAAAAGTGTAAAAGACGATGTTCTTCTAAGAGCAGTTGCAAATGAAATTGAAAAAAATGGAATAAAAGTTATTTCTGGTACAGAATTTTTACCTGACTGTATTCCTAAGAAAGGATCCTTAACCACAAGAGATTTAACAAAAGAAGAGAGAGAATGTGCCTCAATCGGTTGGGATGCAGCCAAGTTAATTGGTTCAATTGAAATCGGTCAAACAGTTGTTGTAGTAAATAAAATGATTGTTGCAGTAGAGGCCATTGAAGGTACCGATGCGACTCTCAAGAGAGCCGGAGATTTAGCACATAAAAAAGGAGGAGTTGTGGTTAAAGTATCTAAGCCACAACAGGATAAGCGCTTGGATTTGCCTACCATTGGTATAGATACCATTAGAAAAATGAAGGAATGTGGTTTGACCGCTTTGGTTATAGAAGCTGGCAATACTCTTTTGTTACAACCGATGGAGCTAGTAGAGGAAGCCAATAGATTTAAAATTGCGATTGAAGCCCTATAAAAACTAGTTCATCAGTTTTTTATAAATTTCAAATACTTCAGATTCCAACTTCTTTATGTTGGATGAATTTTGAATTATAAAATCAGCTTTTTTTTCTTTTTCCTCTATAGGAAATTGCATCGCATACTTCTTTTCTGCAAAATCTTTCGAGCATCCATCCCGAAGTAGTACTCTCTCAATTGAGATTTCTTTCGCTGCTGAAACTACAATTACTGCATCAATCTCTGTGTAAACTGAACCTTTTTCAAAATATAGAGGAATAATACAGACGACTAGTAAAGGAGACTCTCTCTCTTTAAGATACTCTTTTATAATTTCTTTATGACGTTCTCTAATAAGCGGATGTAAGATACTTTCAAGAGTTGCAAGCTTTTTCTTATCAGTAAATACTAACTGTCCTAATTTTTTTCGATCTAATTCTCCTGTGGAAAGCAGGAATTCTGAACCAAATGTTTTTTTTATTTTTGCAAGACCTTCTGAATTAGGCTCAACAACTTCTCGAGCTAAGATATCTGAATCAATTAACTTAGCTCCTAATTTCTCAAATATTTTGCCTACTGTAGATTTACCGGAACCCAGATTACCAGTAAGAATTATAATCTTAACCTTGCTTTTCATTGTGTTCCAACTTTGAAAGACGAACTTCTATTTTGTTTCCTTAGATCCAGCATATAGCATATATAGTAACTTTCAAAAGTCTTTACCGAAAAGCAAAGGCTTTAGAAAGTTACTATCACCCGCAGGGATAATAAATAGTGTTTTTCATTTTCAAAAATCATAGCTAACCCGAAGGGTTAACAAGAAAAAAGATTTAACTTAGTCTCCATTGCCATATCTTGTGATTCGGCAAAGACTTTTGAAAAACACTATAGTTATAATCGTACGCTTTATACTCTGTTTTGAGAGTGTTATTTATACTATCTTACTGAATACAATCTAAAGCATAGAGTAAAAATATATAATTTTATGAATAACAACCCTGATGATTTTTCTCCACAAAATAGTAAATCTTTAGAAGATAAAACTGATAATTCTAATACTACTAAAATAGATTCTAAGAAAAGAAAAACTAATGATTTTAATGATCTTATTTTAAATGAGCTTCCACTTAGGGCCGCTAAAGCAAACGATTTACTTAAGTCTAAATTGAAGGGTAAAATTGCCATAAAGGTATCTGGGGAAAAATTTTCATTTGATTGGACTAGCGCGCAAGTTACCGTTAAGAGTGGAACACTTGAAGCTTGTGATACTGAAATTGAAATTAGTTCTCAAGATCTGATGCGCATATCTTCAGGACTTGTTAATCCACAAATTGCCATGCTTTCCGAAAGAATTAAGGTCAAAGGTAATCCTGAATTTGCTATTTATCTTTTTAATTTAATTGCACCGTAGTTTCTAGTTAGTTTTATTTTTTATAAATTTTTTCTTTAGTTCATCTAAATCAGAAAGGGATTGTTGAATTCCTAAAAATGCTCTCTCTAGGTATTGTTTTCTTTTTATTTCGTTAACTCCAGGCTCGGAATGATTTATGTGTAAATCAAGATTTACTAATGCAATACCTAATGGACCTTTTAAATCATGTGTTAATGTAGATATGAAAGAAGTGAATCTTTCGTTGATCAAATCATTGTTTGCAATAAAAAGCATGCTTATTTTCTGATCGGAATTTGAATTCAAAAGCAAAGCACTAGATTGACGTGAACTTTTTTTGAAAAATAAATGGATTTCTGAAAAGTTGTTGGCAATGTTGAGAAGAGAAACAGTTTTAGGATCGAAAGTATCAAGTAAGGTGCTGCCGATGGTCTCGTTTTCTCTCAGTTCTAAGCTAGCTTCTAAAATCTCACCTAGCCCATTGAACTTTAGAACTTGAAATCTGTTGTTATTTAGCCATGAAAGGGTTTCCAAGAGTCACCACTATTAAAGTTGTATGTCATTTTGTTAGAATATATCATTAATAAAATAAATAATCATCATACAGGTAAAATGATTAAGTGAGTCATAAATTAGAATCAAATAATATTGAGGAACATAGTTTCGATGGAAGTGTTGCGCCATGGGAGTCTAAAAGTCGACTTCAGAATCTCAACGATCTTCGTATGAAGTCCTTAACTTTAGGTGAAAGTTTGATCGATTTTTCTATGATCAATCCTGATCTTTCACCAAACAGAATTTTTGTTGATAAATTAGTGCAATCTTGTCTTAAGCCTCATAATCATCACTATGGTGTCTCTAAGGGCATAAAAAAACTGAGAGAAGCATTTGCAAGAAAATATCAGAAAGTTTTTTCTGTTAATATAGATCCGTCAAAGGAAATTTGCACAACATTTGGATCTAAAGACGGACTGTTACAAGTAATGAAGGCTTGTTGTCCAAAAGGTGGTAGAGCATTACTAATTGCTCCCGTTTACCCCACATATCCTGCTCTATGTAGTTATAACAATATATCTTATGATGTTTTTACTGCTGATGAATTTAATTTTGAATCTATTCAAAAACTTAAAATAAAGCTCGAATCCAATAACTACGATTTACTTCTTACAAATTTCCCACAAAATCCAACTGGTCATATTGTTTCAAAAAACTTTTGGTCTGAGCTTGTCTCACTATGTAGGTCAAAAAAAATTCTCATTGTGAACGATTTTGTTTATGCTGAAATGGTTTTTGGCAGTAACTCTGCAGAAAGTATTCTTTCTGTTGATACGTCATATTCTGGAATTGTTGAGATTTATAGTTTATCAAAAGCATATAATATTCCAGGATGGAGAGTTGCTTCTCTAGTTGGTGATCCAGAGATTATCGAAAAGGTTGCCTCCATAAAGTCATACGTCGATTATGGCTTGTTTCTTCCACTTCAATTAGCAGTTTCTCAATCCTTAGACACTGATGAAGATTTGGTATCTGCAACTAGAAAAACATACGAAAGGAGGGCTAAATTACTCTCAGATGGACTGATAAAGTTAGGTTGGATCGTTAGCATGCCTAGAAGTGGAGCTTCTGTATGGGCAAAGGTTCCGGATGCCTATAAAAATTTAAATTTTCATTCTTCTTTTGAAATATCTGAGTCTCTTTTAACGAAATGTTCTGTTTATTCATTACCAGGGGAAGTTTTTGGACCAAATTATTCTCAGTTTCAAAGATTTGCCTTAGTTCAACCTGAAGATCGGATTAGAGAGGCCTTAATTCGTCTTGAGAGCTACGAAACTTAAGGTTAAAGTTTGAATCTATGTGAATAGGAATACAATGAAAAAAAATATTAAAATACTTCTATTATCTTCATGCCTTTGTTTTCTTAGTTGCTTAAATGTGAGTGCTCAGACTGCTGAATGTATTGAGGCTGGTAGGTTATTTAGAAATGCAGTGGATCTTAGCGATGCTTCTGTTGATGAAGAGCGACTTTATGTGCGATCGATTCAACTTTGTCCGAGTATGGCTGAAGCAAATTATAATTTGGGGGTAGTTTTTTCCAGAAGAAAAGATTTAGCTGCTGCCGAAAATGCCTTCAAGAAAGCTCTGGATATAGCCAAGAGACCTGAATTTTATACTGCACTTGGTAACTTGAAAATTTCTCAAAAAGATTTTTCATCTGCACAATCTCAATTTGAGAATGCAATTGACCTAGACAGTTCCTATGTAGGTGCGCTTTTAGGTATGGGAATTGTTTATGATAGCTTGGGAAGTTATTCCAAAGCTGAAGAAGTTTTAAACAAAGCTGCCTTAATTAATCAAAGAGATCCGATTGTTCAATATAATTTAGGTGTAGTTCTAGAAAGACAAGATAGGCTTCAGGATGCAATTTCTGCCTTTGAAAATGCAGTTAAATCTGATGAAAGTCATTTTGGAAGTCATTTTGAACTGGGACTGGCTTACCAAAAAGCTGGTAGATATGAAGATAGTCGAATGGTATTAGAAAGAGCTGCAAATATTAATTCTGAAAATGCACCAGTAAACCGAGCTCTTGGAGTTACATACGAAAAACTAACTCAATACGATAGAGCAGAGCTTGCATTTCGCAGAGCACTAAAGTTGGAAGGCTCAGATATTATTTCAATGATAAATCTAGGAGTAGTTCTTCTTTCAAAACCAGGACCAAACCCACTCGAAGCAGAAAGCATTTTATCAAATTCACTTAAACTTGATCCAAAAAATAGCAAAGCTTTGACTGCCTTAGGTTGGGCTCAAATTGAATTAGGAAGACATGCCGCAGCGGAAGATACATTACGACAAGCAATTGAAATTGATGGTAACAATGCTTTTGCTCACAACAATCTTGGAGTATTATATCTTAGAACAGGCAGAAACGATGATGCAGAAATTGAGTTCAAAAAAGCGATTTCTCTGTCCCCAGATTTGGCTGAAGCTAAAAGAAACTTAAAGCAATTCGCAAATTGAGACCATAATGTTGTGTAAAACTCAGTGGTTAACTATTTTATAAATTTAATATCTTTCCACCTTTCAACACTAGAGTTAGATTTTTCAACAAGATATAATTTCCTTAATTATTTGTTCACAATTTGTTTTTCGTGAAATTAAGGTTGTAATTATTTAACATCAGTACCAAACTGCAAACTTTTTAGTATTTTCAATAGGTTATGAATAGACCAGCACTTAAATTAATATCTAGGACTCTTTTCAGTGTAGAAGAAGGAGAGTTTTGGTCACAAGAAGAGGAGTTGTCTCACTCTCTTCATTTCTCTATCTCTCTTCCTGATAGTTTTACACCAGGATTAGCTAGATTTTTTATTCAAAAATATTCGAGTCGTGGTGAGGTAGTTCTTGATCCCTTTTGTGGTCGAGGCACTACAGCTTTAGAAGCGGTTCTCAACGAACGTATTGCATATGCAAGCGATATAAATCCACTCTTCGCACGGGTAACAAGAGCTAAGCTTGAACCAGCTGATTTGGTTGAAGTTGCAATTTTTCTTCAATCTGTAAATCTTTCACGACCAATTTCACTCGAGGGTTTTGCTGAATATTTTGAACCTTTTTTTGATGCCGATACATATCGTGAGATTTTGAATTTAAAATCAGCGATATCCTCGTCAAAAACAAGTACCAGTCAATTTGTTGAAATGATTGCAATGAGTTTATTGCATGGTCATACCGCAGGTTATTTTTCTGCATACTCAATGCCTCAGATTTCCTTAACACCTGTAAATCAAAGATTACTAAATGATAAACGTGGAAATTTGCCTGAATATAGATCTATTTCTTCTCGAATTCTTAGAAAGACAGGAGCTGCTTTAAGAGATGGTGATGTAGATCGGATTAGGGATAGATCGATACTTAATAAGGTCTATGTTGCCGATGTAAGAAATCTAACTTTTCTACCTAGCGCAACCGTAGATTTGATAGTCACTTCTGCTCCTAAACCTTATGCATATAATTTTGTTAACGATCTTTGGCTTAAAGGTTGGTTTACTGGAATATCCAAAAATGAGAGACGACGACTGTCCGAGATCTCATTTCAATCCCAGTCCCTGAGCGATTGGATTGATTTCATGAATGAAACTCTATTTGAACTTGCTCGAGTAGTTAAATATGGAGGACGGGTAGCACTTGAACTAAAGGAAGTTACCGAAAATGATAGAGTTATTGGTTTGGATAAAATCTTATTTGATATAGTCGAAAGTCAACTTTCGACGTTTTGGGAAAACGAGTCATTGTTTGTAAACAAAACTGATGGAACTCAGCTCTCTACAAGGAATAGGCAGGGAGAGGATTCTACTAGAACTAGTCGAGTTTTAGTCTTAAGAAGACGATAGCACAGTAGCATGGAAAGGCTATCAGTTCCCCGAATAATTATATCAGGAAATACCCGACGAGTCGGTAAGTCGCTTCTTGTTTTAGGAATAGTTACAGAATTAAAGCAAAGAGGAATTAGCGTATCTTGTTGTGTAGTAGGACCAAATTTTAAACAAGCTTCTTTATTACGTGGAATATCTGATCGATATGTTCATGTATTAGATCCAGAAATACAAAACCAGGGACAGCTACTCGAGTCAATATTTATGGCTGGACTCGGTGCAGATATAATAATCATTGAGGGCCAGGGAACCTTACTAGAAAGTACATCAGATCTAGAATTTGTAGGTGGTCCTGATACGTTCTTAGCAAAGCTTACCTATACACCAATTTGTCCAGTTTTTGATGCTAGTAATAAAGAAGATGAATCATTAGATCATCTTGAAAAAAATATTTCAATGATTAGTGGTGTTCAAATTTGTGCTGCCATAGCAAATAGACTTCCGAATGAACAAAATCAACTTCTTCAAGCAATTGCAAGAATAAACAATTCCTTACTTGTAAAGGGTCGTCCTCCTTTACTGGGAGTTGTGCCAGCAATTGTTAATCCGGAAGAATTGCCATCTCATGGATTAGATCAAAAGAGAAAAACTTTGCCAATTTCAAGACAATTTTTGATGGAATTGAGTAGTGTTGTTGCTAGATGTGTTGATATAGACGAGCTTCTTGCCAACGCTAGTAAAGCGCCATCGGTTATGTTGGATGGTTATGATTATAAGCCAGTATCAAGACGGTGTCGGATTGCTGTCAGCATGGACAATGCTTTTGGACTTCTGTTTCAAGACAATCTTTCCTATTTAAGATTCTATGGCGCAGACATTGTTCCATTTTCGCCTTTAGCTGATGTTGGATTACCTAAAGGTGTTGGCGGTATTTATTTAACAGGTGGTTTTCTGACTGAGTATTCTGATGATTTGATGAAAAATGCGAGCATGATTAGAACTATCAGAGCATTCCAAGATGAAGGGGGTGCAATTTATGCAGAAGGATCTAGTTGTGCTTATCTTTGTAAAGAATTTCGAAATACTGATGGAAGAACATTTTCAGCTGGACTTGGAATTATTCCAGCAACAGCAGAAAAAGGTGATGCAGAACTTAGGTACTTCAGAGGCAGTTTGATGGAAGAATCCATACTGGGAAGTGGAGATTTAGCTATACATGGCATTACAAATGGTGATTGGGCAATTAAGAATCCAGAAAGAATGATTCGTTGCTTAAGAATGACTAGAGAGGGTGTCGGGACCATGCTCGAAGGTTTCTCACCTTCTGGTCAGGTTTTTGGAACATTCTCCTTTCTACACTGGGGCACTAATCCATTGGTAGCCAAAAATATGGTTGAGGCGTCCTCAGTAATACAATTCAGGTATAGTTAGGAGTGATATCAGAGTAGATAAGCTAAAACTAGGGACAATACAGTAAAAATCCCAACAGCTAAACCTATGACGACAGCAAAAGTCATAGAAAATAATCCGAAGTTAATCCAAAGCGATTCTGTTCTTTGCATTTATAGAATTTCCTTTCTGATTTGAGAGATTTGAGTTTATAGAGAAACGACCTTGGGTATTTATATAGTCAGTTAAGTAAGAAGAGGAAGATAGATTTGTTTCTAAATAAGAACCTTCCTTTGTTGGTTTCGAATAAGTTGCAGAATCTCTTCCTAATATATTTGGAATAAAGCCAGTAAGTATATATCCAGCCCTTTCAAGATACTCAGCAACAGTTATGGCCATTGGATCTAGGATATTTAAAAACACATAGTGACTTCTTCCTAATATTTTAGATAGTTGCTGAATTAAAGATCTCTCAGAAACTACAATACTTGGTTCAATCATAACATGACTAATATTCGTATCTTTATAATGTAAGGACTGCATCGAACGACCTTCGGCTTTAATCGTTAAATTCGACTTAGGTTCTGTTTGAATATGACGAGCTAGGTCTAGTTTTGAAAAAAAAGTAGTTGCAAATTTTGCATGGGCAACAGTTAAGAAAATATCGGAGCTTTGAGGTTTTGATAAAATAAGATTTTTTTGAATTAAATTGACATGTCCAAATGATCTTTCCAAAATCGGATTTGTTTCAAAATAGTCTGGTAAAAGAGAAACTACATGACCCCCAAGAATAGAAAACAAAGAATGAGACATTTGAGGATGGCAATCCATTAGAAAATAATACCATTGTGACCAACTCTGCTTAGCCGCAATTTTAAGAAGTTTAGTAAGAAACATTTCATGCAAATTAATGTTTTGTTCAATCTCTGGTTTACAACATGGAAAGACCAACCTTACACGTTTTGGATCGTCTGTGTCGGGGCAAACTCCTACATGAAAAACAATCTGGTCGTCAATTTTGGCAACTAAACTAAAAAAGCGAGATCCAATATGGTTATGCCAATAAACAGGATCATAAACATTTTTAATTGGATAAGAATTAGAATAGGTCGATTTAAAAAGATCTACTAACTGATTGATCTCAACTTTATTGTCTGGGTTAATTGCGTTAATCTCAATCATTTGCGATCTATTCCTGATTAGCACTACGAAAAGTTAAGAAAATAAGTAAATTGTAGAATTGTTTCTTTTTAGTGAGAAACAAATAACAAGATGTTGTAACAAGCGTTAATTATACTACACTTAACCTTTTACTCAATACGAGGATTATCTCAATTCGAATGATCGTTCGGCAGGTATATTAGAAATGACACAAGAAATTACAGGAAATACAAAAGGTCTAGCATCTTCTCAGAACAAACTTATTCAGAAGTTATTCAGGAGAAGAATTAACAATTCAGAAATTGTAACATTTGATTTAGCACAAGAAATGTTAGAGACGGCTGAAAATGTAGGAAGACAAGTTGGAGTTTTGTTAACAAGAGAAGGGAAAGTTAGCGAGGTAATTGTTGGAACAAAGGAAATTTTATATTTACCTGATCTTGGAAGATATCGACTTGCTCAAGGAAGATTGCGAAGACTAAGACTCATTACTACCGATCTTTCTACCTCTAAAGAACTAGTTAAGATAAAATCAGATATCTATACAGACTTAGAAAAACTACGCCTTGATGCAGTCGTTAGCGTCAAGAAATGCAGTAACAGAATTGAGATGGCCTATGCTCATATTATGCCACCTAGAGAAAAAGAAAGTTTTGGTTCTGCCGGAAGTCACACGGAAGTAGTTTCTGATCTTTCCCGTTTAGATTTTGATTTTGCTGAATTTATCGAAGAATTAGAAAGTGAGCTGGCTACTTATACTGAGAAAACTCATAAAACTGGAAAGCCAAATGCCGTACTTGTAGGAGTTTATGACAAAGGTGCATCTGATTCAGAATCTTCAATGCTTGAATTAAGAGAACTAGCAAAGACAGCAGGAGTGAATATCCTAGATTCACTTATGCAGAAAAGAACCCCCGATCCGAAAACTTTGCTCGGTAAAGGTAAATTAGAAGAAGTAATACTTCATTGTCTGAAAGTTGGAGCAGATATTATTATTTTTGATTGTGAATTAAAACCTGGTCAATGGCGAGCTATAACAAATAGTACCGAATTAAAAGTTCTTGATAGAAGTATGCTAATCTTAGATATCTTTGCTCAAAGAGCAAATAGTAGTGAGGGAAGACTCCAAGTTGAATTAGCACAATTAAAATACAACCTACCACGACTTGTTGAATTAGATGCCGGACTATCGAGACTTAGTGGTGGTATCGGTGGTAGAGGACCGGGGGAAACAAAACTTGAATTAGGTAGACGTCAGATTAGAGATAAAATATCACTACTTGAGGATAAGATAGATAAGATTTCACAACAAAGAGATCTTCGACGTAAACAAAGAATCGACAACAAAATTCCAGTTGTTGCCATACTTGGATATACAAATGTTGGTAAATCAACGTTATTTAATAAACTTACCGCTAGTAATGTTTTTGTAGAAAATAAATTGTTTGCTACCCTAGATCCAGCACACAGAAGGTTACGTTTGCCTTCCAAGGATAATTTAACAAAGAACGAGACAGTAATTTTAACAGATACAGTTGGATTTATCAGACATTTACCAGAAGAGTTAATGACTGCATTTAAAGCCACACTTGATGAAATTAAAGAGGCCTCAGTTCTTATTCATGTGCTCGATGCCAGTGATCCCGAGATTGCCGAAAGGAAGAAAGCTGTTGATGAAATTCTTTTAGAAATGCAATTGTCAAATGTTGATCAATTAATAATCCTGAATAAGAGTGATAAAATTTCTCAAGAAAAAATTGATAATCTCACTACTGACTTTGATGCGATTGCAGTTTCAGCAATTACAGGCATCGGACTGAAAGAGCTTGTTATTGCAATTGCAAAAGAATTAGATAAAATTGGAAAAAAATTAGAGAAAGCTAGAAAAGATTCACATGCTCAGTTTTAATCTAGAGAATTTCTCATCTAAGTTAATCGATCAAGTAATAACCACGATTTATTCTCTTAGTCTCATTAAGCAAGCTGAGATTAATATTTATAGTTTAAATGAAAAACTTTTAAAAAAAGCTCTACATTTTGGAGAGCTTCTTAGAAAACTTTCGCCAAATTCACATTTATATCTCAAAAATACAGAGACTCTCTGTTTTAAACCCGATCAGCTTCTGAGCGGAACTTACGTTTTGAATTTAGAAACTTCGAATAATTTATCAGAAATTTTGTCAGCCTGTGCCTTAATAACACTTTTTACTCCTGGAAGAACAAGAATAACATTTAATGGAGTCACCGCTGGGATAGAAGGGGAGCTTCCCATTGAATTTTTTGATGCTGTGGTGCTTCCCTTTTATAAACAATTTGTTTCGATTCGATTCAATATTCTTTCATCAAAATTTAAATCTATGGGAGAGGTTGATTTAATTATCGACGCTTCAAAGGAAGCTTCCTTTCATGATACATTCAATAGTATTAGGCTTAGAAACACTCCCATCGTTGAGCTATCAACTCTTCAAGAAGTTAATGGCATTAGCTACGCCTCGATAAATTTAAAACCGAGAAGAGTTGTGGAAAGGCAAATTAATGGTGTAAAGCAACCCCTTTTTGGTAAAGTTTCAAAACTCAAACTTCAAAAAAGATATGATAAAAGTGATGAAATTGGGAGCTGCGTGCTCCTTATTGCTAATATCTTAACAATCAAAAGTTCTATTTTTAGACTGGGCTTCGTTAATTATGGAGAAAAGAGTATTCCAGCAGAAGAGGTTGGCAAAGTCTGTTCATATGCCCTAATTCAGTCATTAGAAGAGGGTTTTCCAGTACCGATAGGTCATTTCTTTCATTATTTGCCACAACTTTTGCTTCTAGGTGGTCGTTTAAAAATAAAGGGTGATACTGTCGATTTGACAAGCCTACTTGATGTATACAATACATTCTTTCCCGATATGTTTGGGATTGATTTGGATTATGTGTTTTGCCGCTAATAAATCGTTCTTTACGGTTAGTTGGGTAAATCTCCATAGCTAAAACTGCTTATGCCGTTTTGCCAAAGTTATTAAGAAGCCTATCCTGAAATGACATTTTCTGTCATTTTTGTTTACTTCTGACATACCATAAAAAGACTTAATAAAGGGTTACATGACTGCTCGCTTATCTAATAATGCTATTCGAAATATCGCCATCATTGCTCACGTTGATCATGGTAAAACTACTCTTGTAGATCTCATGATCAAGCAAAGTGGAGTTTTTAGAGCTGATTCTCATATGCCAGATAGAATCATGGATAGCATGGATCTGGAACGTGAAAGAGGAATTACGATTTCAGCAAAAAATTGTTCTGTGGCTTATAATGATGTAAAAATAAATATTTTAGATACTCCTGGTCATGCTGATTTCGGTGGCGAAGTTGAAAGAGCATTGATGATGGTCGATGGAGTCATTTTACTCGTAGATGCAGCAGAAGGACCTCTTCCTCAAACAAGATTTGTACTTAGAAAAGCTCTCGAATCGAAACTAAAAATTATTGTTTGTATAAATAAGATTGATCGTCAAGATGCCAGAGCTCCAGAGGTTCTTGACGGAATTTATGATCTGTTTATTGATTTGGGAGCTACTGATTCACAAATTGATTTTCCAGTACTCTATACAGTTGGACGATCTGGTCTCGCTTCAACATCTTTGAATGTTCCAGGCGAAAATTTAAAACCGCTTTTTGAAGCAATTAAAAACCATATACCAGCACCTACTTATCAAGAAGATGAAAAATTTCGAATGTTGGTCGCAAATCTAGCCTATTCTGATTATGTAGGTAGACTTGCTATTGGTCGAGTTTCTGGTGGTTTTGCAAAAAACAGACAAAATCTTATTTGTTTTTCAAAAGACGGAAGTAAGAAAGATCTGAAAGTTGTAAAACTGCAGGCTTACAAAGGTGTTAGGTTAGAGGAAATTGATCAAGCTACTCCTGGTGAAATTATTGTTCTGGCTGGTGTTGAAAACGTAGAGATTGGAGATACGATTGCAACTCCAGATTGTGAGGAGGCTCTTCCAAGAATTCAAGTTGATGAACCAACAGTTTCTATGACCTTCACAGTTAATTCATCACCTTTAGCTGGAAAAGAAGGCAAGATTGTTCAAGGAAAGAAAATTGAAGACAGACTTATAAAAGAAACTCTCCACAATGTCGGACTTCAGCTTCAAATTAGTCCATCTAGAGACTTCTTTATTGTTAAAGGTCGCGGTGAGTTTCAATTAGCAATTTTAATTGAAACAATGAGGCGAGAAGGTTTTGAACTTACAGTTGGAAGACCGCAAATTATTTTCAAAGAGGAGAATGGCAAGAAACTTGAGCCTATAGAACATTTAGTTATTGATTGCGATGAAAATCATATTGGAATAGTAACTGAAAAATTATCATCTCGTAAAGGTCAGATGGTTAACATGGTTAATCATGGATCCGGTCGAGTAAGATTAGAATTTAAGATTCCATCTAGAGGAATGATTGGTTATCGAAACCAATTCATGACTGATAGTAGAGGCACTGGAATAATGAGTTCCTATCTTGATTGCTACCAAGAGTATCGTGGGGATTTTCCGACAAGAATGAACGGATCCTTAGTTTCTGACAGAGCAGGTGATGTTTTTGCATATGGAATATTTCATCTCGAGCCGCGTGGGAAAATGTTTGTACGGCCCGGCGATGTTGTATACGAGGGTATGATTATTGGTGAGCATAATCGAGAAAACGATCTCGATGTTAATATTTGCAAGACCAAAAAACTCACTAATATTAGAGCAGCAGGAAAAGATGAGAATGTTTTACTAACTCCAGTTACTGCAATGACACTTGAAAAAGCTATTGAAATCATTGCTGAAGACGAAAGAGTTGAGGTAACTCCATTAAATATAAGATTGAGAAAAGCGATTTTGCCTGCAAATCAACGCTAGTAAAAATTAGAATTTGTTATTCCTGTAATTGATTCGTCGCAAGAACGAATTCTTTAACAGGTCTTCCCTTGATCAAATGCTCTGTGATTATTCGTTCGAGAACTGTGGGTGTACAAGAATGGTACCAAATACCATCAGGGTATACCACGGCAATTGGACCATCTGCACAAACTCTTAGGCAGTTCACCTTACTTCTTTGGATTATGTTTGGATTTTGATTTAATTTGAGTTCAATTAATCTTTTTTTTAAATACTCCCAACTCTCTACTCCACATTCTTTTGAGCAACACTTTGGATTTTCTTGATCACAACAGATAAATATATGTTTTTTATAGTTCTCTAAACTTAATTTCTGAACTTTACTGATTGATTTATCTGAAATTTTACTCATAGAAATTGAATTAGTTAAAATATTGATTCTAGGTAATATTCCTATATTGTAATCAGGAAATCCCTTAAATACCAACGCGTTACCGAAAGATACTTTTTACACAAGTTGCAACCGTATTTTTTGCAACGATCTCAGTATTATATCTCATAACAATCTTAGCGAGTTGGAGAAAGTTAGACAATAAAATGTACGAAGGGGAACAAATGTCGATAGAAGCTAAGAAATTTTCTGAGGAATATAGCCATAATCAAGGAATAAGAACTCATAACGAAATTCCACAATTCTTAAGAAAGATTGATGATGAAAAGAAATCTTTTTTTGCAAAATACGATCTAGTTGGAGCTCCTTATTCTGTAAAAATTTCTAGAGACCCTGTTTCTCAATTAATTTCAGTCGAGATTCTCTCGATATCCTCTGATAATACTTCTGAAAGTCTAGGCATTTGGCAAATAAGTGCATATCAAACTACCGCCAAAGTTTTCACAATGGGTTCCCATACTGCAAAATTATTCTGTTCACCATTTTATTTAGATATAAGATTTTTTCAAAAATCAATTGGAATTAATAGTGAAATTGCTGCTGTAACTATCAGGCCAAAAGTTCTTAAGCCAGGTGATATTCCAGTAGTCCTTTCTGGTGCATGGGTTACGATGGGTGCACAAAATTATGATGGGCTTGTTGAAACCATGATAGGCAACATAAGTCTTTCTAAATATTTACTAAATGGAACAAATTTAGAAGTTGCTATCGGTAAAAATAGAAGTACCGGACTGCTTGTAGCTCAATTTAGTTTGAGAGATGAAAGGGGCGCCAAACATAATCTTGCAACATGGCAATTTGATGGTTCTGATATTTCTAAGAATGAAATAAAACTTGGTCAATATACAGTAAAAGTTGTTTATGAAGAGGACTCTTTTGCACTAAAATTTATGGATAAGACTTTGGGGATTTTTCCGACAGAGATTGGATATATTGAGATAGATTTAAATAGTTCAAGAAAAGCTGTAGATCAAACAATCCCTGTATATCTAAGTGGAAGTTGGAAGGAGGTAGGGGTGAATTTTGACAAGCAATTCTTCTCTTAATATTGAAAAAATAAACCAAAACTAAGAAGCCCAATCTATCCTTGCAGAAATTAATAGCTCGGAAAGACAGGGCCTCTTTGTTAATTAGAAACTAGTTATTTAGTAAGAGTCTCTATCTCTTGGGGGACGTCCACCGCTACGACCGCCTCTGCCGCCACCGTTTCCGCCACCACTGCCTCCAAATCCGCGATCGCCGCCGCCTCTTCGTTCTCCTCCATCGCCACCACCGAAGCTACGACCACCGCCGCCTTCTTCTTTAGGACGAGCTTCAGATACTCTCATTGGTCTGCCTTCAAGCTCATGTCCATTAAGAGCGTTGATTGCATCCATTGCGCTATCATCCTCCATTTCGACGAAACCGAAACCTTTTGAGCGCCCAGACATCTTGTCGGTTATTACCTTTGCTGTCTTTACTTCTCCATATTGGGAGAAAAGAGAAGCCATTTGCTCCTCGGTCATTGAATAGGGTATATTTCCCACGTAAATATTCTTCATACGATCCAAAATAAATAAATAAAGTTCACGAATTTTCGTTTAAGCGATATTCTTTCCAGTAATTTGAATTATACAAATACTAGAGCTATAAGGCTCAACCGAAATCTTTGTGGTATGATCAAGATGGAATAAGGGAGAGTAATTAATCACGCAAGCCAAAAGTAAAAAACTAATAAGATATATCAATTAACTTAACTAAGTACTAAAATTACAACGTTAAACTTGAAAGCTCGGGCTCGCGAATAAGCAAGCACGATACTTAAAGGTATTGTACAGCAAACTGTTAAAAATGTAAATAAGAACTTGAAAGGTATGGCGATTTCAATTTCAAGATAGAGGCGACACCAATGACAATATTAGTCTTTATTAAAGATATGGTTTTAAAATCAAAAATAACTGAATACTCTTCTTCTAGAGGGATTTCCATATCTTATCAGTCAAATTGGGAAAATTTTAAAGAGGTGCTTAATTCGGCAAGTGTATCGAAGATTATTTTGGATATTAACCTTTTAGGAGATGATAACCTTGCAGGTAAATTAAGCTGGATTTTAGAGAATGCTCCAAAGGTTGAAATAATTGGCTTTTGTTCCCATATTAACAAAGAACTTTTCGAAATTGCACAGGAAACAGGCCTAAAGACGGTCCTGCCACGTTCTAAATTCTTTACGAATTTAGAGACTTGGATAAATTAAATTTACCTCACATCTATGCATAATTTAGTAATAACAATTAGGTAGAACTCTTATTTCTTTTAAGAGCGTTCATTTCAAATTCATACGGGTAGCCTTTGAAGGTCTAAAAGGAAAATAGTTAATTTAGGTTTTTGTTGTGCGGGAAGTTTTGTAGTTCTAACAATTCTTACGTTTGGAGCTAGAAAACTTTTCGTACAACACACATCATGCGAGGCTCTATGAAGCCTCAAGAAAGACGATACCATGCATCATGCGTTTCTGTTCGTGATCGTTCTCATGTTCTCTCTCTTCAACACAAGCTGTCGTGCACTGCCTGGTTCCGCCACCGGATCCGACACATATGTGAATCGGATCTGGCAGCTCAACGTCGAGGATGCTGGTCTTGCGAATGTCAAGGCTCAGCAAGCATCCAACCGCAAGCAGGAAGACAAGGTCGCTAAAGCTGAGAAGACTTCTCGTCTTCAGCAGCAAAGTCGTGGTGCGCGTCACCGTGACACTGTTGTGTGGAGGGAGATCAAATCGATCGAGAGAGCACGGAACTGCACACCCATCAAGTATGGGTTCAATTCCGACTACTCTCCCAATCCCGTTGCTGAAGCACCGAGTTGGAAGTACTTGATCGAGTTGCTGCCGAGCCTAGGATACCGTCTCAGTCAGGACGGTCAGTGGGCAATTAAAAATGGATACGAAATCGGATCCATGCAGACATCCCAGTAACAAGAACATCTCGTTACTGGATTGGGCTCTCTTCTTAGGTTTTCATACGACCTTCGAGGGCTAGCCCACCATTTTTTTCTCTGATACTGTATATTTTTTAATTTTATCTTTTTATGTCAGTAGTTCCACTTCTTAGTGCCCAAGAGCTTAGTAAAACTTTTGGGATAAAAAATCTTTTCAATAATATCTCTTTTTCGATTAATCCTAATGAAAAAGTTGCATTAATTGGACCAAATGGTTCAGGAAAATCTACACTTTTGAAAATCTTTGCTGGTCTTGAGGATTCAGATACAGGAAATGTTCATCCAAGACGTGATTTAAGATCTATCTATGTTCCACAAGAAGATCGTTTTGATGAGAAGCTTACAGTTTTTCAAACCCTAATACAGGTTTTAGTGGCAGCAGGGCACGAGGAGTATGAGATCGAAGGTCGAGTAGGAGTGGAGATTGGACGTGCTGGTTTTAAGGATAAGGATGCAATTGTTGGAACATTATCAGGTGGCTGGAAGAAACGTCTTGCCATCATTCGAGGGCTAATTTTAGATCCTGAACTTTTGCTTCTTGATGAGCCAACTAATCATCTCGATATAGATGGTGTGCTATGGTTAGAAGATCTTCTTAATAAGAATACAAATGCCATAGTTTTCATTAGTCATGATCGGTATTTTATTGCACGCTTAGCAGAACGAGTTGTTGAGCTTAACAAGAGATATCCACAGGGTTATTTCTGCGCTGATGGTGATTATGGAGATTTTTTAGAAGCTAGAGCACTATATCTAACTGGTCTTAAGCAAACTCAAGAATCATTAGCTAATAGAGTTCGACGTGAAGTCGAATGGCTTAGACAAGGAGCAAAGGCTAGAACTACTAAATCAAAATATCGTAGTAATGAAGCTTTAAAACTAGTCGACGAACTTAAAAATTCAAAATTTGATGACCGAAAGGCACAACTTGAATTTTCTACTTCAAATAGAAAAACAAGAGATCTTATAAAAGTAGAGGAAATTACAAAGTCTATATCGGGACGAACGCTTTTCAAAGATATTTCTGTTACTCTTTCTCCTGGAGTAAGATTAGGTATTGTTGGTCCAAATGGAAGCGGAAAAACGACTTTCGTTAAAACACTACTAGGGGAATTGCAGCCAGATCAGGGCAAAATAACAAGGGCTAATCATTTACGCGTAAGCTTCTTTGATCAGGCTAGAAAGTTACTCGATCGATCAGTGACGTTAAAAAGAGCTTTAGCTCCACAAGGTGGTGACTCAGTTCTTTTTAATGGACAATCCATGCATGTTGTTTCATGGGCAAGAAGATTTCTTTTCTCAAATGAACAACTTTCAGTGCCTGTTTCAAGCCTTTCAGGTGGTGAACAGGCCAGGGTTCTTTTAGCTCAGTTGATGCTGCAAGAATCCGATATTATTTTATTTGATGAACCTACCAATGATTTGGATATCGCAACTCTTGAAGTCTTAGAAGAAAGTTTTTGTGAATTTCCTGGAGCCATTGTTTTAGTAACACATGATCGGTATTTACTAGATCGAACAGCCACGACCATTCTTGGTTTGTCATCGAATGGTGGTTCTTTCTTTGCCAGTTATTTACAATGGGAAGCTCAGCATCAAAGTGAACTTAACAATCCGAGTTCTGGTAAATTAAAAATCGCAACTAACAATTTAACGAATAAACCTGATTTTAGTACTGTTATTGTTAAACTTACTCAAGAAGAAAATCGGGAATTACGAGGGATTGAATCTAAGATTGTAAAAACTGAAGCTGAGCTGATAAAACTTCAGCAGGAGATTATGTCAGAAAAGATTTCTCGAGATGCGGCTGCATTAAATAAGTGTTGTGAAGCAATTGCCCTTCAACAAAAGACAATTGAAAATCTCTATAAAAGGTGGGAAGTATTGGAGCAGAAACGTTGAGCTTTTAGGCGTTCATTAGCTCTTCGATCTCAGCGATGCTCTTAGGAAACCCCTCGCTTAAGATCTCAGGTTTGCCTGTTTTAACTAAGACGTCATCTTCAATTCTGACTCCACATATCGGAATATTTTTAGTTTTCTTTTGAAAATAAAGTCCCGGTTCAATTGTTATGACCATTCCTGACTTTAATTCACCATTCTGACGATCTCGTAGATTTCCTAAATCGTGAACATCAAGCCCAAGTGTATGTCCGATGCTATGCATAAAGTAAGGCTTAAAAGCACCTGTTTGCATTAACTTTGAAGTTTTTCCTTTTAATATCCCCAAATGTACTAAACCTTCAGTTATAACTTTTGCCGCAGCATTGTATACTTGTTGAATTTGGTTGCCATTTTTAACTAGTTTTATGGCCGCCTCTTGGGACTCTAGTACTATTGAGTAAATCTCATTTTGAATCGGAGTAAAATGACCGCTGACTGGCAATGTTCTACTGATATCTGCCGCATACATTTCATAAACTGCACCACAATCAATTAAAAGCATTTCACCACTTTTAATTTTTTTATTTTGTTCTTCATAATGTAGTACTGCTGCTGATGGACCACATGCTACTATCGTATTAAAAGATGATTCACTGCCCTGAACCTTAAACAGATAATCAATAGTAGTAGCAATATCTGATTCAACTCCAGCTTGAGAAATAAAGGGAACTGTATCAAATAAGGCGTTATTGGTAATCGTAGCAGCATATTTAATAAATTGAATTTCAGAAGAATCTTTATAGAGCCTTAGTTCTTCCAAAAGCTTATCGCAATGAACAAACTCAGAAGGAAGATTTGCTCTTGTTGAATAAGAGGATGACATTAGATCGAATGCCACCTTCCAAGAGTCAGCTTGAGGCGCATTTTGATGAAAAAGTGTTTCGTGACCTTTTAGATGGTTCTTAATTTCATGAATACAATTTTTACTTTGAATTAAATCCGCTCCTAATGATTTGGCAAGTTTTTTATAATTTGGAGAATTTCCTTCCCATGTAACTGTATGTGAATCTATTGGTGGAACAAATAGAATCGGATTCTTTAATGTTGAAGAGATAATTAAAGAGATTGATTTACCTTCAGTGCCCGTTAGATAAAATAAATTACTGTCGGGTCTATACTTGTAGGTGGTGTCTCTTGATTTGATAGCAACTGGAGCACTGCTTAGTATTAGAGCAGATGACTTTCCAGTTTCTTTGAGTAGTCTTTTAACTGTGGCAATCCGTCTCTTACATAACGCTGTCATATTTTTTTCCTTTACATTGCTCACTGTGAAGTCTAACATTTCAACAGATGGAGCTATTTCATTATAGATGACGATACTGTCTTAAAGACCAGTCGGAATAATACGTAAAATGTATAATCATAACAGAGCTAAAAAGGGTACCTAGAAAGATCGTTGGAATAAGTTTGGCAAGACACCTCGCTGTATCCATAATATGAAGAGTTTCTCCTCAAAGGACCTCGTAATTTAGATATTCTAGCTTTTTTGGTATTCAGAGTATAAAAAATGTTTGAGACAGTATTTGAAATTAGTCAGGGTGATTTAGAAAACGAGTATAATCATCTCGACCATGTAGGAATAGTTTCTTTACTTCAAAAAGCACGATTACGTTTTTTTGATGAATGTGGTTTTTCTCACGAAAAACAAATTAAAATGGGATATTTTAAGGTAATTTCATCTATTTCTATATCATTTCTTAGAGAAATAAAGACATCTTCAGTAAAGATTACATGTGAGAATATTCGATTTGATAATAAATCACTTAAAATACGAGAATGTATTTTTGATACTGAGAGAGGAAAACTTCTTGTTGCAGCAGACATCGAGATCAAATTCATAAAAGCAGGATTGCCAAAGGCAGTCGATCCTCCTTCTGAGCTTATAAAAAGACTAATTCAAAATGACAAATGACCGATTTTACTAAACTATTAGTTTTTATTCTTTGGTTTCAAGAATTGACACAATGTTTCTAGTAGGTTATCTTCTTTAATCTTAACTATTTCAATTAAAGCGGTTTGCCATGAAAGAAGGAATTCATCCTAAATATCAAGATTGCACAATAACTTGCACTTGCGGAAATACATTTAAAACAAAATCTGTTCTTGAACAGATAAGCGTTACTGTTTGCTCATCTTGTCATCCCTTTTTTACTGGTAAAGAAAAGATGCTTGACACGGAAGGTCGTGTAGATAAATTCCGTCGTCGTTACGCTCAGACACAACCTGCTGCAAAATAACTGCAGCATTGATAATAATTGATAGATTGAACTATTTTAAAATATTAAATTCCTATTTGAAGTTAATATTTTCACTCGTACTTTGTATATTTCTAAACTCCTGCGTCTTAGGTGGTAGATCTGGGCTTGGGCCTGGCGAATTTCCTCCTGAGATTAAATTAAACTCACTCGACGGTACTCCCATCTCACTTGCTGACTTTAAGGGAAAAGTTGTTCTTATTAATTTTTGGGCATCTTGGTGTATGCCATGTGTAGCAGAAGCCCCAGCAATGGAGCGTCTCTATAATCGATTGAAAAACAAAGGTTTTGTGATCTTAGCAGTTGGGATCGATGATGAAGAATCAAAACTACGGGGCTTTAAAGAAAGGTTTGGGCTTACTTTTCCAATTGTAATAGATAAAAGTGGTGATACAAAAGATATGTATCAGGTTTCTGGTGTACCCGAATCACTTCTTGTTGGAAGGGATGGGAAATTACTTATGATTCCTGATCCTGATGACAATCGTCCAACAGTAAGAATTATTGGACCTAGAAACTGGGATTCTCCAACAGTAGAGGGGAGATTCAACAACATTCTTCAGCAAGGTCGACCTTGATACCAGTAATACTTCAAATTGGAATTATCCCGATCAACAGCTTCGGCCTTATGATCGCGCTAATGTTCATGGCTTGCATTTATCGACTCTCAGAGAGTTTTTCAATCTCTGGGGTCGATCCAAAAGTAGCGGAAACATTTGTTTTTAGTGGCGTACTTTCTGGTCTGATCGGAGCTAGGATTTGGTATTTAATTGAAGAATACTCAATAATTAAAGATGATTTTTGGGGGGCGGTATTTTCTGGTGCTGGATTTACTTTTTACGGTGGTTTTGTTTTAGCAATTTTAGTTTTAATATTACTTTGCAAGTTCAAGAAAATTCCACTTCATGTTTTTTTTGATTCAGTTGGTCCAACTCTCGCTATTGGTTATGCAATTGGACGGTTAGGGTGTCAGTTATCAGGTGACGGTGATTATGGAATTGTAACAAATTCATTTCTTGGAATGTCCTATTCGTCTGGTGTCGTACCAACTCCTCCTGGAGTTTTAGTTTATCCGACTCCTCTTTTTGAAAGTTTCATGGCAATTTTGATTGCTGTTTATTTAATTAAGGCTGAAAAGTTGGTAAAATGGTCCACCCCTTATAAAAGATGGGGTCTTTATTTATGCCTAGTTTGTGCTGAACGGTTTTTTATAGAGTTCATTCGAGTTAAAGAACGGTATGCCTTTGGATTATCTGAAGCTCACTATTTTTCAATTTTGTTTTTTGGACTTGGTCTTTATTTAGTATTAAGAAGCAATTCTGCTAATACTTCACCAGTAGAATGATCAAGAAATCTTAATTTCACAAAGATACTCATTTCTGGATGCTTAGAAACTTCTTCTTTGATACCTGAATAAAATTTTTCTTTGGCAAAAGTTGGCATTGCTGACATAGGAAAATTAGAAAAATGTGCATCCATTACATCTCGTGATGAGGCCACGATTCTTATGTATTTTGGTCCAGCGATTGGATTGCTTCTTAAATAAGAATCAAGTGCAACAAATTGTGTTGGAACAGTAGACTTGGGGATAGTGGGGGTTTTAAGTTGTTTTTTTTCTGTAAACAAGCTTTTTAGGAATTCAGAAAATTTCTTTTTTGCTTCTTCGTTAGGTGCATAATTTAAAGCTTCATTCGCAGCTTTTTGAGCTTCCGATTTGTTTCCTGAGACAGCATAGTTGATTGCTAAATTGGCTCTAGCTAAAAAATGGCTGGGTTCTTTTGCTAGTGTAAATAAAAGTTCTTTTTCAGCAGTATCGAAATCACCATTAAATGTTAGTGCGCTGGCATATGTTGCTCTTGTATTGAAATCTCCATTCTCAATATCAAGGTATAATTTAAAATATTCGGCAGCCTTATCAAAAGCTTGAAAGTTATATGAGATATTTCCCATATTCAACAAAGTCTCTTTATCATCTGGTGCTAACTCAAGCACATGTCGCATGGAATCAATAAGTTCCAAAACTAAACCCTGAGGTGGCTCTGTTAGAGATTGCACCTTTGCTGCTATGGAATTAGAAAGGAGTTTCCAAGAGGGTATGTCAGATTTATTTTGAAGAGCTTTATCATAAAGAGCGTTAATTGAATCGTCAAAAAACTCAGAACGCACCTGAGATCTTTGATATGATTCAAATTCTTCAGTTGGTTTCAGTCCTTGAAAATTTTTACCTATCTCAGATGGAATAAACCAAAGAGCGATGGCTACAATTAAAAAAGAAATTATAAATTTAGGATAAATCACGTATCTCCTAGGAACATTCAAGGGTTGCACTTGTTTCAGTATCCTCAACTGATATAGCACTAACCGTAACTCCATCAGCAGCAAAAGTCACGCTACCCTTAACGCTATTAAAAAGTTGGGAAGTTGAACCAATTGTTGAAGTAAAAGTTCCGCTGGCGATAGTATCAGAAAATACAAGATCTGATGTTACCTGGGCTTTCTCACTTGAATTTGTTTCTGTGCCTTCAAATGTGAGATTTACTCCTGTATTTCCCGTTTGAGTTGGAGTTATCCCGGTAACAGACACTACAGAATCCCCATTTTTAAATGTGCATGAATATGTTTCGGCTAAAGAAGAAGTTGTAATCGCTAATTTAGCGACACTAGAATCTCCGTAGTCATTTCTTACTGCAACTGTAACCTTAGTTGGTAAATGGCCGTAAAAATCTGGTCCAACTCTGATTCCATAGGGACGTTCACTTTGTATGGTAAAAAGTCTTCCATTAACATACCACTCAACAAAAACATCATCCCCATCAGCATCAAAGCCGTCTGCAAACATTACAATTGTTTCGCCGTCTTTTAATGCCTTCGGATATCGAACGGTTGCAATCACTGGATCTTTTCCCATACCAACTCGCAAATGACGTTGAAATTGTTCAACGGTAAAAGTCTCTGCAAATATATTCTGGGCAAACAATGAAATTAGCCCAAGTGTAAAAAATATTTTTCTCATAAAAATTCCAGTTAATATTTAACTTGTATAATTTCTCAGATATTTGATACTTGCAAAAGTCCTAATTCACCCCGCAGAACCTTTAAAAAAATACCCTTTCGAAAATCTACTAGATCTGGCAACTTTGATATTAGGTCAATTATCGGAAAGAGACGCTATCTTCCTTGGCCTAAACCTATAAAACGACAGAAAACTTATTTCGTAATTTTGGAGAGGCCATGCGAGCACTTAATGCTACTCTTATTGTTGTTTGTTTTTTCAATTTAATTGGATGTTCTTCAATCTTAAAGAAAAAAGAAAATCCAGATCTAACTATTGTACAGACTATAAAGAGCACAATGACCCAAGAGGAAGCTCAGGCAATGATGGAGACGGGCACTCGTAATTGGGCTTATGGACAAGGTATTGGAGATACGACCACAAAAGTTACAACATCAATATTTTTTCCTCCTGCTATGATATACTTTCTAGGTAACGCTGGATTGAATATGGTCGGATATGAAGGACTATATATAACCGATGCACTTCCAAAAAATCACAGTGATGGATTCATGGGTGTGTATGATACTGTTACCTCGATCCCCGGTAGGGTAATAGCAGCCTTTTCAGGTACTCCTTATAGATCAGAAGAGGTTATACGCTCTAATGGTGGTTTTTGGGGAAGATCCGCAAATAACCAGTCTCAGATGGCTTCGCTCAAAAATGAACCTAAAAATGATGGGATTCAGGTTGCATCAAACCACCCAATTATGAGAAACGATCTCTATGGCGAAGATCGGTCTGGTAGTTAGAGCTGGGGTACAAGAAGCTATAAGTTTAGGTAAGAAACTTGTTACTTGGGCAAAAGAAAATAATCACGAAATTCTTATCGAAGAAGAATCCGCGAAAGCTCTTGGGCTTTCAGCTCCAGGAATCACTCCTAGTGTGATAGCAACAAGTTGCGATCCCGTTGTTGCCCTTGGAGGTGATGGTACACTTATTGGAGTAGGAAGATACGTAACTGGTAAGCCTCCCGTAATGTTAGGAGTGAATTTTGGTCGACTTGGATTTCTGACAGAAATAGCCCCGAATGAACTTTTTGGCACGTTAAAAACTGTCATGAGTGGTACAGCTCAATTCGGATCAAGACACATGCTTCATTGCTCTGTAACTCGAAAAGGTAAAAATATTTTTTCTATGCAAGCAGTCAATGATGCAGTTATTCATAAAGGTGTTTTTGATAAATTAATGGAGGTAGAGCTCTCAGTTGATAATCATAAAGTAACCTCTATTAGATGTGATGGAGTCATTATATCAACTCCGACAGGATCTACCGCATATTCACTCTCAGCCGGTGGACCAATTGTAGCACCAACTCTTCCTGTAGTCTTATTGACACCCATTTGCTCACACTCTCTTACCCATAGACCTTTGGTTCTCAGTAATGAAAGTACTCTAAGTCTCACAGTTCCTAAGTATGACGGGGAAGTAGCACTCTCCATAGATGGACAGGAGGGTATAAAGATTGAAATTGGAGATATTGTTGATATCAAAAAATCTCCAAATTCAGTTATTTTTGTTAGATCTCCTTCACAGACATATTTTGAAATTTTGAGACGAAAATTAAACTGGGGAGTTACGGGCTCTTAATTCTTTAATTCCCGATAGCAAGCAACTTTTTCTGAAATTTGATGATTATTTCTATATAGACTCTCATTAATTCTATATTAGTATACTTAAATAAATTTGATTCTAATCAGTAGTGGTGTGCGATGCTATCTGAACTTCATATAAAAAATTTTGCAATTATTGAAAAACAAACAGTTTCTTTTGCAACTGGTCTAAATGTAATCAGCGGAGAGACCGGTGCAGGTAAATCAATTATTCTGGATGCACTTAAATTAATCCTAGGTGGAAGAGGGAATGCTGAGAGCATAAGAACTGGTACTGAATCTTTGGAAATTAGCGCTGTCTTTGATCTATCATCACTTTCTCCGCTTTCCAAAAATACTCTTCCAGAATCTGTTCAAGATCTTCTACAAGGAACAGAATTAGTGCTCACAAGAGAACTTAATAAGTCAGGACGGAATAAGATTTTTATAAATGGAAGAGCTGGGACCGTTTCCCTTCTTTTAGAAGTTGCTGAGAAACTGATCAATATTTGTGGACAGAATCAAAGTCTTAAATTATTTGATTCTGGATATCATTTAGAACTTGTTGATGCATATGGAGGACACGGATTAATTCTAGCAAAATACAAAAATCTTTATACAGAGTGGCATTCTTTAAAACAAAAGATTCTTCAAATAGAGACTCGTGCAAAAGATGCTGCCTTTAGACAACAAGGTCTTATTTCAATAGTAGAAGAACTTAAACCAATTGGACTTAAGTCTGGAATTAAACAATTTATTGAAAACGATCTCAAAAGGCTCTCCTTTGCCGAGCAGATTATTACAAGTGCTACAAATATCTCTTCTTACTTTGAAGGAGAAGGAGGGACATATGAAAATTTGCAGAAAATTGCCAATTCCTTGAGCTCTCTTTTAAAACTAGATCCCTCGGCTAATAAATTAAAGGATCTTTTTGAAAATTCTAGATCTATTCTTAGAGAGTTTGAGGCAGAGCTTGTCTCCTATGCCGCTAATATCAATGTCGATGAGGAAAAACTCCGGGAGTTGCAAGATAAACTCTCTGATATTGTAAAACTTGAAAGAAAATACAAAACAACTTCCGATGGACTTCTTCAGATCTTCGAAGAATCTAAAAAGGAACTTCTTTTATATGAAGAGGGGGCTGGAGTTTCGGAATTACAATCAAAAGTGGAAGTAACTAGATGTGAACTTTTGAAAATTGGAGCTAATCTGAGATCTCTTAGAGAGAAAGCAGCCAAAAAGTTAATAAAAGAAGTTGAATCTGAGCTTTCAGAGTTAAACATGAAAGAATCCAGATTTAGAGTTAAAGTTGAAGATGCTGGGATCTCAAGCTTTGGTACCGAAAAGGTTTCTTTTGAGATCTCTACTAACAAAGGCGAAGAGTTTAAAGACATCCGAATGGTTGCATCTGGAGGGGAGCTTTCAAGAATAATGTTGGTTTTAAAAAAAGTACTTAGAGATAGATCGGGAGTTCATGTATTAGTGTTTGATGAGGTTGATACTGGAATTTCTGGAAGTGTAGCAAGAGCTGTAGGAGAAAAACTTAAATCCCTTGCTCAACAAAGTCAGGTAATCTGCATAACCCATCTGGCTCAGGTCGCCTCGCTCGCCGATCATCATCTCTTAGTTGAAAAGACTTCTGGAGTTCGAACTAAAACAGTGGTTACAAAATTAATTGACTCTTTTAGAGTTGATGAAATAGCAAGGATGTTAGCTGGTTACAAGGTTACTGATGCATCTCGTGCATCCGCAAGAGAACTTTTATCATCAAATCCGCAGGGAAAATAGAGAGAGGCCCATCGCTTTTGATTATTTTGAGTTTGCATCATTTATGGCGTTTTATCTGCTTTTTATACTAACGCACCTCTTTCAAATTCCTTTTTACCTTTTGCGATGGGTTTTTTAAGGAAAATTGGATTTCTAAGCTATTGAATATATTGTATTTCTGAAATAATTGACCTTGAACGCCACATAGCTTAGTTTTCTACCGGCATGGAAGTAACTAGAAAGGTCATTCGAGTCCTTAGAGATTGTAAGGATAGAGATCTCTGTCTTTGGTTGATACCGAGAAAAGACGGAAGAGTAAGAAAGATAAAGTTGGGGCTAGTTCACGCCTTGGGTGGTGTGTGTGCTCTTTCGTTGGTATCCATGGGCATCATTTACATTGGCCTAGATTATTCTAAGTTTGTATCAGCAAGATCATCAATTGATAAAATGATGAAGAGAGCTAAAGCTCAACCTCAGTCATCAGAAAATTACGAAGAGAATCTTCTTGCTCAACTTAAGTTTTTAGCAGATGAGCATAAAAAATCTAAACAGTATGAGACTCAAATAAGACAACGATTGTCAGCATTAAAAGCCGCACTTGAATCAGGTATGCCAAAAGAGCTTTTTGAACCGTTATCTGATGATAGTGATAATAGCGATATTGGTGGAGCTGAACTTGATTGTGATGCCCAATCAAGCAAAGGACTTACTTGTTTGCCAAAGATTGATGAAGTTAAAGCTCAGCTTAACTGGGATATTTCAAAACTTGCTAATAACTCCAACAATAAGAATTCCAGCGAATTGCTCTTAACAATGGATCGCTATATTGAAGTATTGGGGAGAATGCCAATTGTAAAACCTGTACTTGGTTGGGTTAACTCTAATTTTGGGATTAGAATATCTCCCTTTAGTAAAAAAATTAAAAAACACCAAGGTTTGGATTTCTCTGTTCCAATGAATAGTGCAATTTACGCTACAGCTGACGGAGTTGTTAAGTCAGTTGGGAAAACTGGTACCTATGGACTTGTCATTGATATTGAACATTCTAATAGAGTAATGACAAGATTTGCGCATTTAAGTCGAGCTTCAGTAAAGAAAGGGGATAAAGTTTGCCGTGGCGAAATAATTGGAATGTCTGGATCGACAGGAAGATCCACTGGACCACATCTACATTATGAAATTAGAGTTGATAAGAAACCAGTTGATCCCAAACTTTTTTTAGGTATCGGTGCAGTCATTTCACCTGAACTTTTTGCAATTGATTGATGTAATGAAATAATAAAACATTGGTTTTTTATTTAAAAAACAGATTTCACAAGCCCCTTGTTAGCAACTCTTTTCTCTCCTAATGTATTGTCCCTAAAGATAAAAATTCTTAATTACCTACAATTTGGTGAAAAATGATGTTTAGATATTTGAAATTTTCTATTTTAAAAGCGGAATCTGGAAATCTGTGGTTAGGTGCAGCCAAAGGTTTTGCAGCACTCGTTGCTATTGTCGTAATACTTTCATTTGTTTTCGGTGTAGTGATTTATCCCGGAAGTATTGGAGTAAGACAGATAACGGTAGATCTTCCACTGGGATTAAAACAAGGATTTGTGAAAGATGGAATGTCTCCTGGATATCATTGGAACATCCCATTTTATTCTCGAGTATATATAGTTCCTCAAGATATTCAGGTTATGCATATTCACAGAGATCGTGATAACGATAACGAATCTACTGGAGCTTTGGAAGTTCAAACAACAGATGGATCGAGTGTCATTGTTGATGTTTCAATATTCAGTCGATTCTATAAATCTCCAGGCGAAGAAAGTATTGAAAATGTAGTCGTTCAACACGGTGGGCCTGGTGATTTAATCCAGAAACTAGGTGCTAGTACCGAGCAATGGGAAAACACAATTAGACGAGTCGCTATTGATGAACTAAGAAGATCTCTCGGTAGATTGTCAACATCCGAATTTTATAATCCTGGAAAAAGAGAGCTCTCTGTGCATGAAGCTCAAGTCAACATGAATCAAAAGCTTGTTAAGTTTGGTATCATCGTGGAAGGAGCTTATATTCGAAGATATACCTATAGAGAAGATCGTATTGACCAAGCAATTTTCGCAAAAAACCTTCAAGATCAAGAAGAGCGTTTAAATGGTGCTGCCAGTAAATTAGCAGAAGCTAAAGCTAAGTCGGAACAAGTCTCAGCTGAATTAGATGCCAAGATTGAAACTCTCAGAGTAGAGGGAGATAACAAAGCCAAAGTGGTAAGATCGGAGGGTAACTTATATGAAGCTCAAAAAGTTGCAGAAGGGGATCTTGTCCTAGCAAAGGCTTATGCTGAGGTTGATAAATTAAGAGCAACAGTACTAGCGGGAACTCCTGGAAGCGATGTTTATGTGGCAAGAGAAATGGCTCCTCTTTTAAGTTCACTAAAAGGTGGTGTTGTTAGCCAAGTAGATCCTTACGACAGTGAAGCCTGGTTACGAAAATTTGGGATTAAGGAGAGAAAATGAGAATATTATTTTTTATCACTGCATTATTGCTTCTATCTGGTTGCGACACCGGTTTTAGGCAGATGGGTACCACAGAGTATGGAGTTCTCTTTAGAAAGCTGCCTCCATCATTAGGGGGTGGTGTTGGAATGAAAGTTATTAATCCAGGCGAATATGCTTTAATTTGGCCCTGGGATAGAATTTACAGATTCGATATCTCACTTCAGTATATTTCTTGGGGAGCAGGTTCAAATAAAGAAGGATATAAACAACATTCTGATTATGTTTATACAAGAGCTGTTGATGGAAATGAAGTTGCCTTGGCCGTAACTGTTCAATATAGAGTCTCTGATAAACCTGAAGATTTAGTTCGCCTGGTTCATAATGTTGCAAATAGCAATATGGCAGTGGACACCCTAGTAGAAACTGTTGCCAGGGCAAATATTAGAGCCTTCATGAATGAGCTTAAAACCTCGGCCTTCTTTGATGGCAAAGCTCGCTATGAAGCAATCGATAAATCCAAAGATGCGATGAATACAAATCTCAATCCAGAAGGGATTTACATTGAAAAAGTAATTTTAGATGAACACAGATTTGAAAGACAGCTAAGAGATGGATCCACTGATAGAAGTTATCAAGATAAAATAGATGAGACACAAAAGATCGGACAAGATACCGAACGGGAACTTTTGAGGATTGACACAATCAGAGCTCAAAAAGCACAAGAATTCAATGAAGTTCAAGGAAAAGTTAATCGACAAATTGCTGAAGCTGATGGCTATAGTAAGCAATCTAAGTTGCGTGGAGATGGTTTTTTACAAGCCAAAACAAATGACGCATTGGGAGTTCTTGCAAAAGGAAAATCAGAAGTTGATGGGATGAAACAGAAGATTGCCGCTTTAGAGGGGCAAGGTGGGATTGAATTATTAAAACTTGAATTCGCAAAGTATCTTTCAAAAGAAAAACCTAGCTTTGTAACATTAGGGGATCAAAGTAACTCTAACAATGTTGATGTAAGAAAATTGGATACTAACGAACTGCTTAGACAGATTGGAATGTCCGAGGCACTGAAAGAAGAGAAAAAAGTACAACCTGCAAATCAATAATTAATTTAGATAGGAATATAGATATGTCGGACGTAAGAAGAAAGAAAATTGCACTTATTGGCGCAGGACAAATTGGCGGAACACTTGCTCTCTTAGCAGGCATGCGCAATATGGGGGATGTAGTTCTCTTTGATATCGTGGACGGAATGCCACAAGGAAAAGCACTTGACTTAACCCACCTTGCACCAGTTTTTGGTTTAGATTTCAGAATCAAAGGCACAAACAATTTAGCAGATATTAAAGACTCTGACGTTTGCATTGTAACTTCTGGAATTCCTAGAAAACCAGGGATGAGTCGTGATGACTTAGTCAAAACAAATGCCGAGGTAATGAAATCAGTTGGTGCTGGAATAAAGCAACATGCTCCGAATGCTTTTGTTATTGTAATTACCAACCCGCTTGACGCAATGGCATACCTAATGCAAAAAGTCACAGGATTTTCCAACTCTAAAGTTGTCGGAATGGCCGGCGTACTTGATACTGCCAGATATCAAGCTCATTTAGCTGAAGAAATAAATGTTTCTAACACTTCTGTTTCAGCATTCGTATTAGGCGGACATGGAGACACAATGGTGCCAGTTAGATCCTATACAACATGCAATGGAGTTCCTATTACTAATTTCATAAACAACGATAAACTAACTGCAATTGAAAATAGAGTCAGGAATTCTGGGGGTGAAGTAGTCGCTCTCTTAAAGACCGGCTCAGCTTTTTATTCACCAGCTGCTTCAGCAATTTTAATGGCTGAATCCTATCTTTATGACCAAAAGAAAATGTGCGCTGCTGCTGCTTATTGCGATGGCCAATATGGGGTTAAAGGATTGTATCTTGGCGTTCCTGTAATTATTGGAGCTAAGGGTGTTGAGAAAATAATTGAAATTGAATTAACTCCCGAAGAGAAAAAACTATTAGCTACAAGTATTGAAGCAGTGAAATCTATTGTTACAGTCCTTGAATAGCAAATTTTTTTAAATAGAAATAATTTTTAGGAGTTGCTTAAATGAATCTTCATGAATACCAAGCAAAAGCTGTAATGGCTAGATTTGGATTGCCGATACTAAAGGGGAAATTATGCTATACACCAAAGGAAGTCCAAGCTGCTGCTGACAACATTGGTACTTCTGTATGTGTAATTAAAGCCCAAGTTCACGCTGGTGGTCGTGGAAAAGGAGGTGGTGTAAAGCTTGCCAAATCTTCGGAGGAAGCTAAGTCCCATGCTGAAAAAATATTAGGTATGCATCTAATTACCCCTCAAACTGATAAAAAAGGAAAACTAGTAAGAAAAGTTTACGTAGAAGCTGGCTGCGATATAGCCAAGGAGTTTTACTTAAGCTTTCTTGTTGATCGAGCAAATGCTTGTATCTCATTGGTCGCTTCTCCTGAAGGTGGAATGGATATTGAAGAAGTGGCGGCGCATCATCCAGAAAAAATCCTTACACTTCGAATTAACCCAAAAGTTGGTATCCAACTCTTCGAATGCACTATAGTTGGTTTCTTTCTTGGCTTGGATCTTGAATCAATAAAAAAATTAAGCAAAGTGCTTGTTTCTTGTTACTCAATGTTTATGTCTAAGGATCTTTCTCTACTTGAGATAAATCCTTTGGTTCTTACAAAGCAAGGTGATTTTGTAATACTTGATGCAAAATGCACTATTGATAATAACGCACTGTTTAGACATCCAGATCTTAGAGAATTAAACGACTATGATGAAGAGGATGAGAGAGAGCTAAAAGCCAGTAGGCTCGGCTTAAGCTATATCGCACTTGATGGAAATATCGGCTGTATGGTTAATGGTGCTGGCTTAGCAATGGCTACCATGGACATCATTAAATCTTATGGTGAAACTCCTGCAAATTTTTTGGATGTTGGCGGCGGGGCTACGCGAGAAAGAGTAACTGAGGCTTTTAAAATAATTTTATCAGATCCAAAAGTCCAGGCCATACTGGTTAACATTTTCGGCGGTATTATGCGCTGTGATGTGATTGCTACAGGTGTTGTTGAAGCGGCAAAAGAATTAGCAGTCAAAGTACCATTAGTTGTTAGACTGCAAGGCACCAATGTAGATCTTGGTAAGAAAATATTATCAGAGTCAGGTCTGAAAATAATTTCTGTTTCTACTATGGATGAAGCAGCAAAGAAAATATCAGAGGCTGTTCGTAAGCATTAATTTAGGAAGTGAAATGAGCATAATTGTTAACAAAAATACCAAAGTAATAACTCAAGGAATGACCGGTAAAACTGGATCTTTTCATACAAGAGCTTGTAAGGAATACGGGACCAAGATGGTTGCTGGTGTAGGTCCGGGAAAAGGTGGGGAAATTTTTGAAGGAATCCCTCTTTTTAATACTGTTCTTGATGCCAAAGAAGCTACAGATGCAAATACTAGTGTAATTTATGTTCCACCCCCATTTGCTGCTGATGCCATTATGGAGGCAGTCTCGGCGGATCTAGATCTTGTTGTTTGTATTACTGAAGGCATCCCAGTTTTAGACATGCTTAAAGTTAAAGCCTTTATGGAAGGCAGGAAAACTCGCCTTATAGGACCAAACTGTCCCGGCGTAATAACTCCAGGTGAATGTAAAATTGGTATTATGCCAGGACACATTCATAAGCCAGGTCGAATCGGTGTCGTTTCTAGAAGCGGAACTCTTACTTATGAAGCAGTCTTTCAATTAACTGAACTTGGAATTGGTCAGTCTAGCTGCATAGGAATTGGCGGAGATCCTTTAAATGGTACCAACTTTATTGATTGCCTTAAACTTTTCAATGAAGATAATGATACCGATGCAGTTATCATGATCGGTGAAATTGGTGGTTCGGCTGAAGAAGAAGCAGCATATTGGGTAAAAGCCAATATGAAAAAGCCAGTAGTTGGTTTTATAGCTGGATCTTCAGCTCCAAAAGGTCGAACAATGGGCCATGCTGGTGCGATAGTTTCTGGATCTGCTGGAACTGCGGAAGGCAAATTTGAAGCTATGGAAAAATCAGGTATTTATACTGTCCATTCTCCAGCTGACCTCGGTAAGAAAATAAAAGAGATCATTGAAAAATGAAGTCCTACATATCCACTTCCGTCGGTAAAAAGTTTGGAGTCGCAGTAACCGGACTTATTCTTTACGGCTTTGTAGTACTTCATATGCTTGGTAATCTAAAAGCATTTATGGGGATGGACTCCGATACAGGTCAGCACAAACTTGACCATTATGCGGAATTTCTAAGAGAGATGGGCGAAACAATGCTAGGACATAGTACGGTCCTTTGGATAACCAGAGTCGTACTTTTAATTGCACTTTTAATTCATCTGTTTCTTGTTTTTTCACTTACTCTTAAAAATAAAGCTGCCCGACCAATTGGGTATAATAGAGATCATTATGGATCGTCCACAGTAGCGTCACGAACCATGATCTATAGTGGACCATTGTTATTGGTCTTTATTGTCTATCACATTTTCCATATGACAATTGGGTCTGTGCATTACCATGGATTTGTCGATGGTCAAGTTTACAATAATGTAGTCTCTGCATTTCAGGTCAGTGCTCTTACTGCTGTTTATGTATTGTCTGTTGGACTCCTAGGTCTTCATCTCTATCATGGTGTTTGGAGTCTCTTTCAAACATTAGGATTCAATAATGTAAAGTATAATTGTCAACTTAGGCTTTTGGCACAACTTTCTGGATTTTTTATTTTTCTTGGATTCGCTTCCGTACCAGTCGCTGTTTATTTAGGAATTATTCACTAGTTTTGATTAAGGCAAATTACATATGAATTTAAATTCAAATATCCCATCTGGGCCAATTGAAAAAAAATGGGATCAGCACCGTTTCGATCTTAAACTTGTAAATCCTGCCAATAAAAGAAAATATACAGTCATAGTAGTTGGAACAGGCCTTGCCGGTGCTTCAGCATCAGCTTCATTAGCCGAACTTGGTTACAATGTAAAAACATTTTGTTTTCAAGATAGTCCTCGCCGAGCACATAGTATTGCAGCTCAAGGTGGCATTAATGCTGCAAAAAATTATAAAAATGATGGTGATAGTATCTATCGACTTTTTTACGATACTGTAAAAGGCGGTGATTTTAGAGCCAGAGAAGCCAATGTTTTTAGACTTGCACAAGTAAGTGTAAACATAATTGATCAATGCGTAGCCCAAGGCGTTCCGTTTGCCAGAGAATATGGCGGTCTTTTAGATAATAGATCTTTTGGTGGTGCTCAAGTTAGTCGAACTTTCTATGCCAGAGGTCAGACTGGACAACAATTACTAATTGGGGCTTATCAGGCTCTTGAGCGTCAAATTGCAGCTGGTGGAGTCAAGATGTATCCGCGCACTGAAATGCTTGATCTAGTTTTAGTAGAGGGGAAGGCCAAGGGAATAGTAGTTAGGGATTTAGTAACTGGAAAAATTGAATCTCATGTTGCGGATGCTGTTGTTTTAGCAACTGGTGGATACGGTAATGTTTTCTATCTCTCAACAAATGCAAAAGGCTGTAACGTAACTGCCACCTGGAGAGCTCATAAAAAAGGAGCTGGCTTTGCAAACCCATGCTTTACTCAAATTCATCCAACCTGTATTCCAGTTTCTGGTGAATATCAATCAAAACTAACTTTAATGAGTGAGTCTTTAAGAAATGACGGTAGAATATGGGTGCCTAAGAAGAAAGGGGACACGAGATCTCCCGATCAGATTCCAGAAGAAGATAGAGATTATTATCTAGAAAGAAGATATCCAAGTTTTGGAAACCTAGTTCCTAGAGACGTTGCTTCAAGAGCAGCCAAGGAAAGATGCGATTCTGGTTTTGGTGTTGGCCCTGGTGGACTTGGGGTTTATTTAGATTTTGCTGCCTCTATTAAACGGCTTGGGAAAGAAGCAATTGAAGAACGGTATGGAAATCTCTTTGAAATGTATGAACGCATTACAGATGAAAATCCATATAAAATTCCAATGAGGATATATCCAGCAGTTCACTATACTATGGGAGGACTTTGGGTTGATTATAATTTAATGAGTACGATCCCTGGTCTTTATGTAATTGGCGAAGCTAATTTTTCAGATCACGGTGCAAATCGACTTGGAGCCAGTGCTTTAATGCAAGGCTTAGCCGATGGTTATTTCATCTTGCCTTATACGATCGGAGATTATCTTTCTAAACAAACTCCTGGAGGACTCGATACTTCTCATACAGCATTTAAAAATGCAGAATCTGAGGTAACAACTAAAACAAACAAGCTTTTATCTTTAAATGGCAAAAGAACTGTTGATTCCTTCCATAAAGAACTTGGAAAAATTATGTGGGATGAATGTGGCATGGGTAGAAATAAAGCAGGTCTCGAAAAAGCTCTTAAGAATATTCCCACGTTAAGAGAAGAGTTTTGGAAAAATGTTAAAATTTCTGGAAGTGGAGAAGAGCTAAATCAAGATCTTGAACGAGCTGGACGAGTTGCTGACTTCTTGGAATTTGGAGAATTAATGTGTCTAGATGCCTATACTCGAGAGGAATCCTGTGGTGGACATTTCAGAGAGGAATATCAAACACCCGAGGGTGAGGCTCTAAGAAATGACGATAAATTCTGCTACTCAGCTGTATGGGAATACAAAGGCGAGAAAACTGCTCCAGTACTACACAAGGAATCGTTATCATTTGAGCATGTTCATCTTACTCAAAGAAGCTATAAATAATTTCGGAGAATTTTCATGAAGATCACTCTAAAAGTTTGGAGACAAAAAAATAATCAAGACACTGGGCGATTTGTTCAGTACGTCAGAGATAATGTTAGTCCAGATATGTCTTTTCTTGAAATGCTTGATGTTCTTAATGAAGATTTGATTGCTAAAGGTGAAGTATCAGTTGCGTTTGATCATGATTGTCGTGAAGGAATTTGTGGATCCTGTAGCATGGTCATTAATGGTCGAGCTCATGGTCCAAGAAATCTTACTACCGCTTGTCAACTTCATATGCGTGAATTCAGTGATGGAGATACTATTTGTGTTGAACCATGGAGAGCCAAAGCCTTTCCAGTTTTAAAAGATCTCGTTGTAGATAGATCTGCATTTGATCGTATTATTCAGGCCGGAGGTTTTATCTCCGTTAACACTGGTAGTGCTTCAGATGCTAATTTAACTTTAATTTCAAAAGAAGCATCCGATGCCTCCTTCGATGCAGCTGCCTGCATAGGTTGTGGAGCTTGTGTTGCGGCTTGTCCTAATGCTTCAGCTATGCTTTTTACCGCTGCTAAAGTTTCCCATTTGGGACTTTTGCCACAGGGTCAACCTGAGAGATACACAAGAGTTATGAATATGGTTGAGCAGATGGATAATGAGGGTTTTGGTGCTTGTACCAATCATGGTGAGTGCCAAGAAGCTTGTCCTAAAGGAATTAGTATTGGATTTATTGCTAGAATGAATAAAGACTATGCTAAGGCCACTCTTTGCCCAACAGAAATAAGTAGTGATAAACTAAAGGCCCAGTAACTTTTATAACCCTGGATAAGTAATATGTTAACTCCACAAATGGAAGAACGTCTCAATAAACAGATAAATGCTGAGATTCAATCTGCTTACAAGTACCTTGCAATGAGTGCTTATTGTAAATGTAAAAGTCTTAATGGCTTTGGACATTGGTTATTTGTTCAAGCTCAAGAGGAATTACTACATGGAATGAAGATCTATGACTACATAGTTCAACAAGGTGGCACAATTCATTTATTGCCAGTCAAAGCAGCAAAAGCAGATTATGCTTCCTTAGGCGAGGTTTTTAAAACTGCTCTTGAAGCCGAACTAGAGATTGGATCCTTACTAGATGATTTAGCAAATTTCGCTAGTTCAATTAAAGACAACACGACTTTTACTTTCTTACAATGGTTCTTAACTGAGCAAGTCGAAGAGATTAGCGTTGCTACAGAAGTTTTAGATAAAATAAAACTCGTCAGCGAAAGTGGAGAAGGAAAGTATCTTCTAGATCGAGAAATGGCATTGAGACAGGAAACAAATCAAACCAATCAGTCTAAGTAAATTAGAAAAATTAAGAATTTCTGGAGTTTTTAAATGGCAAAAATTACACTCAAAGGTTCTCCTTTTAATACAACTGGAGAATTACCTAAAGTAGGTAGTAAAGCATCTGATTTTACAATGTCAAAGAAAGACTTATCTAAAGCTAGATTAAGTCAGTATTTAGGTAAAAAAGTTATTTTAAATATTTTCCCTAGCATTGATACACCGGTGTGTGCCACCTCAGTTCGAAAATTTAATGCAGAACTTGCAAATAAACCTAATACAGTTGTGCTATGCATTTCAATGGACTTACCATTTGCGGCTTCTCGTTTTTGTGGAGCCGAAGGCATTGAGAATGTAGAAATTTTATCTAATTTTAGAGGATCTAACTTCGGCGAAGATTACGGAGTGGCAATTATTGACGGTCCTTTGGAAGGACTCTTTGCTAGATCGGTAGTGGTCATTGATGAGAAGGGAACCATAAATTATACAGAATTAGTTTCTGAAATCGCCCAAGAACCAAATTACACAAGTGCCTTTAATGCAGTATAATCTGTAAGAATTGAGTAAATCATAATTATTGTGTAATATAACTTCCCTTAGAGGCGATGTATTAATGTGTTTTTAAAGCACTTATGCCACTTTGGATAAACCGTCTAATTTTGAGGACATATGAAATCTGAAAGAACTCTTTCTATTATTAAACCCGATGCAGTTAATAAAAATGTTATCGGTCAAATTTTATCTAGATTTGAAAAAGCTGGTTTACGTCCAGTTGAAATGCGCATGATGACATTCTCAAAAGATCAGGCAGGTGAGTTTTATGCAGTTCATAAAGCTAGGCCTTTTTACAATGATCTTGTCAATTACATGATTACTGGGCCAGTCGTAGTCATTGCACTAGATGGGCCAGACGCTGTTGCTCTTAATAGAAAGCTTATGGGTGCAACAAATCCAAAAGAAGCTACTCCTGGAACAATCAGAGCTGATTTTGCAGATAGCATCGAAGCAAACGCAGTTCATGGATCAGATAGTTTGGAAAACGCAGAAAGAGAATTAAGATTCTTTTTTCCTAATCTCTAGATTTATATGACTCTAAATTCTGCTGAAGTGCTGGATCTACCTGATGCTGTTACTTCAGCAGAAGTGCCGCTACTCTCAATCTTAGATTATCCAAGAGCAAAGCTTGCAGATTGGATTCATACCAATTTCAATGAGCCAGCTTTTAGAAGTTTACAAGTTTTCGAATGGATATATCGCCAAAAGATTCTGACTCCTGAACATTGGACTAACATCAGTAAAAAATTCAGAGATGATTTAGTCAAATCATTTAAATTTTCATTACCCAAAACAAAAGAACGCCAAATCAGCATTGATGGCACAAGAAAGTATCTTTTTGAGATAGGCAATGGCGATCTAGTTGAGAGCGTAATGATTAAACAACCTGGACGAATGACTTTATGTGTTTCATCTCAAGTAGGTTGTGCAATCGGTTGTAAATTTTGTCAAACTGGCACAATGGGTCTGAAACGAAATCTATCTACACATGAAATTATTGGTCAAGTAATGAGTGTTATAGAAGATGCCAAGAATTTTAATGACATGTTCTCCAATATTGTATTTATGGGAATGGGAGAGCCTCTTCATAATTACGAAAACGTAACAGATGCTCTAAGAATACTTAGAGACGATCTCGGATTAAATTTATCTGCTAGGAAAATTACTATTTCAACTGCTGGTCTTGTTCCAGCAATTAAAAGATTTGCCGAAGATGATGTCGATGCTTGTCTAGCTGTTTCCTTAAATGCCACCACAAATGAAATACGATCAAAGATAATGCCAATTAATAAAAAATATCCTTTAGAAGAACTTTTAAAGACACTTGCAGAATATCCTTTAAAAAAAAGAGAGAGAATCACAATTGAATATGTGATGCTCAAGGGAATTAATGACTCAAGTGATGATTTAAAACGACTGCCTAAGCTTCTCAAAGGCATTGAAGCAAAGGTGAACTTAATTCCTTATAATTTTAATTCTGGTTTAGGATTTCAATCGCCAGATAAAGAATTACCACAGATTTGGCAACGAGAACTAAATAGACATGGTCTTATTGCGACAATACGCTGGTCAAAAGGTCCAGATATTAGTGCAGCGTGTGGCCAATTGGTAACTGAAACCAGTCAGAGAGCATTAAAGGAAAAGAAAGGACTTACTATTTTTGCATAAGCTCTGCAGAAATAAGCAAGTATATAGTAACTTTGAAAAGTCTTTGCCGAAAAGAAAAGGCTTTAGAAAGTTACTATCCCCCGGAGGGATAATAAATAGTATTTTTCATTTTCAAAAATCATAGCTAACCCGAAGGGTTAACAATAAAAAAGATTTGACTCAGTCTCCATTGCCATATCTTGTGATTCGGCAAAGACTTTTGAAAAACACTATATATGTCACTATTTTAATCTAAAGCCCTATCTGTGATGATATCATCATAGATTAGCTAAAAATATTATTAAAACTAATTTGTGACTCGATCTGAACTTTCAGTCTCAATTGAAGACGGAACAACAGTGTTACTGTCTTCTTTTTTGCCAGTATCAGAGATTACAGTAATGCCTTCTTCTAATGTTGACTTCTTAGGCATTGAGGTACGAGTTACCTTAGCAGCATGGAATCCTTTTGGTCCTTCAGTGATTTCGTACTGAACTTCCTCTCCATCCTTAAGTGACTTATACCCTTCATCCTCAATCACAGAGTAGTGAACAAAAACATCCTTTCCACTCTCATGCTCAATGAAGCCAAAACCTTTGGCATTATTAAACCACTTAACCACACCCTTGTGAACGTTAGACATGGCTTCCTTACTCCTAAAAAAACAACAATTCAAAATAAACCGATATGACTATAAAGTGCAGACAACAAAAACAACGCACCAGACATTAAGATTCCACAACTCAAGTAGGGGATCCCTGAATCTTTACGGTTCTTCGTCAATTAACCGCATAATACCTAATCCGTCTAGTACAAATCGACAAAACTGCAAAGATTCTGAGTGGTTACAAAAGGAATAAAAAAATCCTTAAAATGCAAGAAATAAATAAATATTGAAGGAAAACAATGCACTAGACTACTTTAGACCAATAGTACAGTATCTTATATTTTCATATGAATCAGTCAGTTCTGATAACAACTTTAATTGAGGGTTTAGATCTATTAGGCGAGCCAGTCTTTATACTGGATCTTTCCTCTGCAACAGCCTCAGGTAATCGAGCTTTTAAAATTTTGCTTGGGCATGAAACTTCTACACTTTCGCTACAATCGTTTTGGCCAGGATTTCTAGAAAGTGAGTTTAGAGGTGAGACCTCAATTTCAAAACTCAGAACGAATTCGGGTGAGTTCGTCTCAGCTAAATTAATCTCCAAAGAACTGTCAAATGATTTATTTTTTGTAAGAGTTATTGCGAGTAGAAATATTTCTGATTCGGATCAGGGTTTGCAATTACAACGTAGGGAAATGTTAGGAGCCCTTGCAGGTGGCATTTCTCATGATATGAATAATATTATAACTGGCATTTTAGGTCATTGTGCGTATTTGAAAATGACACTACCTAAAACTGGACCACATGTTGATTCCATAGAAGCAATACAAGAAGGTGGCAATAGATCCGCACAGCTCTCAAGTCAGATATTGTCTTTTATACGACAAAACACTTCGAATGAATCCTGCAAAGTTGATTTCTGCCAAGTCGTTGATAGTACAGTTAATCTTTTAAAAGGTGCTATCTCAAAGAAAATAAGACTTGTTCATGAAGTTCCTAAAATGGCCGTGAATGTTAATGCGATTGAGGGTCAACTAGCACAGGTTTTAGTAAATTTAGTTGTGAATGCCAGAGATGCTATTGGAGATTCCGGAGAGATTCGAATTGTTCTTCGCGAACTAGAAACTTGCAAGGTTATAGATCCCGTTGGTGAAATGCGAGGATCTGATCGATTGAAAGGAAAATATGCCTGTCTTTCTGTAATAGATAATGGTCAGGGTATTCCAAAAGAAATCATAGGGAAAGTTTTCGAGCCATATTTTTCCACTAAGCCTGACAAAGGAACAGGCTTAGGTCTTTCAACAGTAAAAGAAATCGTTGAAAAATTTGAAGGTGTAATAGAAATTTCCTCTAAATCTGCCATAGGTACAAAGGTATCGGTATATTTTCCTGTAATTGATGAAAATGTTAATATAGCTGGTCAAACTGCGAGTGAGATTCAAGGTGGTAAAGAGAAAATATTAATTGTCGATGATGAACAGGCCATTAGAAATGTTCTTAGCCTTAGTTTGCGTAGATTAGGATACGATGTTGAAATGGCAGCATCTGGTAGCGAAGCAATAAGTAAATACATTGCTGATAATTATGATTACGATCTCGTGATCCTTGATATGGTAATGCCTGAACTTTCTGGTAGCGATATCTTTTTTAGACTAAAAGAACTTAACCCAAATGTTAGGGTACTTATTTGCACAGCATTTGCTTCAGAACAAGCAATAAGAGATATTTTAGATAATGGTGGTAAAGGGCTTATTCATAAACCTTTTGATATTGAAGAATTGGCCAATAAATTAAGAGAATGCCTTAGTTAAATAACATGCTTAAAAGTTACAAGATCAGAGACATTGAAATAAATAATGGCTTGGTGTTAGCTCCGATGAGTGGTGTTACTTCACGTCCTTTTAGACGCCTTATTAAACTCTATAATCAAGAACATTTAGGACTAGTTATAACTGAATTTATATCTGTTGAAGCCCTAACAAGAAATGTTCAAAAAAGTATCGAAATGATGCGATTTACTGAAGCTGAAAGACCATTTGCCATACAAATTTTTGGATATGATATTGAGAGAATGGTAACTGCAGCCCACATGGTCGAGCAATCTGGAGCTGATATTATAGATATTAATTGTGGTTGTCCTGCACCAAAAGTTGTCAGAAAAGGTGGTGGTTGTAATTTGATGAGAGAGCCTAATCATTTAAAAGAAATGATCAAAGCAGTTAGAAAAGCTGTGTCTATGCCTTTGACTATTAAGATTAGGTCTGGCTGGGATGAGAAAACAAAAAATGCATTAGAGATTGCAAAAATTGCAGAAGGTGAAGGAGTTGAGGCTTTGGCAGTTCATGGTCGTACTAGGGCTCAATTATACAGAGGGGATGCTGACTGGAATCTTGTTGCCGATGTTGCAAATTCCTTAAAAATTCCTGTTTTAGGTAGCGGTGATGTTTGTGATCGAAAATCAGCAGAGGAGAGACTTAAGTACGGGATTGCTGGAATTTTTGTGGGAAGAGGGGCTTTAGCAAATCCATTAATCTTTAAAGATATTGCAACTAATTCAAAAACAGATATTAAATCCAGCCCATCGATGGCCATCGAAATTGTGGAGAAATACAAATCACTACTACAAGAAGATTTTCATGATGTAGCATGTGTTGGAAAAATCAAACAATTATCATCTCAGATGTGTCGTGGATTTCCATGGAGAAAAGAGATTTTAGTTGCCAAGAATCTACCTGAGATTGAACAGGTAATTATTAAAGTTAAGGAATCTATAAATAGTAATCAAACTCAGTTGGCGGCCTAACGTGGAAATTATTCAAGCAATAAATATTGTTAAAGCCTTTGGGAAAAAAATTGTATTGGCTGATGTTTCTCTCAATTTAGAGAAGGGAAAACTTTATGGATTAATAGGTCCAAGCGGCTCAGGAAAAAGTGTCCTTTTAAAAACATTAGCTGGAATTTATGAGCCCGAACTGGGATCCGTTAAAAGATCCGGAAGCTCTATGTCACTCATGTTTCAAGAAGGGGCCCTTTTTGATTCAATGTCCATACTAGACAATGTTGCCTTTTCGCTGGTTTCTGGACGAGTACCTGTTCAAAATCTATCTAAAGATGAAAAAGAGATGGTTACTAAAAAGGTTGGTTATATCTTACATAGGGTCGGTCTTGGCCAAGCTGCCCACAAACTTCCTAGTCAGATAAGCGGAGGTATGAGAAAAAGAGCTTCCCTGGCAAGAGCATTAGTAGCCAAACCTGATATTGTTTTTCTTGATGATCCCACTAGTGGACTCGACCCAGTATCAAGTAATGTAATTATGAATTTAATTAGTGAACTTCACTCTGAATACAATCCAACAATGATTATTGTAAGTCACGATCTAAGACGACTTTTACCAAAGGTTGAACACATTATTTCGATGTGGGATGGACAAATTATTTTCCAAGGTGATTTATCCAATCTTAAAAAGACGAATGATTCTACATTACGTCATTTTGTATCTTGTAGGTTTGATCTGGGGGCACAAGCCTAAATGTCTAAACATACTTCTATGAAAGCCCTAAGGGATATTTTTTTTTCTGGCATTGGTGTCCCCAAAGCGGCGCCATTTATTGCCGATGAATTTCAAAAATCAGCAATTGAAAGTTTAGTTAATGGTCATGATACTTTAATTGTTGCACCAACGGGTTCGGGCAAAACTCACATTGCAGTAGAAGCAATTCAATCAGTCCTTTACGCAGGCGGTAGGGCAATTTACACAACTCCGTTAAAAGCACTATCAAACACAAAATATAATGAGTTTAAAATTAGATTTGAACCACAATTTAGAGTTGGACTCCTCACGGGCGATCGTAAAATTGAGACAGACGCAAATCTAGTTGTTGCAACTACAGAAATTTATCGAAACGAATTATACCGATATAGTGAAAGATATGCCTTAGTGGTTCTAGATGAAGTTCATTTTATTGCTGATGAAGCTCGCGGTCCAGTTTGGGAGGAAAGTATAATATTAGCTCCTTCATCTGCCACCTTAGCTATGCTTTCTGCCTCAATATCAAATCCTCAAGAGATTGCTGAGTGGCTCAAAGATGTACGTGGCAAAGAATGTCGAGTAATTATAAAAACAGAACGACCAGTACCTCTTCGCTATGGATTTATTCATCCTGATATGGGCGTAATTCCTTTGGAAGATGAAAAAGGACGTATTTTACATGAAGTAAGAGATTTTTATGGCAATACAGGCTTAGATGCTGAGAGTCTGAAATTAAAAATGCCTAATAGAAGGGACGGAAATCTTCGATTCCGAAAAAGAGACCGATGATGTACCGAGATTATCCAGCAACTTCTATCTTTATTGAACTTCGAAGAGACGATCTTTTGCCAACAATTTTATTTCGATCAGCTCGCAAACAATGCGATACAGATATTTTACAACTAGTTAAATCAAAAGCTTGTCAATTAAATGTTCATGAACAACTCTATTTAAGGGAACAAGTTGTTGCAATCATAAATAAATATTCAATTGATAAAGAGATTATTTATCAGCACCCACAATATGCTGCACTTATTAAAACTGGTGCTGGCGCACATCATGCCGGCCAGCTTTTAATCTGGAGAATATTACTAGAGGAGCTTATGACAAGAGGAGCTCTTAAAATAATGGTTGCAACTAGTACCGTAGCTGCCGGAGTTGATTTTCCTGCTCGCTCTGTCGTTCTAACCGCACATAGTCGTCGGGGTCAAGATGGTTATCGTTTGATCTCTGCATCTGAATTGCAACAAATGTCTGGAAGGGCTGGTCGACGAGGAAGGGATTCTGTTGGTTTTTGTTTAGTGGCACCAAGTATATTTTCAGATGCCAGGGTAATCAGCGATGTATCAAAAAAACCTCCAGAACCTTTGCGATCTGCTTATTTTGCTTCTCCCTCAACAGTTTTAAATCTACTTCGTTATAGGAGTGTCGATGATTTAAAATTTACAGTCGCTCACAGCCTAGCTTCTTTTCTTGATCGCAAAAATGCCAATTTGAAAAGAGCAGAACTATCTAAACTTGAGAGTGAAGCTGAAAAACTTGATCCTGAAAGTGGCCAACATAAAAAATTATCAAAAAGAATACGTCGTGAATTTCGCTTAGCAGATGAGTTTGAAAATCGACAAATGGACCTCTTACAAAAATCCTTAAGCGGATTAGAAAAGTTGGAACATTTAAAAGATGGCAAGCTTACTGAAAAAGGAACTTGGTCAGCACATCTCTGCACAAGTTTAGTATTGGAATTATCTGAAGCAATTTCTTCTGATTTATTTAAAGATATTGGAATAGTTGAACTTATCGGTTTACTGGCTTCAATTTCCGGTACTAGCCACAAAGTTTACTTAAGTATCAAAGAAAATCCAGTTGATAAAAAGTATTTTGTCAAAATGAATGAGGTTTTAAAAAAAGTTGCAGCAGCCTATGAAAGACCACCTTCAACTTCAGACTTAGAAGTAATGCCTGATGCCTCAACTACAGTGCTTACTTGGATGGAATCTGCAAATTGGCAAGAGTTTTCTGGGCTACTCAGGTTAGCTGGAGTCGCTGAAGGGGATGTAGCTCGTCTAGTTAGTCAAACTGCGGATCATCTACATCAAATATCAAGACTTTCAGAAACATTTCCAGCTTTAGCAGCTACTGCCGAAGAAGCTCGTTTTAGAATTCTAAAGCCACCACTTAGTGAGGTTCTTGCAGCAAGTGAGATCTAAACTGTTATTTATAAACAATTTTAATAATCTCAACTTCTCTTTCTCCATTTGGTGAAACTACTGTAACAATATCCCCGACAACATGATTTAACATTGCAGCTGCGATCGGAGATTTCCAACTGATTTGATTTTTATCAAGATCGACTTCATCAATACCAGCAATTTTATATGTTTTCTCTTTCTGATCGTGATCTAGGATAGTAACGGTTACTCCAAAAAGAACTTTGTTACTTTTTACTGTAGAAGGATCAATAACTTCAGCTAAATCTAATCTTTTTAATAGAAATTCAATCCGTTTATCGATCTCTCTTAAACGTCTTTTGCCATAAATATAATCAGCATTCTCAGATCGATCGCCGTTGGCAGCAGCCCATGATATTGTTTCAACAAGCTTTGGTCTTTCATCATGCTTTAACTCATACAACTCATCTTGAAGCATCTTAGCACCGCTAGGTGTAATATAATTCTTCTCTTGAGAAGGACTTTGATTTGTTTTTGACTCATTCATATTGACATTAAATTCTTTTAAGATCAGTATTCTACTGATTTTCAACTCCGTGCTTTTAGCTAGTATTATGGAAATATTTACAATCGACAACCTCCTGGCTCTTTTAACATTAACTGCCTTAGAAATTGTTTTAGGAATTGACAATCTAGTCGTCATTGCAATTATCGTTCAAAAATTGAATAAAAAACTTCAAGCAAAAGCCAGATTTATCGGCCTTGCTCTAGCCATGGTTTTTAGAATTGTTCTTTTGCTCAGCATATCTTGGATTATGCAACTTCAAGATCCACTATTTGCTTTTTTCAATCATCCATTTTCAGGAAGGGATATATTACTTCTTGTAGGTGGAATCTTCCTTATTTTTAAAGCTACAAAAGAAATTCATAGTTATGCGGAACACGATCTTGGACAGGAACACCATGACGCTAAGCCAAAATCAAAATTTTCTTCTGCAATTATGCAGATTATAGCTGTCGATCTTGTTTTTTCTCTAGATTCAGTAATGACAGCTATTGGCATGGCAAAAGAACTATTTGTAATGGTATTGGCAATTATCCTCTCTATGATTTTCATGTTATTTTTTACAAAGTATGTGAATGACTTTATTGAACGTCACCCAACATTAAAAATGTTAGCACTGTCATTTGTTCTTTTAATTGGAGTCGTGTTGGTTGCTGATGGTTGCGGTAAACACATTGAACGAGCTTATATATACTTTGCAATGGGCTTCTCATTATTTGTTGAAAGCATGAATCTTAGAAAAAGGGAAAAACCCTCTATTTAGAAAATTGTCCTCGTTCGTCATTATGATTATGACTATCTAACTTGATATTAGATGCAATTTTTAGACTTTGATTTCCGTATGCCCAACGCTTTAGACTCTTAGACAAGGCTTTTTCAAAACCATTTTCACTAACTTCAAAGCTAGCTGTGAATGCAGATTCTTTTGTTTTTCCATTTCTTAAAGCTTCTAAATATTTACTAATTTCTTCGAATCCAAAAGAATGTATTACTGTCTTAGCTGCAAAAAGTGATTGTCCATATGCTGGAGCAACCATGTCTGTTTCTAGTTTAGTAAATCCACCTTGCAATCTTTCAAGTGGAATAGGCTCATTAAAAAACATCCATTTTTTTAATGAGGGCTCTAGTGCTGGATTAACAGTTCCCTCAATCCACTGTGCTAAGCCTTCATCAAGCCAACCCGGGCATCTACCAGCACTTAGTGCATTAATTACAGAATGCATATACTCATGCTTAACCGAACGCTGTAGATCTTCTAATTCAATCGGTTCATCAATTTGAAGTGGTATTGTAATCTCGCCTCTGAAATACATGGCATTTGTCCATGTCGGAGCTCCAGTCTCTTTATAGAAAGTTTCAGCATCAATTACTCTTAAAGTGGTCTGAAAAGCAGGGATTGTTCCAAAAAGCTTTGCATACTGATCATGTGTATCTTGGAGATATTTAGATAATTTTTGAGCAAGAGGATACCACTCATTGGGTGACACAACCATTAAGCGGCTGCCGCCATTAAGACTAACAGGTGTGATCTTAAAACTTGCTTTAGGGGGACCTAATGGTTTGAAATCAGAAAAAACCATATCTGATTTCATCAGAGGTAACACAACTAATAATACTACCCAAAGCCAACTACTCTTCATTATTACCCTAAAACCAAATCATTACTGATAACCGTTTGATCTCTGTTCAAAATCACGGTAAAAGTGTCAAAACTTTACCCCCTGATTCCTAGGAGTTTGATAATGTCCTCCCGAGTAAAAGAGATCCTAAGTTGGTATCGGTCAGATAATAATGCGGTATTAGCTAATATTTATAAGTTACTGAATACAGGTGGCTTAGCAGGTACTGGCAAACTAGTAATTTTACCTGTTGATCAGGGGTTTGAGCACGGACCTGACCGCACCTATGCTCCAAATCCTGCTGCCTACGATCCAACCTATCCTTTCGAATTAGCATTAGAAGCTGGTTGTAATGCTTATGCTGGACCATTTGGTCAAATTGCAGCATGTGGTCATGACTACGCAGGGCAGATTCCATTAATTGTAAAACTCAACAATTCCGACTCCCTTCATTCTGGAGAAAATCCAGTTCCTGCTATTACATGCTCAGTTAGAGATGCTCTTCAAATTGGCGCTTCTGCTATCGGATTTACTATTTATCCTGGTTCTTCATATAAAAAAGATATGTATGAAGAAATTTGCGAATTAGGCGAAGAAGCTCGAACCTACGGATTACCCGTTGTTATTTGGTCTTATCCTCGAGGAGAAGGCTTAAGTAAAGAAGGGGAATGTGGAATAGATGTAGTGTCATATGCTGCACAAATCGCCTGTCAACTAGGCGCACATATTGTAAAAGTAAAACCACCTACTGCACATATTGAACAAACTGAAGCTAAAAAAGTTTACGAAAAGTATAAGATTAAAATTGATTCATTAACTGATCGAATAAGTCACGTAGTTCAAAGCTCCTTTGGTGGGAAAAGAATTGTAATATTCTCCGGAGGTGCTGCTAAAACAGACCAAGAAATTTTTAGTGAAGTTTCTGCAATTCATGCTGGTGGTGGTTTTGGAAGCATCATGGGCAGAAACTCTTTTCAGAGAAAAAAAAGTGATGGTGTCGAACTACTAAAGAAAATTATTGCGATCTATCAGGGTTAATTAGGCATCTTATATTGTTGTATTAAAGGTAAAAGAAGTTGTGATCGAGGATTGACATACTTTGAAACCGTGGTTACAATTTATCTATACTAATTTACTCTTTAATTTTTAAGGAATACCATGGGTTGCTGTTCAAACGGATCTACAGATTCTGGTGAAATTGCCAATGAAACCAAGAACTTAGCTTCATGTAATTCTGATGAAACACCAGTTTTTATTACACCTGCCGCAGTTGACGCTGTTAAAAATGCAATTAAACAAGAAGGTGAAGAGGGTGATTCTCTTCGAATAAGCGTTGTTGGCGGAGGATGCTCTGGATTTCAATATGGCCTTGATTTTGAAAAAGAAGCCAGAATGGACGATCTCACTTTGGAATTTGGCGGATTATCTGTGTTTGTTGACCCAGTTAGTGCAAGTCACTTAAAGGGCACTACCATTGATTACATCTCCGGACTTAATGGTACCGGCTTTAAGTTCAATAATCCAAATGCCAAGAAAACTTGTGGCTGTGGATCTTCTTTTAGTTAATACAATATTCTCTACTGAGATTTTACTCTTTAACTAGTTATAGAAATTTTGTATCGATTGATTCGTTGAGTCCAGTGTACTATAAATGTATACACCAAGATTTTAGGTAACTGCATTTATGCGTTTTTCTATTCCTTATGGACTATTGGCGATACTGTTTTTTTACGGTTGTACACCCAGTATTACAAAAAACGGTAGAGTATCACAAACAAAAAACAAAGACGCCGTTGAAAGAGCAGCTTTAAATTGGGAAGTGGAGTATTACTCTGCTAAAGATCTTGCCCTTCAAGAGGTAATGAAAACACCAACAACTTTCCCTGTATTACATGAAGAAGATTACTATGTATGGGAGAGAGCATTTTTATTTCTTAAAAATAATACCAAAGGAATTGCCTGGAACGATCGTTTATCCGAAGATCTAGTGGTGCTTACCTCGGATGCTGAAAACAACGAAGAGAGATTTCAGTATGAAATCTCAAAAAAAAGGACTCCCGATGGTTTCAACTACACTGTAAATTGCTACACTTGGGATCATATTGAAACTCCAACTGCACTATTGAATGCTAAAAACCTGGCTCGATTTATGAGAAGAGGGGAGCTGGAAGGGGACCTTTTGGTTCATTAATTATTAATTTTCAGCTATTTCGATCAATTTAACAAACTTATCCAATACAAGACTTGCACCACCAATTAGTGCACCAGAAACATTTGATATTTTAATTATCTCTTTGAAATTATCAGGAGCTACACTTCCGCCATATAAAATTGGAGGCACGATATTTCTTGAAAATTTTAAAACCTCTGTCTGAATTAATTTATGAGCCTCTTCAATCTGACTTAAACTAGCAACAACACCGGTTCCAATTGCCCAAACAGGTTCATAGGCAATAAGCAAAGATGAAATTTCGTTATCCGAAAAGCCATTTAGGGCTGTTGAAATCTGTCTTTGTATAACATCCTTAGTTAAGCCTTTTTTTCTTTCTTCTTCGTTTTCACCGATACATAAGATCGCTAATAAACCATTAAAGATGCAATTCTTTAATCTTTTAGAAATCATTTCATCAGATTCAAAAAAAACATGTCGTCTTTCCGAGTGACCAATAATTCCAAAGACAACACCTTCCTCTTTAAGCATTAAGGCAGAGATCTCTCCGGTAAAGGCACCTGAATTATTCCAATGTACATTTTGGGCACCCAGAGAGACCTTTGAATTCTTAAAGATATTGGCAACTGCTGCAATGCTAGTAAAAGAAGGGGCAACCCAAACCACGGACTTAGCTAGCTTTTGAGTCCATGGTAGTAAATTTATAGAAAGTTCTGCGGAGGCTGAACTACCCAAATTCATCTTCCAGTTAGCACAGAGAATTTTATGAGAAGTATTAATTTGCACCATTCAAAGTTACTTTAGAGAAGCTCCCATCATTTGAGCAACATCAACCATTCTGGCTGAAAATCCCATTTCATTATCATACCACGATAGAACTTTTGCCATTCTACCACCGACAACCATTGTCGAAAGACTATCCACAATTGAAGATCTGGTATCTCCGATATAATCGCAGGAAACTAATGGTTCCTCAGAAAATCCCAAAATGCCTTTTAATGAATTCTCGCTAGCATTTTTTAATGCTCTATTAATTTCTTCAACAGTAACGTCTCTTTCTAATTCTGCTACAAAATCAACTACGGATACATCAACAGTTGGCACTCTGATTGCTAAGCCATCTATTTTTCCTTTTAGCTTTGGTAACACCAACCCAACAGCTTTAGCAGCACCGGTTGTAGTCGGAATCATTGATACAGCCGCAGCCCTAGCTCTTCTTAGATCTTTATGAGGCAAATCTAAAACATTTTGGTCATTTGTATATGAATGCACAGTTGTCATAGCACCTTTCACTATTCCAAAATTCTCTAAAAGTACTTTTGCAACTGGAGCCAAACAATTTGTTGTGCAAGAGGCATTACTAATTACGATATGTTTGGAGGGATCGTAATCAATATGGTTTACACCGTAGGCAAGAGTAATATCAGCATCAGGAGAGGGGGCAGATATAATAACTTTTCTAGCTCCAGCAGTTATATGTTTTAATGCCTGCTCTTTTTTTGAAAAAATACCTGTACATTCTAAAACTATATCTACTCCGAGGGCTTTCCAGGGCAAATTACTGGGATCTTTTTCCGAAAATATCTTAATTTCGTTTCCATTAACTGATAGCGTTTTCTCATCATGGCTTATGGAAGCATCCATCTTTCCGTGAATTGAGTCATATTTAAGAAGATGGGCCAAGGTTTTGGCATCTGTCAGATCATTTATACCTAATACAACAACTTGTTTTTCTTTATTTTGCAGGTATATCTGTCTTAGAATATTTCTTCCAATCCGACCGAATCCGTTAATTCCGATTTTTACTAGCATAGAGAAACCCTTCATAAAAAATTTTCTATTTGAAAAGTATGAAGTGGGGGGTCAATTGTCAAGAAAATTACTATAATTATCAACTTTATGGGCCTATTCGACTGGTGCAGATAAGTGAATCGTGTGATAGTAATAGGTTTAAGTGTTTTAAAATAAAAGTCTAATTTAGAAATTTTCTTTTTGGGAGTCCCAAGCTTTGGAAGTTGAAACAACCCCTAGTGTATTATCAATGGTCTTCGCCTCGGGACCTGTTGTTCAAATTGTTCTTCTTATTTTAATAGGTTTATCCTTTTGGACCTGGGCTATTACCATCTCTAAATTTATAAGATTTCGTCAGGTAGAAAGAGAATCCGCGCTTTTCATATCTACTTTTTGGGAAATTAGAAATTTACCTAGAATTCATGATGCCGTTAAAAAACTAACTGGCAGTCCATTAGCTAATATTTTTGAAACTGGTTTTGTTGAAGTTCAAAGATTAATTGAAACAGCTAAAAAACATAAAGACCAAAATATTGATCTTGATACTGAACTTAAAACCATAGAAAGAGCATTGAAAAGAGAAGAATTTGCACAGTTTAAAAAACTCTCTGATGGAACAACCTTCTTAGCAACAGTAGCAACTGCTGCTCCATTTATTGGTCTATTTGGAACTGTCTGGGGCATTATGACTGCATTTCAAGGCCTGAGTACTTCTAAGGCTGCCACCATTCAAGCTGTAGCCCCCGGTATATCTGAGGCACTTGTAGCGACAGCAATTGGACTAGCTGCTGCTATTCCTGCTTCGATTGCATACAACTATTTCTCCTCTGTTATTAAGGGATTTAGAGAGTCTATGGATAGTTTTACTGCTGAATTTGTGAATATGGCGGAAAGATATTTAGTCTGATCTAATTATGGGAAGTTCTTATTCAGATTCTGACGGACCAATGGCCACTATCAATGTGACTCCATTAGTGGATGTCATGTTGGTACTTTTAGTAATCTTCATGATTACAGCACCCATTTTACAACAAGGGGTTGAAGTTAAACTTCCTAAGGCTACAACTGCACCTCTTGCTGGCAATTCCGAGCAAGTTGTCGTTAGTATTGATTCAAAAGGATTAATTTACATTGGCTCAGGAAATAAAGTAGATCTGAGTACCCTGAAAGATAAAATTCAGGCCATAATGGCAACAAAAGACGAAGCTAATCAGAAAATATACGTCAAAGCTGATGAAGCAGTTTCATATGGAACGGTCATGGCCTTAATGGGTAAGATTCATGCAGCTGGAGTGGAAAACATCGGACTTATTTCTGATCCAGATAAATAGCTTTTATATTTTTTAATGCCTATCCCATGTTACGTAAGATAGAAGATAAGCACTTAAAGGTCGGGGTAACCGTATCCAGTATTGGGCATGTCTTCTTTTTTACTTATATGGCCTTTAATGGTGTCTTTGGTGCAGAGAGAATTAAGCCACAGGTTATTTATTCTGTAACCTTAGAAGGTGGCAAAACACTCGGTGCTATTTCCCAAGCTCCAAAAGATAAAAAATCTGATATTGCTCCTCCAAAAAAAGTTCAAGAACCAAAAAAAACACAAAAAGAAGAAAAAAAAGTTGAAAAAAAAGAAGAGATCAAAAAAGAACAGGTTTTAGTACCTAAAAAAGAAGAGAAAAAGAAAGTAGAAGATAAACCGAAGGTTGATCCAAAGAAGAAAGTTGAAACAAAAAAAAATGAAAAGACTGAAAAACCAATAGATCTCGATAAAAGACTACAACAAGCCGTTCAAAGATATACAGGAGAATCGACCTCTGCCGGTGGAAAAGGTTTTGGAGCTGGAAGATTAGGAGGGGAAAAATTAGGCGGAGGAGTGCAGCGTCCACCTGAATTTTTTACTTATAAACAAATACTGGAAGATTATATTAAAACTGGTTGGCGCTGGTTTGATCCTAGAGCTCAATTAAGTGCACAAGTCGATTTTGAATTACTCCCCGATGGTAAAGTACAGAATATTTCTCTTTCCTCTAGTTCTGGTGTTACAGAATTCGATGAGTCCGTGGTTAGAGCTGTCAATAAGGCTAACCCTGTCCCTCCTCCACCAGAGAGTGTATATGAGTTTTTTAGACAAGTAAGAATAACTTTTGTTCCCACTGATTAAAGATAAATTATGAAACCATTTCGCAAATTATTATTATTATTAGTTATATTAATTTCTCAATCAGCTATTGCTCAAACCGATCTTTCTGTAAAAGGTTCAGGCAGATTGTTCCCTGTAGCACTCCCTAAGTTATGTATTAGCGGTCCAGCAGGAGAGGCTGCAAATGAGATAGTAGAAGTGGTTACTAGATCTCTTACAGTATCAGGTTTCTTTGAGGTCCTTAATCCAAATTCATTTATAGAATCTCCGAGCAATTGTTCGATTAAAGATGGTTTTGCATATTCAGATTGGAGTGTGATTGGTGCAGAAGGTCTAGTTAAAGGAATTGTTACTGCAAGTTCTAATCAGATTAAAATACAGCTTTATCTTCACGATGTTCAGAAAGGATTGGCCGTACTTGGTAAGGAATATTCTGGTGACTTGAACTATGCAAAACAAATTGGGCATAGGTTTTCCAATGAAATTGTAAAGTTTTTTACTGGAGAGGATGGTGTATTTGGTTCCCAAATTGTCTTTGCTTCCAAAATTGGAAGGTTTAAAGAACTATTTGTATTAGATATGGACGGCAGTAACATACGTCAACTTACTCAAGATAGAGGACTTGCAGTTTCACCATCATGGCATCCAGATGGAAATAAAATACTTTATACGTCTTACAGAAATAGAGTTCCTGATATTTTCGAATTTGATCTAAAAAGAGGAAGTTTTGCTCAACTTTCAAGAGGAATCGCCCTTGAGCTAGGAGCGGAGTATGACGTTGCAGGGAAAAATATCTTAATGTCAAGAACACAAGACGGTGAGTCTGATATAGTACTAATCAATCATGACGGTACGATCCTTAAAACACTTACGAACAGAAATGGAGCTATAGATGTTTCTCCAACATGGTCTCCTGATGGATCGAAGATAGCTTTTTGTTCTAATCGAGGGGGTGGACCACAAATTTATATTATGAATTCTGATGGATCTAATTCTAAACGAATCAGCTTTGTAAGCTCAAATTATTGCACTTCACCAGCATGGTCGCCCTTAAATGATAAAATAGCGTTTGTATGTAGAGCTGATAGAGGATTTCAACTTTTTGTTTCCAATATTGATGGTTCAGATCCGTTACAATTGACAAGCAATGGAAATAGTGAAGATCCTTCTTGGGCACCTAACGGTAAATATCTTGTAATGGCTTCTAATTTTGGTTGGGGTGGAAGATATCAACTCGCTCTTATTCGTCCTGATGGCACGAACATGAGACAGCTCACACATCGAAAATTTGATGACACACAAGCTGTTTGGGGACCTATGCCTAGGGAGCTTTTAAATTAACCCCTTGCGTTTTGTTGAATCATTTCGCAAAGTACAGAAATCAAATAGCCATAATTGGGATGATTTGCCCGTGCGAGGCTGCGCGGAGTTATACCAATATTAATGCTATTGATGATTTTTAAATTGGAGGAATTATTATGATTTTAAGACGAGTTGCAATGTTAGTGGCAGTCGCCGCTCTCGTAACAGGATGCTCCTGTAAAAGAAGTTTTGGTGGTATGGGAAATATCGCTTTAGCTGAAGCAGGTAAGGTATTGAAGGATGTGCATTTCGCATATGATTCATACAATGTTGATAAAGCTGGCAAAACTATTCTCGATACTAATGCTACTTGGCTAAAAGAACACAGCAATGTTAGTACTCAAGTTGAAGGTCATTGTGACGAGCGTGGAACAAATGAATACAACATGGTTCTTGGTATGAATAGAGCTCGAGCCGTTGTTGAATACATGTCCTCACTTGGAATTTCAGAAAACAGAATGAGCACAGTAAGCTATGGCGAGGAAGTTCCATTGAATCCTGGTCATAGTGAAGGAGCTTGGGCTGAAAATAGAAGAGCTCATTTTTCTGCAAATATCTCTGAATAATTAAGGATCTTGGTCGTCGACTGGAACATATGGTCGAACTCCGAGAAGTTAATACGAAAAAATCCTTATCAAAGCGAGAGCAGAGTAGATTAATTTCTTTCCCTGTTCTCGCTTTATCATTATCAATCATCGGATGTGCTGGTGGCCAACAGGTCAGACCAGAATCTGAAATTGCCATCTCAGAGCTACGCAGAATTCAAGCCGATCAAACAACAATTATCGCCTCAATTCGTAACGATATCAGAGATATGGTTGGTCGAATCGATGAGATTGAACATAAGAACACAGAACTTCGTGATATTAATAAAAACTTAAAAACAATTGAAAGCAGATTGCCACCGCCAGAGGGAGTTCCGGTTATGGAATTAATCTCTGAGGAGCGAGCTCTAGAAAAAGTTGAAAACTCCACATTCAAAGAGGCACTTTCTAAATTACGTGCTGCAAAATTCTCTGAGGCAATAGAACTACTGCAAACAACTATCAACTCTGAAGGCAATACAGCCAACCATCTTTATTGGCTTGGCATCGCGAATGAGAACTATGGTTTTCTCGAAAAAGCATTGGGCTCTTACCATGAATGCTCAAAACAGTTTCCACAAAACACTCTGGCTCCGGCTTGCCTAATTAGACAAGCCGATGTGTTTATAAAACTAGGGGATAAGGACTCAGCAAAATTAACTTTACAAAAAGCTATCTCTTCATACGGATCAAGCAGCTATGCATCAACTGCTAAATCAAAACTAAAATTACTGTGAGTTACTTGGTTAGTATGAGTTTCAGGTACAATTTCGACAAACTTTCACTACAGTAAATCTTTATCGAGCCTCAGGGGCGACTTTGGGGAGCAAATTCAGGCTGATAAAAATAACTCTTCAGAAAAAAAACCGACTAGGCTTCGGCAACGCAATATGTCAAAGTTAATCTTATATAGTGATTTTCAAAAGTCTTTGCCGAATTACAAAACATAACTATGGAGACTATGTTAAACCTTATTTCTCGGTAACCCTTCGGGTTACCTATGATTTTTGAAAATGAAAAACACTATTTGCAATCCCTCCGGGGGGATAGTTAATTTCTAAAGCCTTTGCTTTTCGGCAAAGACTTTTGAAAGTTACTATGATCACTTAGATTTATTTTATTTATTTACCCCTGAACGGTTACCTTGGTTACTAAGATAATTAGATTAAATGCCGACTCCATTTCCCAGACATCTCCTTCAGTTACTCTAATCGGAAACTTCGACGGACTTCACAAGGGACACGCTAGATTAATAAACAAAGCTACCGAATTAAAAAGAATATTACCTTCTTCCGTAACCACATTAATCTCCTTTTATCCGCACCCCTTAAAAATTCTTCGTGGTCAAAAAATTGAACTTCTAACGCCACTTAGAAAGAAACTAGAGATCTTATCTGACCTGGGGCTCGATCAACTTGCATTAATTCGTTTTTCAAAGAAATTTTCTGAACTCTCTGCTCCTGAGTTTTTAAAAACTTACCTAATAGAAAAATTAAATTCTAAATCTTTAATTATTGGAGCCGACACAAAGGTAGGGAAATCTAGAGAAGGGGATGCAAATTCTATTAAAAGCTTCCTCGAAACTTTCGGAGTATCTGTTCAAATCGAAAAATTCGAAGAAGTTTGTAATATAAAAATCGGTTCAGCGAGTATCAGAGAAAAGATCTTAAAAGGCGAAATCTCAGAATCTTCCCAACTTTTAGGCAGACCTTTTACAATATCAGGAAGAGTCGTGCGCGGAGATGGTAGGGGAAAGCAGATCGGAACTCCCACTGCCAATGTATGGAGTAAAAATCAATTACTGCCTCCAAATGGCGTTTACGCTGGTATGGCGAAACTTAATCAAAAACGATATCCAGCCATAACAAATATCGGAACAAGACCCACTTTTGGCATAAACGATAAAAGGGTGGTAGAAGTACACATTCTTAATTATACAGGGTCCGGTTTCTATAAAAAGATTCTAGAGTTCGCGCCTTCTCATTTTTTACGATCTGAGATGCGATTCTCCTCGGTAGGAGAACTCAAAAATCAAATTATAAAAGACATCGCATCTGCTAAAAGTCTACTTCATGCTTAACGACTCTATCCTTAACCCAAGAAATTACACCTATCCAGGTCCAGAACGCGGAAGACTCGATGCCTTTCTGACCACTGAGCTTACAAAAGATCCAGCATACTCATTCCTAACTAGATCGCAGATTAAAAATTGGATTGAGAAAGGTAATGTTAAAATAAATGACACCGTTGTTCTTAAATCTGGCGAGAAGATTCTAGCAGGGGATAAAATAATCGTTTCTCCTCCACCCATTGAGCCTTCAGAATTAGCCCCTTATGATTTCCCACTGGAGATTTTATTTGAAGATCAAGAAGTAATCGTCATAAATAAGCCGGCCGGCCTTACTATGCATCCTGGAGCAGGTAACCGCGATAAAACTCTTGCTAATGCGATTGTCAGTAAGATCCAAAAAGAACTCTCCGATTCAAATTCGATACGTCCCGGCATTGTTCACCGCCTTGATAAAGATACTACCGGACTTGTAGTCGTAGCTAAAAATCTTGAATCTCATAACGCGCTCGTTAAACAATTTGCATCCAGATCTATCGTGCGACGATATGTAGCCCTTGTAAGAACACTTCCTAAATCTAAAGGTGTCCTTGATACAAAAGATGAGGGGACTATCGAAACCAATATTGGTAGACATCCAAGTCGAAAGACTGAAATGACCGTGCTAACAGACGATGGTCTAAAAGCCATCACCCACTGGAAAATCTTGGAAAGATTTCCCTATGCTTCCCTAGTCGAAGTTAAGCTAGAAACTGGCCGTACCCATCAAATTCGAGTCCATATGACCCACTTAAACGCACCAATATTAGGAGATCCAGTCTACGGCAACCTTGACATGCTCCCCCACGATCTAAAACGCGCCTGCGACAAATTCGGCCGCCAAGCTTTGCATGCAAAGATCTTAGGGTTTAAACATCCCAAGACTGATGAGTATATGGAGTTTGAGGTTGAGGTGCCTAGGGATTTTCAGGGGTTATTGATGACGTTTAAGAATCACACAAATAATTAGTTAGATTTCCTTATAGTAAGTCCAAAAAAGAACTTTCCCAAAGAAAACCTTTATTTGACTTACGATCCCACGCAGGGATTATAACTATATTGAGTCAATCTCGTATGAACCTAACTGAAAATAAAGATTATCTTCACTATGAACCTCTAACAAAAGAGGGAATACTTCACGGTTTTTTTAACTCGGAGTTTCATTGGAATAAAGAAAATAATCAGACAAGGTCTGAAGATTTAAAAAAGAGATTTGGATTTAATAAAATCTTATCGGTCAAACAGGCTCATACTGTAAATATTTTAGATCTGAGTAAGAAAGATTTCTCATTGAATCTGGATGGAAACTTTGATGCTATTATTGCTCCGAGAGTTATAAATACAAAACCAAATTGCGGCATTTTTATAAAAACAGCTGATTGTGCGCCAATTATTCTTATTGGAAAACAAAAGTTGGCTTTGATCCATGCTGGCTGGCAGGGATTAGCCGAGGGGATTATTAATAAATGTGCACAGTTAATTGAAAGTCCTGAGATTGCTTTGATTGGTCCATGTGCCGGTGATTGTTGCTACGAAGTACAAGAGGATGTTCTAAAAAAATTGGATAATCTGGCACATATTCAAATAAGAGATAATAAAAATTACTTATCTATAATGGGAACTGCAGAGAATATCCTTTGTTCTATTTATCATAGTGGTATGGAAATAATTAACTCAAAAATTTGTACAATATGCAATCAGGAATATCTCTCTTATAGAAGAGATAAAACTGAAAAAAGAAATATATCATTTATCGGAATATCTATTCCTTTATCTTCAGGAAGTTAGAAAAATTTTGGTTAGAATGAAAGTTCTAGTTTCAGAAATACCCCAAGAAATGATAACTTTTGATAAGTAATATCAGGGATAATTTCTAAATTAGATTTTTTTTTTGACAACTTAGCTAGCTAACCTTTACAATTAAAGAATGCCACGTTTTACATCTCTGCCGATGCAGAAATCGAATTTTAAGGGCTGTTGCTTTTTGTGGATTAGAATCCATAAAGTGCGATAGTTCTTTTTTTGTTTTTTCTCTTTGATTTGCAGAGTAATTAAGTCGGAGAAATTAAGATCATGGATAATGTTGAACAGAACTTACTCGATACAGCCATAGAAAACGATTTTAAAATAAAAAGACTTTACACACTCCATAAAGATTTAGATAAAAAAATTGAAATCCTCGATAATCGGCCTTTCTTAACTGAAAAGGAAAAATTATTGATGAAAAAACTTAAAAAAGAAAAGTTAAAAGGTAAAGATGAGCTACATAAGCTTATCTCCCACTACCAAGCTTCTCAGATGAGCTAAATAGATAACTATTTAAATTTTATTCTTGCTTTACTTAGCCCAGTGTCAAAGTCACTGGGCTTTTTTTATTGATTTTGACTATGCTGCCCTACGTCTAGTGCTGATTCTTCTGCCAGATTCTAAAGAGGAAAGAATTGCTTGTCTTGTAGATTTGGGATCAAATTTTAAATGCTGACAAATCGCGATAAAGGAAAATATATATTCATCATCTTCGTCATATAGGAATTCCAAAGCATCTTCTTTTAGCTCGCCACCTTTTTTAAGATCTTCTATTACACGTAAGATAATGGCACGCATAAGTTCGTTTTCAGGATTATAGCCATTGCCGTAACCGTATGATGTATCAACGCCAGGGAATTTTGAATTATTACTCACAGGATTCTCCTAAGAAAAATTAGTTAACTTTCATCCGTGATTCTGATGAACCTATAAATTGCCAACCTGTGAGTAAAAAATGGAGAAACCGACAAAATCAAAGAGGGGATTTTAGCAGTCCCGCTGCCTAACTTCTAACACTGTTATATAAACACCTAGTCAATAGGTGTCATCAAATCGTAAGAATTTTTACTATTACTTAACTACTTGTTATTCTTATATAAATTATCTTTTGAGTATTGACCTATACTAGAAGTACAACTCATAGAGAGATTTTTAAAATTGACTTAGATTTTTGGTACCATTAAAGTTTCCCTCGTAACTGACTCCTAAGCTCGTTGTATATGGGACATTGGTTTGAGCAAACTTTCAAGTGCACCAATTCTATTTTGAGACTGATATTCCTTCCTCTAATTTTCATAATATTTTCCTCTCTCTCTTTTTCTACCCCTGCCCAAAGCCAATCAGCTCCGGAGATTTTGTGGGAGGTTCGAACGCTAACTGCCGGATTATTTCCCACACAGCCTTTTCTAAATTGGACATTATCGCCAGGAGGTTGGAAT